>PJTZ01000112.1_pt1 | contig 75610 bp, 71 predicted proteins | sample 1512131 | NCBI WGS metagenome assembly PJTZ01 (sample SAMN08177679, study PRJNA422409) | Soil metagenome, whole genome shotgun sequencing project. | reverse complement strand
GGGTAGTGCCGATCACGATGCTGATCATTGTGGGGGTGTTTGCCGTTCAGAGGTTCGGCACCGCCAAGGTGGCAATCGTATTCGGACCGATAACTGCCATCTGGTTTCTGGTCCTCGGCTTTTCGGGCCTTGTTCATATCATCGCTTACCCGGCGGTGCTGGCAGCGCTTAATCCCTTGTTGGGTTTCGGCTTTCTCTTCACCCATTTTGGTATCGCCTTTGTCGTCATGGGTGCCATCTTCCTCGCCGTGACAGGTGCTGAAGCGCTTTACGTCGATCTTGGGCATTTCGGGCGCAAGCCGATTGTGCTGGCCTGGTTCGGGCTGGTTTTCCCATGCCTGCTGCTCAATTATTTCGGGCAGGGTGCCTTTGTGCTCGATGTGGGCATCGAGAATGTGGCGAGCCCATTCTTCCAGATGCAACCGGATTGGGCGCTGTTGCCCTTTGTTATTCTGGCGACGGTTGCAACCATCATTGCCAGCCAGGCGGTGATCACCGGCACCTATAGTCTGACCCAGCAAGCCATCGCGCTCAACATGTTGCCGCGCATGGTCGTGAGGCATACTTCGGCTACGCAAAGCGGGCAGATTTACATGCCCCAGATCAATACCATGCTGATGATCGGCGTGCTGATTTTGGTAGCGGTCTTTGGTAGTTCTGCTGCGCTTTCAAACGCTTACGGCATTGCCGTTTCGGGCGTCATGATTGTTACACTGGCTCTTTTGGTCGTTGTGATGTGGCGTAACTGGAAATGGCACCCGGTAATAGTTATCGCATTCGGCGCTGTTTTTGCCGTGATTGACGGCTCGTTTTTTGCTGCGAATGCGGCGAAATTGTTCCAGGGCGGCTGGGTTCCAGCCGTGGTGGCGCTGGTCGTGGCGCTAGTGATGTGGAGCTGGATGGCAGGGCGGAAGCGGTTGTCGGACAAGACGCGGCGGGATGAGGTTCCGCTGGAGTTTCTGGTCAACAATCTCGCTAAGAAAAAGCCGACAACTGTGCCGGGGACGGCGATTTTTCTGACGTCGGATGTGGAAGGCGCGCCGACGGCGTTGCTGCATTCTCTCAAGCATTACAAGGTGTTACATGAGCAGAATGTCATCCTGACCGTGCGGACATCGACCTCGCCGCGCGTGCCGGACAATGAGAAAATCACCATCGACGCCTATAATGAATTGTTCTTCCGGGTCGTGGTGACGTTTGGCTTCATGGAGAGCCCGAATATCCCGAAAGCACTGGGTCTGGCGCGCAAGCTCGGCTGGAAGTTCGACATCATGTCGACCTCGTTTTTCCTGTCGCGTCGGTCGCTAAAACTGGGCGAACGCAAGGGCTTAGTTGCCTTTTGGCAGGACCGGCTTTTCATCCGCATGGCGCGAAACGCGAGCGACGCGACGGAATATTTTCATATTCCGACGGGCCGTGTTGTCGAAATTGGGACGCAGGTTGTCATCTGAGGTGAATTCGCTAGCAGACTGCTAACGTTCACCATCTCACTTGGGCATGTCCGGGCAAAGAAAGGGCACGGTTGCGGGAGTGAAGTGCTGTTCGACGTCTCCGCCAACCAGTTTGAGGTTTAGAACCAGCTCATCCGGCGTGAGAGAAAAGATTTCGGCATTGATGGTCATGCCGTCTTCGTCCCATGAAATTTCGGTGGGTGACACCTGTTGCCAGTTGGAGAGGCGATAGGTCTCCCAGCAGGAATCCGACACCAGTGTGCCGTCGGCGAGAAAGATTTGCATGCTGCCCGGCATGCCCGACGTGTCGTCGGAACGCACCCAGACGCGGTTGAGCAGTGGGCTATCGCTATCGGTTTCGGCAACTGCCTCTTCGACTGGTGTGGCTTCGGCATCTTGCGCCATCGCGGGCAGGGTGGCGCAAGCGCCAACGCCCCATGCCGTCATCAGGGCAAGTATTGCGGCCTTTTTGTCCATGGCAGGTCTCCTCGGTGTGTTGAGGGGAGCTGACGCTGGCAGTGGGGCGGAATTAGGGTGAGGCGCAGAAGTTCAACGGACTAGCCCACCCCGCAATTGCTGGCCTCGGAGTTGATCCGAGGGTCTGTTCGTTGGTGCGTCACTGTATGTATCGTAGCTGCGGTTGGTGGCCCTCGGGTCAAGCCCGAGGGCAGCACGGTGTTTGTGGTCGTTCCGTCTTCGCCTAAGCCTTCGCCGCTGCCATCAGGCGGTCGTAAGCGTCGACGCGTCGGGTCTGAACGGGCCAGATGTCGTAGTTGCCGCCGAGCTCAGTATTGGCGTGGAGCGGCCAATTGGGATCGGCTAATGCGCCGCGGGCGAGGGCGATGAAATCGGCTTCGCCATTTTGCAGGATAGCTTCGGCGGCGGGAACGTCGCCCAGCACGCCAACGGCCATGGTGGGGATGCCCGCGCCAGCCTTGACCGCATGAGCGAAGGGCACTTGATACGATGGCGCTGCGGTGATGCGGCCCTGTGCCAGTCCGCCGCTGGAACAATCAATAGCATCCACGCCACGCGCCTTAAGCTCGATGGCGAGGGCCACGCTGTCCTCGACAGTCCAGCCGCCTTCGGCATTGTCGCTGACCGAGAGGCGGGCGAGGAGCGGTTTGTCTTCGGGCCAGACTGCGCGGACGGCTTCGACAACTTCGAGCACCAGCCGCATGCGGTTTTCCCGGCTGCCGCCATATTCGTCGGTGCGATGATTGGAGAGCGGGGAAAGGAACTGATTGAGCAGGTAGCCATGCGCGGCGTGGATTTCCACGGTGTCGAAACCGGCTTTGAGTGCGCGCTGGGCAGAAGCGACGAAGCCGTCGATCACGCGCGCAATGCCAGCTTTATCGAGTTCGGTCGGCACCTGAAAGTCGGGATTGGCCGGATCGTGCGAAATGGCGCTTGGCGCGACGGGCTGCCAATGTTCGTAACCGACGGCCTTGCGCTGGTCTTCGGTGGCCAGATCATCAGGTCCAAGCCACGAAACGGGCGTCGAGGCCTTACGTCCGGCATGGGCAAGCTGGATGCCGGCGGCAGAGCCCTGACTATGCAGGAAATCGACGATGCGGGCGAGGGGGGCAATATGTTCGTCTTTCCAAAGGCCGAGGTCGGCAAAGGAAATGCGCGCTTCGGGCAGAACGCCGGTCGCTTCGAGGATGACGAGGCCGAAGCCGCCAATGCCGAAGCGGCCAAGATGGACCATGTGCCAATCATTCACGAAGCCGTCGATGGCGGAATATTGGCACATCGGGGCAACGACGGTGCGGTTGCGCAGGGTAAGGCCGCGCAGGGCGACGGGAGACATCAGCTTGGACACTTGGATTTCCTTGGCGGAACGAGACGCACCCTAAATGGGGTATTTCAAGTCCATCGGCAAGTGCCGATGGTTGGTTGAATGTTGCCGATCTTGTATGGAAGGCGATAGGGTGGCGACAATTGTTGTTATGCCGGAGTCGCTTATGAGCATTTCCCGAAGTCGTTTTCGCGAGTTGCTGGCCTTTGAGGAACGCGAGGTTGCCCTAATCTCGGACCGGGAGGAGGCAATGGGCGACTATATCGTCGAGCATTTGCGCCTGCGGATCGGCATGGAGGACGTGCGCGGTATTCTGACCAGACTTGTCGTAATGACGGAACAACGGCCTGCCATCCTCTATGGACACTCTCATGGTGGCGGTTACGCCGTTGGCGCGCGGGAATTGCTGGATGGGCGGGAATATCTGCTCGATCCTCTGGGGCCAGTTTTTGCTCGGGCAGGCTATGTGACTCTTTGCATTGACATGCCGGTGTTTGGCGAACGGGCCAATGTCAGCGAAAGTTTTGCGGCCAAGGCTTTGCTGTGGCAGGGGAACTCGCTGTTCGGGCACATGCTGAGCGACCATGCAGCGGCGTTGACCTATCTCGCCGGGCGAGACGATGTGGATGCAAGCCGGATTGGTGCATTCGGGCTCTCGATGGGCTGTGTGCTGAGCTTTTGGCTGGCGGCACTAGACGAGCGCATCGCGGCGGTGGCGCATCTGTGCTGTTTCGCCGATTTTCGCACGATGATCGCGCTTGGTGCCCATGATGGACATGGCATTTATCTGACGGTGCCGGGCCTGTTAGCGGAAACCGATAATGGCAGCATCGCCGGTTTGATTGCGCCGCGCCCTCAACTGATCTGCGTTGGTGAAGAGGATGCGCTGAGCCCCATGCCGGCGGTGGAGCGGGCGCTGGCGGAGCTTCGTCCAGCCTATGCGGGGGCCGAGGAGCGGCTGGAGTTTTTCAGTGAACCCGGCGTGGGGCATTGGGAAACGAAGCAGATGCGGGAGCGTGTGCTTGCGTTTTTTGGAAAATGGTTGGCGTAGGTGCGGCTCAACGCATCCCGAGCATGATCTGTGCCTGCGACCAGAGCTGGTCAGCGATTTCGGGATTGAACCAGAAGAAGGCGACGAGGGCCACGATACCGGCGACAAGCGCCAGGCCGAAGAGCTTCTTGAGGACGGAAAAGACCAGCCATAGCACGATGACGGCGCCGACGGCGAGGCTGATCAGGGTTTGAGGGTCATTGGGCATGAGATTGGTCCTTGGGGCCGGATGGCTCGTAGCGACGGGGCTGGGTGTTTGCAAGGCGTTCGCGTGGGCTAACAATGCGGCGGTCTTGCAGCGGCGGTGGGGAAACACCAGATAAAGCGCAGATAAAGGAGATGAAATGACCGCTGACCGCTCTTATGCCCAATATGACATCGAGAAGAAGTCGCTGGTGGTGGCCTATGTGCTCTGGGCGTTCCTGGGCTATGTCGGCGCGCACCGGTTTTATCTCGGCCGTCCGCTGAGCGGACTGATGATGGTTGCATTGTCCACCGTGGTGCTTTTGCTGACGCTGGTGAGCTTTGGTTTCCTGGGCTTTCTGTGGTTTGTCGTTGCCGCATGTTGGCTCATCGACGCGCTGCTCATTCCGGGCATTGTTGCTGGGCGCAATGAGCGCATTGCCAACCGGGTGCTCGGCTATCGGCGCTGACGCGCCCGCAGGAGCGCGTCAGGCTATGAAGGCAGAGGCTTAGGCGCGCTCTTCCCAGACTTTTGCCAGTTCGACGACCGTGCGGACCGCCTTGTCCATATCTTCATGGCTGATCCATTCCAGCGGAGAATGGAAGGCGTGACCGCCAGCGAAAATATTGGGGCAGGGCAGGCCCATGAAGGACAGGCGCGAGCCATCGGTGCCGCCCCGAATGGAGCCGAGAATTGGCTCCATGCCAGCCCGGCGGATCGCTTCGACGGCGTTGTCGATGATTTCGGGGTGCTGATCGAGCACTTCCTTCATGTTGCGATATTGTGCCTTGCGCGTCGCGGTAAAAGACGAGCCGGGGAAATCGGCCAGTACGGCGCGGGCGATGTCTTCAACCATCTCATGCTTTTCAGCGAGGCCGGTTTCGGTGAAGTCGCGGACGATGAGGCTGAGCGTGGCGTGATCCATGGAGCCGGAAATATCGACCGGATGCACGAAGCCGTCGCGATCTGCCGTGCCTTCGGGTGATACGTCGCGCGGCAGCCGGGCCACGATGGTGGAGGCAATCTTGATGGCGTTTTCCATCCGATCCTTGGCGAAGCCGGGATGCATTGCAACGCCAGTGATCTCAAGGATCAGCGCATCGGCGGAAAACGTTTCGTCTTCAATGGTGCCGGCGGTTTCGCCATCAAGCGTATAGGCGAAGCGCGCACCGAGCTTTTCGAGGTCGACCTTGTCCACGCCGCGACCGATTTCCTCGTCGGTGGTGAAGAGCAGGCGGATTTTGCCGTGCTTGATGGAGGGATCGCGGACGAGGATTTCGGCTGCGGTGACAATTTCAGCGATACCGGCCTTGTCGTCGGCACCGAGCAGGGTGGTGCCGTCGGTGGTGATCACCGTGTTGCCGATCTGGTTGTTTAGTTCTGGATGTTCAGCAACGCGGATGGTGCGACCGGAATTGCCGAGCGTGATATCGCCACCGGCATAATTCTGATGGATTTTGGGGCGGACGTCCTTGCCGGTGAAATCGGGCGCCGTGTCCATGTGCGAGCAGAAGCAGATGACCGGCACGTCGGGCTTATCGGTGTTGGCGGGGATGGTCGCGTAGACATAGCCGTGTTCGTCGAGATGGGCGTCTTCGATGCCGATAGCCAGCAGTTCTTCGACCAGCAGGCGACCGAGATTTTTCTGCTTTTCGGTGGAGGGCTGGGTCTGCGAATTGGGATCGGCCTGGGTGTCGATGGCAACATAGCGCAGGAAACGGTCGAGAACGGTGTCGGTCATGAAAGGCAATTCCGCAAGAATGGTTTGACCGAGGCTTAGGCTGTTTCGCCCGACGAGGAAATGTAGGAGTCCGCCATAATCTGCTATCTGGCCGCCGAAAAAACTCAATGATTTCAATTACTGCTATCGGGAAGCAATTCGCATTCGTCAAATTCCTCCGCGATAACCAGTGAAATCGCGCCGTGATAATCCGTCACGGAACGCCAGCATAATCCGTGAAATTCCACCGTGATTACCCGTCATATTCCACCGGCATAATCGGTGAAATCCGGAATCCAGACACAAAAAAACCGGCTCGAGGCCGGGTTTTTAAATGCGATCGCGACGCGAACTAGATGAAGCTGGCCCTCGGGTACACGTAGGCGCCATCCGGGAACGTCGGGTCGTGCGCTATCCCACGGCGCCGAAGGTCGGCCAGCTTGCTCTTCGAGGTGACACCGTCGATACGGGCAAGATCCCGAAGGCTGACATAGCGGCTCTTGAACTCGTCATAGACGCCGCGCTCGACGACACGCTGCGGGCGTTTTTTAACGGGGTGCATTTCCAAGGTCGTGGGCAGCCGTGTGTCGAGGAGCTCCGACAACGCCGCATGAGGTATCCCGAAATCTTCGATGATGTCGTTGGCCACGACACCTTCGAGACGTTTCCGGATCATGGGTGCGATCTCGCCGGGGTCGACCAGCACGTCCGGGTAACCACGACTGCCGGCCAGGACGCCCACGCGTGAAAGTCGGTCTTCGAGGACGAGCTTTGCCACCTCGACGTGGGTGCAGGACAAGCGTCGGCGCGCCTCGACCACGCCGGTCATTTCTTCCGGCACGGCTTCGTACACGACGGCCTTTTCCACGAGACGGTCGAGAAACCGGTCGAGGTCTTCAATGTCGTAGAGCGGGTAGCCGGACTTAACGTCGACGACCGGAGCCAGTATTCCGGCTTCAACGAAGGGGAAGAAGATGGACCTGTCGCAGCCGATGCGCTCCCTGGCTTCCTGGGCGGTGATGCCCCGACCCAGGCGCCGAAGCAGGCGCTCGTTCGGGGCCGCGGGGAACAAGATAAGGTTTTCCGGGACCTCGGGCCGGTCTTCGATCACGCCGGCGTGGACGAGCTGGTTTCTCAGCACCTTTGGATGAATGCGGTGTTCGGCGGCGGCGCTGGTAACCGAATGAACAAGCGTTCTGAGAATGGGACCGACCTCGCCAAGGCCCGGTTCGACAACCCGAGCTTGAAGCGACGTTCGCACGAATGAAAACGTATGAACTCACCGATCTCGCTGACGCGAATGGAAATCTGCTGCATTAAAGAACCCCCGGATGCAGAACAGATGAAACCCAAGTCGTTACAAATCAATCCATAAACCGAACATAGTCCGGATTTTGTAATCGTTTGAGCTTAGAGGAGAGCGAGCGAGTGATCAGGCCATTTGATTGCCCGCCAAAATTGTTTGCCAGTTCCCCAGCGTGAGAGGGCGCCGCTTGGATGACCGTGTAGGCAGTGGCCGCGAAATAGAGGTGCGTTGATGGATGATGAAGAAATCGAACAGCTAATCAGCGAACTTCGCGAGCTGCTGTTCCGTCGGGGTTTTGGATGGGCTGCTGTGGATGCGGAAGAATCGCTCTATCCTACGGTCACGCGGCGAACGCGAGCGCTTGCGCTTATAAGCGCGGTTGAGTATGTAACTGTCGATCTCGCCGCCGTTGAGATGAGGGTCAGTGACGTTTTCGGCGGTGAGGATGTCCGCTTCAAGCCCGATGAGGCGTACAGCGACGATGGTGGGGAGGCTCTTGATTTGACGGGTCGCAGAACAGCGGATTTCGAAGCAGAGCCAATTTCCGGTCCACAGCGACGAGCCGCACTGGCGGATCTCTCCGCACGCCGGCAGGCGTTTACGATCCTTCGGAGCCGGCTCGATGGCCTCATCTAGCCTGCTGGCCGATGTGGAGGCGGCGCTCGGCCTTTCGGTCGACCTCGGCTATGCCAGCAAAGCGCAAGATCACGACCTGTACGAAGCTTACGTGCTGACACTTTTACTCGAGCGAGCACATGCTTCGGGCTGGACGCTGGATTTATTCGATGGCTGGGGCAATGCGGTGACAGCACCCATTTTCCGGCTTGGTCCAGGCCGGATCACATCCCGCGATTATACGTTCGTGCGCATGACGAAATCGGGCAGGACGCCGCTAGAAGCACACCTCGGGGTGCGGGTTTCTGGTCAGTCACATGTCAGCATCTCGACCCCTACGAATTCCGGGCGTTTGCTTCACGAATTCGATCTTGTCGTCCTGCCTGAAAGCGTCGCCACTTCATGCCGCGCCAACGGCGATGATCCCGACCATTCGGTAGTAACGATTCACGCTGAAATGAAGTTTTACACCGGCAAGCTGTCCTTGCCTATCGGTCGGGCGTCAATAGGCATGGCACTAGAATGCGGGCTTGCGGGTAAGTCAGTCTTGGTTACCAACCAGCTTGGGTACACTGTGCAGGATTTGGTCCAGCACCATCAAGTAGCCTTCCGTTTCAATGTTCTCCCGTCGAACTCATTGGGTGAGTGGCACCTGAAGAGCTGGTTCTCAACCTTTCTGTAGTCTTTATATTTTGACCACGCCTAACGGTATCGCGAGATCCCGCCCACCGATGCATTCAACGCGATGCTAAAAAGCTCGTTCAGAAGGAACAGCGATGAAGTCGCGCCCGCATCAAAATGGCGCCGGCGCTTTCCGGTGTTCTTTGCCTTTAGCCCAATGAACGCCGTCCCGATCCGGGTCCATTCGGTCGAAATCCGAGAAACTGTGAAGTTATGCACCGATCAACGGCTTGGACTGGCGGTCAGCCGCACGCTCGACATCAAGCCGGACTGGTTCGAGGACTGACAGGCCGTATACAATGCGATCAGCGGTATGCCAGTGGCGCGGTGAACCGGGACCAGAAGTAGGCGGCCGCCTGATCTGCGTTCATCTGCTTGATATCGACCTCCTTCTCGAACGGGGTAAACCCCATCGCCAAGGAAGCGGAAAACGACAAGTCGCCGTCAATTTCGACCGGAGACAGGATTTCGCTCGCCGAGTTTCCCATGGACAGGCCCTGGCCGTAACAGATGCTGTTGGGTCCGAACGTCTGGCCGGAAAAGATCCGGCACTCGCATTTGCTTGCTCCGTCCACGAAGAGTTCGGCTCGGAACTCGGTCCCCGTCACATCGGTGAAGTCAGTATCGATCCTGCCGTCTTCCCGTTTCGCCGCCTCCAAGTTGGAAACGAAACGTTCTCGAATGGTGGCGAAGCCTTCCTTGACGAACTTCCGGATTTGCAGCTCGGTCGGTCGGCTCTTGAGCGCGGGAATGACGGAGATGCTGCGCACCGGTTCGGTCGCCTGGCCGGGGAATGTTTTGTGCTCCGTTATCGTCGCCGCGGCGCCGGGGAAGTTCGGTCTCTTCGATGGCTTGGCGCGCTTGAGATTCACGCCTTCGATCAAGGCCGCCCTTGCTTCGTCTTCATCGAGGTCGAATATGCGGATCTGGACAATCTGGGGCAAAAGCCCGCCGGGCTCGCATTGACGCACCATCACCGGAACGATGCGGCGGTCGAGCCCCTGCGGATCCTTGGCGAAAGCCGCAGCCCATTCCGAGGCCGCCATCTTCGATTTGAGGTAATCGGGGGAGAGCACCATCACCGCCCGCTCGGCCGCATCCGCCGCCTCTTGCATCTCGAGCACGAAGTTGCTGCCGGGCCTGAAGTCCCATGCTTGTATCTTGGTCGTGAAGCCTTCCTCCTCGAGCACGTAGGCGATCCATTCGGCCCAGATTCGGTCGACGCCCGTGTAGCTGATGAAGAAGTCGGTCATGGGTATCCTGGGTCCGCTCGGCTGAATCGATGATTCACTATCTGAGCCCGGCCGTGATGGCGCAAGCGCCGTGACCGTCAAACGAATAGAGGCAGCTTGTCTGATCGCGTCGTGTAACCGCGTCGAGAATATCAAAAGTAGCCGCTGCCGGGCTCCAGTTCCCAGAACCAGCCTGGTTCCCAATTATCATCGCTCTCCGCTGGTTCTCCGGCTGGCCGCTGTATGGGATTTCCGTCGAGGCCCTGACTGACGTTAAGCGTGGGATCGACATGTTGGAGGACTCGTTCAAGCGTGCTGGCGAAGGCCGTCGGCGCGCCCGCGGTCAAGGTATCTAGGTCAACCTCGCCATTGGCTTCGTCCCGCAGCTCGGCTGTCGCTGGATGCACTTGGAACTTCCCTGCAGGCGTAAGCAGAACGAAAAGCGGTCCGAGGGAGACATAGCGGTCAAACCCGTTGCATTCTCTAGCTGCGGTGCACCATCGGGTACCCATGCCCCACCAAACAGCCGCCGCTCTGGAATGGAGCTGGATGACGACCCACCGACCATATTCAAACAGGGTAGAGCTTTCTAGATAAGCCTGATCGCGCGCGGCCCTTTTCAGCCCTGCCGTCGATTCCGGATCTAGGATGAATTCGCATATGGCGAGTTCGTCCAAGGTCTTGAACCTGGAGATGTCCCTCCGATCCGCTGGCAAGAAACTTTTTAAGCGATGGAAGTCTTCAAGAGCTAAGTGCAATCGGCTCAAATCCTTGTGGCTAGGCACCACGAACCCGCCGTGCGCCCTCCACTGGGATCGCCGCCATTTGAGGATCCAAGACAGGCTTCCGCTGTACATCGAAAACAGCGGAAAGAGTTGCTCCTCCCGCTCGACAAACAGGTATGGATCTAGCCGTTGCGATCTCGCGAAGTCCCACGCGCACTGGAGGTGGGCGTTCAAGAGAAAGTCCGATCGTCGAAGTGCTGGCGACTTTCTCATCCGCTTCCCTCCTGAATCTTACCGGCTTCGGCAGCAGGAGCAGCGACGCCCTGCGAGGAGCCATTCAAAGAGACAACGCCCAGCCTGGAAATGGTCCCGGGATGAAGTGTTGACGTCGACTCGACAACAATGACCCCAGACTGCTGGCGATTTGACGTCAATTGCTACGTTTTGACGTCGAATGGACATCACCGGTCGCAGGTCCGTTCAATGCACATCTTTCGGAGGCCAATTGCCGTCGACTCGACAACAAGTTAGCCAAACTGTTGTTGAGTCGCCAGCAGTCTGGGGTGATTGTGGTCGTGTCGACGTCATGAGCCTGTAGGAGGCGAAAACGCTGATCAACTTGCGCAAAGCAGCCTCGACTCGATAACAGCGGCCCAGAATTGACGTCGACTTATCAGCAGTCTGGGCCGATAGGCGTCGAGTCGACGTCTAAGGGTTTTAGCTTCAAGACTTTCGAAACGGAGGGAGCGGTAACCTAAGGTCGGACGGGGGAAATCCATGACGCGACCAGTTTTCAAGCCGAACCTCACCTTAGGCGATCTGCTTGTGCTGGCTGCCTTAGCCGATGCAACGCGAGACGGGAAAAAGACCGGCGTGTCCAAGGCAGTGATGGCGAAGACGGGGGCCAGCAGTACTCGGATCAGAAACGCGCTGCTGCGCATCGAGGCTGAGCTGGGACCTGTTGAATACGAAGGAAGGATGCGGCGGACGCATCGGCCCAACCCACGCGGCAGAAACGTGGGCGGGGCCGGCGTCGTCGCTGATCTGCTCATCAAGATCGCCAGCGATCCTGAAACTGACCAGACCAGGCTATCAAGAGAGATCGAGAATTTAATCCATCACATCAGAAGAGAGCGGCGAGCTGGCAACTACAATAGACTGCCCGAGTGAGGCGGTCGCCACTCTAACTTCTGTCATCGCTTCGTCTTATTGGCTCAGCGGCCGAAAGGATCCGCCGGCGCGCAAGTGCCGATAATCATACTTTACGGACTATGGCGGTGTAATTTTCGATCTATTCGCAAAAAACCGCAGATTATGGCGGACTCCTACAGGAAAGCTGAGTGTGGATAATAGAAAGTGCTTGCTTCGAACCGTACCGTACGGTACGGAAATGGACGAATACAGAGCGAAGCGTTCGCCTGTTCGCTTCCGTTCGGAGGATGTGCCGTGGCCCTGGCCATCAAGGTCAACGAAGAGACGTTCACCCCCCGCCAGCAGGCTGTGCTGACGGCGGCGCTGGACCTGCTCGTCGAAAATGGCGACGGGCTGACGATGACAGCAGTGGCGCGGCGCGCCTCGTGCTCCAAGGAAACGCTCTACAAGTGGTTTGGCGACCGCGAAGGGCTGCTGACCGCGACGGTGCAATGGCAGGCGGCCAAGGTGCGCATGCCGTTTGTCGATCGCTCTCATCTCAGCGCCAAGGCGCTGCGGACCAGCCTTGAGCAATTTGCACGCGATCTGCTGACGACCATTATTGGTGAAGTCTCGATCACGCTGAACCGCACGGCGATTACCCATGCGGCGCAGGAAAAGGACGATCTCGGCCATATCGTGCTTGAGAATGGTCCGATGGCGGTGCGCCGCCGGTTGAAGCCCATTCTTGAGGCGGCGCGCGATGCGCGGTTGCTGCGGTTTACCTCCAGCGAAGAGGCCTATCGCACCTTTTTCGGTCTTGTTGTGCGCGATGTGCAGATCCGTCTGCTCCTTGGCGACAAGAACCTCACCCAATCCAATGTCGAATCCAACATCGAAGCTGATGTGAAGATTGCGACGGACCAGTTCCTGGCGCTTTACGGCGCCAAGGCCAACGCATAACAAGCCGCTTTTCCGAGGGAGAATCCCAATGCGCGTTTATTACGATCGTGATGCCGATCTGAACATCATCAAGTCCAAGAAGGTCGCTATTGTCGGCTATGGTAGCCAAGGCCATGCCCATGTGCTGAACCTGCGCGACTCGGGCGTGACCGATGTGGTCGTCGCACTGCGTCCGGGTTCCCCGTCGGCCAAGAAGGCCGAGGGTGAAGGCCTCAAGGTGATGTCGGTTGCCGACGCCTCCAAGTGGGCTGACGTCATCATGATGCTGACCCCTGACGAGCTGCAGGCCGATATCTACAAGGAACACATCGAGCCCAATATCCGTGACGGCGCAGCGCTCGCCTTCGCGCACGGCCTCAACGTGCATTTCAACCTGATCGAACCCAAGTCCACCGTCGACGTGATCATGATCGCGCCGAAGGGCCCGGGCCACACCGTGCGCGGCGAATACCAGAAGGGTGGCGGCGTGCCGTGCCTGATCGCTGTCCATCAGGACGCTTCGGGCAATGCCCATGACATTGCGCTGGCCTATGCTTCGGGCGTTGGCGGCGGCCGTTCGGGCGTTATCGAAACCAATTTCCGCGAAGAATGCGAAACCGACCTGTTCGGTGAGCAGGCCGTGCTCTGCGGCGGTCTGGTCGAGCTGATCCGTGCTGGTTTTGAAACGCTGGTGGAAGCCGGTTACGCACCGGAAATGGCCTATTTCGAGTGTCTGCATGAAGTGAAGCTGATCGTCGACCTGATCTATCAGGGCGGTATCGCCAACATGAACTACTCGATCTCGAACACTGCCGAGTGGGGCGAATATGTCACTGGCCCGCGCATCATCACCTCGGAAACCAAGGCCGAGATGAAGCGCGTCTTGCACGACATTCAGTCGGGCAAGTTCACTTCGGACTGGATGCAGGAAATCAAGGCTGGCGGTTCGCGCTTTAAGGCGACCCGTCGTCTGCATGACGAGCACCAGATCGAAGAAGTCGGCAGCAAGCTGCGCGACATGATGCCATGGATCAAGGCTGGCGCTTTGGTCGACAAGGCCAAGAACTAGAAACATTAGAGGCGGGGGCGAAAGCCCCCGTTTTCTTTATGAGCGTCCAAATCGTACCTATTGCCGGAACTGATATTCGCCTCGTTTCGGGTGAATGGCCTTTACCGGATGCCATGCGGGCGGATGTGGCGGCGACCTGGGCGCGGCTCAAGGCCGACAAGCCCCATATCTGGGATGGGCGCATTCTTGGCTTCACCCCGCCTGTTATTGGCGCAGATGGCATTTTGCGGAGTGAGGCGCGGGAGGATGCCTATTCGGCATTTCTGACGTGGCGGGAGGCGGGCTTTCCCGATGTCGGCCTGTTTCATGTTTTTGGCTCGGCGCTGATCCTGTCGTCTGACGGCGCTTTGATCCTGGGCATTATGGGTGGCGACACGGTCAATGCCGGTCGAGTCTATGCTCCGGGCGGATCGCTGGAGCCGCGCGATGTGCGGGCGGATGGGACGGTCGATGTGGATTTCTGCATCAGAACGGAACTGGTGGAGGAAACAGGGCTCGATCTGGGTGTGGCAGAGCAGGGTGCTTTGCTGGCGATATTCGAGGGGCAAACACTGTCGCTTGCGCGGGTCTTCCGATTTGACGAGACGGCAGACGAATTGCTTGCAACGATCCGCGCCAATCTCGAGATGCAGGATGAACGGGAACTGGCCGATGTGGTGGCTTGCCGAACGTCCGGCGAGGGCCGTGCTGCCGGTGACCTGGCGGCTTACGCAGCGGCCTTGCTCGATGCCGTTTCTTCGGGGCAGGTCGCGCTTTAGAATACTAAGGCGGGCCCGGTGAATGCCGCCTAGAATGAGAAAAGTGGCCACCGTGTTTTCGATTCGGAAGCCGTAACAGGACTGATATGAACAACCAAGACGACATCGCCCGCGTGATCAGGCAGGAAAACGAGCTGTTTCTGCCTGCCTTCGATGAAGCCGTGGCCTATGAGATCGGATCGAGTATCCGTGCTCGTGCCCTCGCTGAAGGTCTGTCGCTCGTGGTGGACCTGCGAACTTGGGACCGGCAATTGTTCTTTTCGGCAACGCCGGGCACCAGCGCGGACAATGCTGAATGGGTGCGCCGCAAGATCAATTCCGTGCGCCGGTTTCAACGCGCGAGCTATCGACTGGTGCTGGAGCGTGGTGAAAATCCATTCAGCGCACAATCTGGCGCCGATCCAGCCGACTTTGTGATTGCGGGTGGCGGATTTCCAATTCGCGTACCGGGCGCGGGCATTATTGGTGCGCTGACGATTTCGGGTCTTCCCGGACGCAAGGACCACGGTGTCGCTGTGGACGCGCTATGCGATCATCTGGGCAGAGCCCGCGCCGAATACGCATTGCCGGAGAGCAATAATTGAAGCTGCCTTATCTGATCCTCGACGTCTTCACCAAAACCGCGCTCAGGGGTAATGGCCTCGCCGTTGTGCCCAAGGCCGATGGATTGTTGGATGATGAGATGCAGGCCATAGCGCGCGAGTTCAATCTCAGCGAGACGGTTTTTCTGTGTAAGCCGCAGAGCGAACGCAACAGCGCGTCGGTGCGTATCTTCACGCCCCATGAGGAACTGCCCTTTGCCGGACACCCCACTGTGGGCGCTGCCGTGGTGCTGGGACTGAACAGCAAAGCTTCGGCGCTCAGGATCGAGGAAAAAGTGGGGCTGGTGACGGCCCTGTTTGAGCGCGTGGATCGCCGGACTGGCGAGGCGCGGTTCACGTTGCCTAAACTGCCCGCACGTATTGCCGATCTGCCGAACCGGCTGGGCATTGCGCAGGCGCTTGGGATCGAAGTCGAAGACATTGGCTGTGGTCTGTTCAAGCCCGCTGTGTTCTCCGCCGGCCTGACCTTTCATCTGATCCCGGTGCGTAATGCCGATGTGCTGCGGCGGATTTCGCTCAATCGGACAGCGTGGAACGAGGTGTTTCACCACGACCACCATTCGGCCTATGTGTTCACGCTCACGCCGGACGAGGCCGAAAACGACATTGCGGCGCGCATGTTTGGCATGGGACTGGGTGAAGACCCTGGCACGGGTTCTGCCGCTGCCGCGCTGATCGGGCTGCTGGCCGAACAGGAAGCGCCGGAGGGGCAGACTGACCTGGTGCTGCGGCAGGGCGTGGAGATGGGGCGACCGTGCCATATCCACCTGCAATTCCGTAAGCAGGGTGACGTGCTGACTCACGGTGCTATCGGTGGCCATGCGGTGGTTGTGGCAGAGGGCGTGTTGGATTTGGGGGATTGAGCGTAGCCATGGATATTTCCAGCCTGCTTTTATGGGTGCATATCGTCGGATTCGTGGCCGGGGGTGCGACAGCTGTGACCATGCCGCTGCTGGAGCGGCAGCTGGCGGCTGCGGTGCCCGAGCGTCGCAGCGAGCTTTTTGCGCTTGGCAACAAGATGATCCAGGTCGGCAAAGTCGCCATGGGCGTGCTGCTGATCAGTGGGCCGCTCATGTGGTGGCTGAAATGGGGTTTCACCATTCCCAATCACTGGTTTTTCGCCAAGATGGGCCTGATCGTTGTCATGCTGATCTGCATCGTCTCGAGCGGGATTGCATTCAAGAAGATGCAGAAGGGCGATATGAGCGTGGCAGGACGGTCGGCAATACTTGGCCTGATCACGCTGGTCGCCGGAGCAGGTGTTTTGCTCGCGGCGGTGCTGACCTTCACCTGATATAGCGGGGCGAGGCCGAACGCTTTTCTGCGCTTTGGTCTTGCATCCTCGTGCGGAGTGAAGCATTGTCGTTGCAATAGACAGAATATCAGAGCGTATTCATGCAGCGCCGTCGCGCCAAAGCCATTGCCATCGCACAACAGCAGGTCCAGATGACCAAGCTGGCGATTGCTGCTGGCCTGCTGCTGCTTCCCGCTCTTCTCCTCCTTCTTATCAGCCCCTGATCACCGGCAGCTCGAATAGTCGAGCGGGTCGTCAGGGGAATGCGCCATAAACCGAACACTCAAATGTCCGGTCCAGCGAGCCATTGCCTCGGGGCCGATAGGAAAAGAGCCTGAAATGTCTGCATCTGCGTCCAATTCCAATAAAGAACGCGTCTTCATTTTTGACACCACTCTGCGCGATGGCGAGCAATCGCCCGGCGCGACGATGACGCTGGAAGAAAAACTGCAAGTTGCCGACGCGCTCGATGAAATGGGCGTCGACATTATCGAAGCCGGTTTTCCGATTGCCTCGGTGGGTGACTTCGAGGCCGTGGTGGCGGTGGCCAAGCAGGTGAAGAACGCGACCGTGGCCGGGCTGGCCCGGGCGATCACCGCTGATATCGACCGGGCAGCTGAGGCGGTGCGCCACGCTCAGAAAGGCCGTATCCACACTTTCGTTTCGACCTCGCCGATCCATCTGGCGCATCAGATGAAGAAGACCGAGGACGAGGTGATCGAGATCATCGCCCGCACCGTGGCGCAGGCGCGTAATCTGATCGACGATGTGGAATGGAGCGCGATGGACGCGACCCGCACGCCGATCGAGTTTTTGAAGCGCTGCGTCGAGACGGCGATCAAGGCCGGTGCGACGACGATCAACCTGCCCGATACGGTGGGCTATGCCGTGCCGGAAGAGCATTTCAAGATGTTCAAGGACATTATCGAGGGCGTGCCGGGCGCGGACAAGGCGATCTTCTCCGTGCATTGCCATGACGATCTGGGCATGGCCGTCGCCAATTCGCTGGCCGGTGTGGCCGGTGGCGCGCGGCAGATCGAATGCACTATCAATGGGCTGGGTGAGCGCGCCGGTAATGCGGCGCTCGAAGAAGTGGTGATGGCGCTGCGCACCCGCGGCGATGCCATGCCTTATTACACCGAGATCGAATCGACCCAGCTCAGCCGCGCCAGCAAGATCGTGTCGGCGGCGTCGAATTTCCCGGTGCAGTATAACAAGGCCATCGTGGGTAAGAACGCTTTTGCGCATGAAAGCGGCATCCATCAGGATGGCATGCTGAAGAATGCCGAGACCTATGAAATCATGACCCCGGCCAGTGTCGGCATCAAGGAAACCACCTTGGTGATGGGCAAGCATTCGGGCCGTGCTGCCTTCAAGGACAAGCTGAAGGAGTTGGGTTACGAGCTGGGCGACAATGCTTTCCAGGAAGCGTTTGTGCGTTTCAAGGATCTCGCTGACCGCAAGAAGCATGTTTATGACGCCGATATTGTCGCGCTGGTCGATGACGAAGTAGGTTCCGTCGGTGACCGGATCAAGCTGGTCGACATGGAAGTCGTGTCCAAGACCGGCGGCGTGCATAAGTGCAATCTGGTTGTGACCATTGATGGCGAAGAAACCGCCGTGTCCTATGAGGGCACTGGGTCGGTCGACGCGATTTTCAACGCGATCAAGGCGGCCTCGGGACAGGATCCGCATCTGGTGCTTTATGCGGTTGATGGCGTGACCGGCGGCACCGATGCGCAGGCAAGCGCGCATGTGCGGCTGGAAATGGACGGGCGGATTGCCTCTGGCAATGCGGCAGAACCCGATACGCTGGTCGCCTCGGCGCGCGCTTATCTCAACGCGCTCAACCGCGTGATGATCGAGCGTGGCGCTTCGGCACAGGGCGCTTTGGCGGGTTAGGCATTTCCCGCAATTCATCTATGACGTGAGTAAATGGCAGCCTCTCTTTGCAGGGGCTGCCGAACTTGTGAGCGCTGCCATAGCTTGCATCCCGGCGCGGAAGCTGCTCTAGCCTGCCGCACTTAATGCAGGGGGCAATATGCTGAGCAAGGCGGAGTTTCGTGGCGGGCTTTTAGCGGTTTCGGGCATTCTGATTGTCGTCTTGCTGATCACCTCGGTTACGCCGGGGTTGCCCGGCGAATTGCTGTTGCAGAGCCTTCGGTTTCATCTCGTCATTGCCGGATTGGGGCTGGCCTTTCTGACAATCCTGTTTGGCGCGCGTTGGCGTGGCCTGCTCGTGTTGCTGGTGGTGGTGGCCGCTGGGGCTCATGGCGCTGTTTCCGTGTGGGAGTTTTATGCGCGGCGCGCGCCTGTCGCCGATCAGCCTTTGGCTGAGTTTCGTTTCCTGAGCTTTAATGTGCTGAATGTAAACCGCCATCCGGACGAATTGGTCGATGCCGTGCTGGCCGATCCGCCGGATGTGATGCTGGTGATGGAAACGCCGGGTATCGAGCGTTACCTATCAAGGCTCGCGACAGTGTTCCCGTATCGGGTCGGGTGCGATAATTCCGCGACTTGCGATATTTCCCTGTTCTCAAAGGTGCCAATTGCTGACGGCAAAATTACGCGCTTACAGCCATTCCACTTTGAGAGGATGGTCACGGGGCGTATCAATGTAAACGGTCAGGACGTGACCATTGCTGGCGTTCATCTGTCAAAACCCTATTTCGACAGGGCTTCCTGGCGCGAAATCTTCGATATTAATTCGGTACTGAGCCGTATCGAGGGGCCCCTTGTGCTGGCGGGTGATTTCAATTCGGCGTTCTGGAGCGAGCCGTTGGAATATCTGGGGCGGCAGCAATCGCTAATTCCCGGGCCTTGGCCTGCCGCGACATGGCCGGTGCGGCTTGGCCCTTTGGGCGTCCCTATCGACAATGTCTTTACACGTGGGAATGCCCGGCTATTGACGCTGGACGCAGGGGACAATCTTGGCTCGAACCATCGGCCCTTGTGGGCCGATGTGGCGATTTATCCTGCACCATAGGCAGCGCGCAGCGCTTCAGGCAGGGTTTCAGCCAAAATGTCCAGCTTGGCCTGCGGGGCCGCGCTGGTGCGGATATGATGGTCCAGGCCTTTGGTCATCGGCTTGCGGATGAAGACGCCGCGTTGGGCCAGTTCGGCGAGAACGAGGGCGGCATAGTCGCCATCGCGCCCGCAATCGACCGCGACGAAATTGGTGGCGGAGGGCAGGGCGCGGAGACCGTTGGTCTGGGCAATGGTTGCAATACGGTCGCGCGCTTCGGCAATCGCGCTGACGGTGATGGCAAGATAATCCTGATCGGCAAGGGCTGCCAAAGCTGCGGCCTGTGCCAGCCGATTGACGCCGAAATGATTGCGCACGCGGTTGAAGGCGTTGACTAGACGAGCATTGCCGAAGGCGTAACCGACGCGCATCCCGGCCATGCCATAGGCTTTAGAGAAGGTGCGGAAGCGCAGAAGATTGGGTTGTGCCGTGTCTATCGCGGGGAGGGTGCCTGCTGGCGCTGTCTCGCCATAGGCTTCGTCGAGGATGACGAGGCAGTTTTCCGGCACGGACTTGATGAATGCATTGATCGTTTCGGCAGGCCAATAGGAGCCCATTGGGTTGTCGGGATTAGCCAGATAGACGATGCGGGCATTGGTTTCGCGCGCTTTTGCCGCCAGCGCCTCCGGGTCTTCCTGCGTGCCGGAATAGGGCACGAGCTGCAGGTCGCCGCCAAAGGCCGCGACGTGATAATTGAAGGTCGGATAGGCGCCAAGCGAGGTGACGACCACGTCGCCCGGGCTGATGAAAAGATGGACTGCAAGGCCAAGCAGGCCATCAATGCCTTCGCCCACTGCCACTTCATCGGCCTTAACCCCCAAATGGGCCGCCAGCGCAGATTTCAGGTCGTGATTTTCGGGATCTGGGTAACACCAGATTTGCTGTGCCGCTTCGCCGATTGCAGCAATGACCTTGGGGCTCGGCCCAAATCCGGATTCATTGGCGCCGATTCTTGCCCGAAAGGCCGTGCCTGAGCGCCGTTCCAGCGCTTCTGGACCAACAAAGGGAACTGTTTCGGGCAAGGCATCGATAACGGCGGTGAAGGTTGGCTTGGGCACGGTGATAACCTGACTGACGAATCCAGGAGCATTCTAAGCGCAATGGTTCTGCGCCACACAGGGCTAAATACGACCGATTCGGCGCTTGGTGAGGTGCAGGAAACAGCGAAGCCACAGCATGCGATCTGCTTCGTCCGGCTTGTTCACATGTAGAAAAAAATGTGTGGTTTTCGGAAAGGCCCGTCAGGCCGATGATTTTTGTGCTCGCGGGGCGAAGCGACCAATTTGAATAAAAAGCAATGCGATGCGGCAAGGTCTGACGAACTGCTCGGGTTCACCCTTGAACCTGCGCCCTCTCCCGGCGTTTCACGACTTCGATATGACAAAGGAGACTCCCGAGTGCCTCCCACTTACGTGCTTGCGCGTGACCACCTTCAGCGCGCCGCCACCATTCTTCAGGGGGCGGATCAGCGTTCTCGGCAGCTGCGCCACATTATCGAGCGCACAATCGGGCTTATGGACGATTATCGTCCAGAGCCAATGCAGACGATGACAAATGTCGTCGAACTGAACGACTACCGGCACCTGCGCCAGTAGATTCAATGGCGCCCGGTCGGCATCGGACCGGGCACATTGCACTTTTCCCAATATTCTTTCGGTGGGTGGGTAGACAGGCCGGAATCCGCTTGATAGAGAAGCCGCACTTTGGTGACGGCGGTTCACGAACCGCCCTCGGGTGCATAGCTCAGATGGTAGAGCAGCTGACTCTTAATCAGCGGGTCCAAGGTTCGAGCCCTTGTGCACCCACCAAAGTTTTCAAGGCCTTAGGCCTAGTTCTTCGAAATTAGCTTTAAGTTTAGATCGGCACTTTTGTGCTGTTTTGTCACGTCAGTCATCTCTGAACCGCGAGTAGCGGCTTGCATGGAGGCGGCAGGTGCAGGCTCAACTTTGTTTCGTAAGAGAGATTCAGCTTGGTACGGAAGTTCGTCAGCTCGCGGTAATTTGAATCCCAGTGGGCGGCAATTGTCTCCAAGCTCTACGGTGCTGACGCTTCTGGGTTTTGACAGAATCGACTTTTTCACCGGCAAGCCGAAGGCTGGGCCGTATAAAACCGCCGGTTGGGGAACCATGTTAGCCCCGAGCCGTTGTGACTGTATCGGAAGGCGATTGAAACAAATCGAAGACCGATAAAAAGAGCCCCGAAGGTGAAAGCCTCCGGGGCTTTTTCGTGCTTGCCGGTCGTGTGACGCGGCTTATTCGTCGCGCGTTTCGATTTCTTGACCGCCCAACAGTGCCAGAACGGCATAAGCGGTCATGCCCAGAGCGTCGTAGGACATGGAGAAAGCCTCGTCGCGCGGGATGAAGAACATCTGGCCTTCGCGGCAGGCAAACATCTGGTCGCAGAAACCGGGCACGGCGGTTTCGTAGCTTTCGCGTTCGGCGGGCAGGCCATTGCCCCAGCCGGTATTATAGGTGGCGAAAATCACGTCGGCGTCGAATTCGGGGAGGGATTCAAGGCTAAAGCTGGCTTCGCCGCCTTCGCCCATGGCGTCGATGATTTCGGGGAAGGTGAAGCCTGCATCGCGCAGCACGCGGCCCAGATTGCCATAGGTATGCATGGAGGAAATGTTGCCGTTGCGCACCTGAAAGTTCGAGACGGTGATGGAGGCGGGATCCTCGATCACCAGCTTGATCTGCGCAATCTGGGCTTCATAGCGGGCGCGCAGGCGGGCGAGTTGCTCCTGCGCATCGCTGCCAGCGATTTCGGCAAGGAAGTCATAGATCGCGTCGCGCGAACGGGCCGAGGTGTCGATAACGACCGTCGGCGCGATCTGGCGCAGTTGTTCGGCGGGGACTTCGTTCCATTCGGTGGTGATGATCAGATCAGGCGCGGCGGCGGCGATCAGCTCGACGTCTGCGGGATAGTCGCCAACCCACTCGATTGGCGCGTTGGAAAAATCCGTGCCGGTCAGGATCATGCCCGAACGGATGAACGGCTCCCCGCCGCCTTCAGGGACACGGCCATGACTGCCCGCGGGGAGCACGCCCAGTTCGATGAGCGGAATGGTCATCTGGCTATCGTGGAGGGTAACGATCCGCTTTGGCGCTACAGGAAAGGTAACTTCAACGCCGGTGTCGTCGGTAATGGTGCGCGTTTCCTGCGCGCCAGCGGGGGCTGTCACCAGCAATGCAGCAATAGCGATCGCAGCGAGTGATCGGATGACTTTTGGGCGGGGCGGTGCGCCTAGGAAGGCAATAAGGAAAGAAGTGCCGGACATGAGAGACCCTTGGTTGCGCGGCGGCGTTCGGCCATGCGCGGGCTCACCAAGACACATCCTGAATGGGCAGGATTGTTGGTGGGCCGAGGCTAAACTCACCGGCGGATTGATAGGAGCATCCTGCCTATTGGGGCCTGATGGGCATTGCTCATATTTAACATGACAACAACAGTCAATATATATGAGGTGCCTTGTATCCAATTTCTGCAGGTGCGGAAAACGTATCGTTAGACGGTCATTTATTATCCGGCTTTCTGCTTTTTCATCTGATGGACGCATGGCGGACAGGTTGCGATGTCTAGAAGAGACCTATCGAGGTCGCTGCAAGGAAAGACACGCCCCATGTCTCATAATCCCGATGATCACCACGAACATGATCTGGGTTTCGCCCATGACATCAAGATCATGCTTGGCCGCCGCCGGTTTCTCGCCCTTATGGGTGGGATCAGCGCTGTTGCCGTAACGAGTGGCGCTGCGGCCGCGCTGGAATGCGTTGCTCTGCCCTGGGAAACTGCCGGCCCATATCCGGCGGATGGCAGCAATGTGAAAAACGGGCAGACCGTCAATGCGCTGACGCAGGAAGGCGTTATCCGGCAGGATCTGCGTCCGTCTTTCGGCACGTTCACCAAGGTTGCTGATGGTTTGCAGCTCGATCTGGAGCTGACGCTGGTGAATGCCGATGGCTGTACGCCGCTGCCGGGTTACGCCATTTATATCTGGCACTGCGATACGACTGGGCTCTATTCGCTTTATGACACGACTGATGCCAACTATCTGCGCGGCGTCGGGATTGCGGACGACGAAGGCAAGGTGAAGTTCACCACTATTTTCCCGGGCTGCTATGATGGCCGCTGGCCGCATATCCACTTCGAAGTGTTCGAAAGCGTGGACAAGGCTGTTGCGGGCGAGGCATCGCTGCTGACTGCCCAGATTGCGCTGCCGGAAGAGGAGTCTGCCGCTGTCTATGCAGCCGACAGCCGTTATTCAAATGGCACGACCAATCTTGGTCGCATCACGATCGCCAGCGACAATGTATTTGGTGACAATAGCGAAGATGAAATCGTGCAGCAGACGCTGGCGGTAACCGGCGATCCGACATCTGGCTATATTGGAACGGTGATGATCCCCATCGACTTCAATGCCGAACGCTCTTCGGCCTCTGCTCCACCCGATGAAGGTCCCGGCGGACCGCCGGATGGTGAATTTCCCGGTGCGCCGCCAGAAGGATTCGATCCGAACAATCCTCCGCCGGCTCCGCCGAGCAATTAAGAATAATCAGGGCGGCTCTGCGGAGCCGGCTTTGCTTTATCGGCGGATTTCTGTCGCCAGTCTGTCGTTGCGGGCCTCTGACCGATCAAAAATTGATACTTTGGACGCATTTCCGCACTTGGCTCTTGCGAGCGGGATTGCACAGGAGTAGCTGCTCTCGCGCCGTAGTCTGGCAATTTTCCGCAAGGACTTTCAAAAATGTTCGGTATTGATCCGAGTTTTCTATCGTCTCTGTTTCAGGTGATCATGATCGACCTGGTGCTGGCGGGGGACAATGCTGTGGTCATTGGCCTTGCTGCAGCTGGGCTGGCGCCGGAATTGCGACGCAAGGCTATTCTCATCGGCATTCTGGCAGCGACGGTGCTGCGCATTGGCTTTGCGCTGTTGACCACGCAATTGCTCTCGCTCGGCGGTGGCCTGCTCATCGCTGGCGGCGTGTTGCTGCTCTGGGTCTGCTGGAAGATGTATCGTGAGCTAACCGTCAGCCAGGAAGAAGAGCACGAAGCAACCGAAGCGCTGGCCAACGCAGACCTCAATGCCGATGGCAGCGTTGCCAGCAAGGCGCCCAAGAAGACGCTGCGGCAGGCCGTCATTCAGATCATCATTGCCGACGTGTCCATGTCGCTCGATAACGTGCTCGCGGTGGCCGGTGCGGCGCAGCATCATTTTGAAGCGCTAGTGTTCGGGCTGGCGCTGTCGGTGGTGCTGATGGGTGTGGCTGCGACCTTCATTGCGAGACTGCTGCACAAGTTCCGCTGGATCGCCTGGATCGGGCTGATCATGATCCTGATCGTGGCTATCCGCATGGGACTCGAAGGACTTGGCGCCTTCGTGGCCATTCCGGAAATTCCGTTCCTCTATACGCCGCATGCCGCTGCTGCGATTGCGGCGCATTAGGCAGGCCGCTAAAGGCGCGAAGCCTTTGGTAACCACGCATGCAGGTTTGCGGCGTTTGTGGCGGGCCAATAGGAATTTGGCTACCAGCGCGCAGTAGATTTCCGGCTTTATGAACCAGCCGGAAGTCGCTTTATGTCGGCCATCGCAAATCCTGACGCCCGGAGTGGCGCTCAAATTCAGCAAAGTGGCGTTGCTGAGCTTTCTGCTCGCCGCGTCGATGGTATCTATTGGGACGAAATAGTTTCCGGCTTCGACGGCGTTTGCCAGGAGCAATTGCATGGCTTTGCCGCAATTCGCTGGCCGGGCGTTCGTCTTGAGCCAATGTTATTTGAGCGCAATGGTCGGATTGTTGGTGGCGCCTTGATTATGGTGCAGCCTTTGCCGCTCAAGCTGGGCAACATCGCGCTGGCGAAATGGGCGCCTATGCTGGCTGATGCCAAGGCTGTCGATGCACAGGCCGTTTATGCGGGCATGATTGACGGGCTTGTTTCGGAATATGCCGACAAGCGCGGGATGATGCTGTCGATCCTGCCGCATGCCTCTACCGCTGAGGTCAATTCGGACTATCTTGCCCTAAAAGCGAAGGGGTTCAAGCGCGGCTTTGCGCTGGCTTATCCGCACCGTTATCTGGTCAATTTGCGCCTGCCAGACGACGCGCAGCGCAAGAGTTTTCATCAGACCTGGCGGCGGCAGCTCAACAAGGCGGAGAAGTCTGACCTGAGTTTTGAGCATGGTGGCGTTGAGCGTTTAGGTGAGTTCAAGGCGCTTTACGATGCGATGTCGGATCGTAAGCAGTTTCCGGATTACTCCGCCTATGACACGCTCGATGTTCTGATGGCGATGGACGAGCCGCTGCGGCCCGAACTGTTTTTCGTGCGGCATGAGGGCGAGATTGTTGCCGGTGCGCTGATCTTCAAGGCGGGGGATCGCGCGGTCTATCTCTATGGTGCGACCAATGATCGGGCGCTGCCGTTGCGGGCGGGCTATTTCATGCATTGGCACATCATTCGCTGGCTGCGGGATCATACGCGGGCGAGCTGGTATGATCTGGGCGGCACTGACGGTTTTCTCGGACTGCACCAGTTCAAGAAGGGCATGGTGGGCGATGCGGGTTTGGTCCATCCGGTGCCGCCCGTCGTCAATTATGCGTCGCGACCGGCAGCATTCTGGCTTGGCACATTCGCTTTTATGGCACGCGAGGCGGTTAATCTGATCAAGCAGAAGGTCAATGCCTTCCGACCAGGGCGCGCAAAGCCGGATCAGCCGCGGCCCGAGCTGGATGACTATCTAAAATGAGCCTTGCCAGTCGGCTCGCATCGCAATCCACCATCATTTTCGGCGGACGCCTGTTTGGCGCCGGGCTGATTTTTCTCGTGCAGGCTTTTATCGCGCGGGTCTGGGGCGCTGCGATCCTGGGGGAATATCTGCTGATCATTGCTGCCGTGAATTTGATCGCAGTGGCCATGCCGCTTGGCTTCCAGACGGTGGGCACCTATTTTGCTGCTGAGTATCGTGCGCGTGGCGACAGAGGGCAACTCATCGCCTTTCTGGTTCGCGCCTATGCTCATGTGGCAGTGGTATTTGCTCTGGTGGCAATAGCCGGTCCGCTGGTGATGAATTTCATCGGGCAGGGCGGTGCTGTTATCGCGAACAATTACCTCCCTGTCGTGCTGCTCGCGCTGGCGACAGCCATTGTTTACGTCAATGGCGGCGTACTTGTGGGGCTGAAACGGCCCTTTGCCGGCTTCTTCGCGGATGGCATCTTCCGGCCCATGATGGTGCTGGGCACGTTTCTCGTCTGCGCTGCGGTCTTTGATGTGCCAGCGACTGGCTTCAGTGTCATGCTCTGGGCCATTGCCATTGGCTATGTGCTGATTGCGGCTGTGCATTTCGGCTTCGTGGTCAACACTGTGAAACGCGTGGAGGCTGTGGCGCCGATGCGCGACGCAGAATGGCCGCGCTGGTGGCGCTTTGCTGCGCCATGGGTGTTGATCACGCTGGCGACGGACTTCTTTTTCGATATCGATCTGCTGCTGCTCGCCAACCTGCTGGGCAAGGAAGAACTGGCCATTTTTGGCGTCTGTACGCGCATTTTCTCGCTGGTATCTTTCGGTGTCGCCGCAGTTTATGCCGTGACGCTGCCGGACATGTTTGAAAGCGAAGCGCAGGACGATCGGGCTGCTTTTCATCGCAAGGTGGGCGAGGCCAATCTGGTGGCGACTTTGGTGTCGCTGGCCTTGCTGGTGCTGGTCATGATCGGTGGACCATTTGCACTACTGCTGTTTGGCGAAGGTTTTACGCAAGGGGCCTTGCCGCTGGTTATCCTGTGCCTGGCGCTTGTGGTTCGCTCTGCGATGGGCCCGGCGTCGATGGTGCTGTCCATTCACGACAGGCCTTGGGCAAGTCTGCCCGCCGTTGTCCTCGGAATGGCAACGCTGGTGGCTGGAAACCTTGTTTTGGTGCCGGCTTTCCATCTTGTCGGAGCGGCGCTGGCAGCGCTTATCGGGATTGCAGTATGGTCGCTGGCGCTCTGGGTCATTGCGCTGAGAACGGCCAAGATCGACGTGTCGATCATGCAGTGGTTTCGCACACGGCGCGCGGTAACCGAATAGGGGCTGCTATGCCCCTATCAGACCCTTGAGACGTTTTTTCAAGCGTCCCATTCTGCCGATATAGCCGCTGTCATAGGGCCCATCCTGGCGGGTGTAGAACTTTTCGACCAGCAGGTAATCCTCGCCGAAAATGTGCTTTTCGAGCAGCACGGTCTCCCGGTAGCCGTAGCGCTTGAGCAGCATGCGGGCGACTTCGTTGTCGGGGCGCACAAAGGTGTAGGCCTTGTGGAAACGGGAATTGTCCCAATGCTTGTCGAATTCGCGCATACCGAACATGCCTAGCTTGGACTGCCGGTGCGAGGGGAAAACCCAGCTCCAATAGCGGAAGATGGCGCCGCATTCCGGGCCCGAAACCATCGCGCCGCCGGGCACGCCATCGACACACATGATCATGATGTGCCAGGGGTCGATGGCGAGCAGATTGCGCAGGAAATTCTTGTCGAGACGGCTCGCCTCATGTTGCTTGAAGCGGTCGCTGTAATGGGGCGAGGTCATGATGACGTCGCTTAGTTCCCGGTGGATCAGATCGATGTCCGCGGCGGTGGCGGCGCGGATGGTCATCTCGGCCATTGGCAGATCCCTCATGATGATCGCGCCACTTTAGGGCAGGGCGGTTAATGGCTCGTACCCGTGCCCTTTCGGCATATCCCCTTGCTGTAAATAGCTCCTTAGTCTCAACCGCTGGCACTTGCCGCTGGCTGGCCCGCTGATTAGAACGGTTCTTGGGAGAGACTAAGGGAGGAAGACGATGAGCGACCAGCTCTTGTTCCAGCCAAGTGCGGCTGCCGTCGCACGCACCCATACCAGTGCAGATCAATATGCCGCGCAATATGAGCGCTCGGTGACCGACCCGAACGGGTTCTGGGCCGAACAGGCCAAGCGTCTGGACTGGATGACCTTTCCCAAGACGATCAAGAACACAACGTTCGAATATCCCGATGTCTCGATCAAATGGTTCGAGGACGGTGTGCTCAACGTCGCGGCCAATTGCATCGACCGGCATCTGAGAGAGCGCGGCGACGATGTTGCAATCATCTGGGAGCCAGACAATCCGGCAGATCAGGCCGAGTACATCACCTACCGGACCTTGCACGAAAAGGTCTGCCGCTGCGCCAATGTGCTGAAATCGCTGGGTGTCAGGAAAGGTGATCGCGTCACCATCTACCTGCCGATGATCCCGCAGGCCGCTTACGCCATGCTGGCTTGCGCGCGGATCGGCGCGGTGCATTCGGTGGTGTTCGGCGGCTTCTCGCCCGACGCGCTGGCTGGCCGCATCAACGATTGCGATTCTGCCGTTGTCATCACTGCCGATGAGGGCCGCCGTGGTGGCAAGACCGTGCCGCTCAAGGCCAATGTCGATAAGGCGCTGGAAGACTGCCCGGGCGTTTCCAAGGTGCTTGTCGTGCATAATACCGGTGCGGACGTGGCCATGAAGGGGTCGCGCGATGTGTGGTGGCACGAGGCCGCCGCGGGCGTGGAGCCATTCAACGATCCCGAGCCGATGAATGCGGAAGACCCGCTTTTCATCCTTTATACATCTGGCTCGACCGGCAAGCCGAAGGGCGTGGTGCACACGCAGGGCGGCTATCTCACCTACACTTCGCTCACTCATGAGCTGAGCTTCGACTACAAGCGGGGCGAAGTGTTCTGGTGTACGGCTGACGTGGGCTGGATTACGGGCCACAGCTATATCGTCTATGGTCCGCTGGCTAATGGCGCGACCACGCTGATGTTTGAAGGTATTCCCTCCTGGCCGGATGCAAGCCGTTTCTGGCAGGTGGTGGAGCGCCATAAGGTCAATATCTTCCACACTGCACCGACGGCGATCCGCTCGTTGATGGGCGCTGGCAATCAGTTTGTTGAAAAGCACGATATGCCTTCGCTGCGTCTGCTCGGCACGGTGGGCGAGCCGATCAATCCGGAAGCCTGGCTCTGGTATTACAATCAGGTTGGCAAGAGCCGCTGCGAGGTGGTGGATGCCTGGTGGCAGACGGAGACCGGTGGGCACATGATTGCCCCATTCCCGGGTGCTATTCCTACCAAGCCGGGTTCTGCGACCAAGCCTTTCTTTGGCATAAAACCGGCTGTGCTCTCGCCCGAGGGTAAATTGCAGGACCAGACCAAGGCCGAAGGCGTGCTGGTGATCGAGGATAGCTGGCCCAGTCAGGCCCGAACCATCTGGGGTGATCATGGCCGGTTCGTCTCGACCTATTTCGAGACCTATAAGGGCCGCTATTTCACCGGTGATGGCTGTCGCCGCGACGAGGATGGCTATTACTGGATCACGGGGCGCGTTGACGACGTGCTCAACGTGTCGGGCCATCGTCTCGGCACGGCGGAGGTGGAAAGCGCGTTGGTGGCGCATCCCAAGGTTTCCGAGGCCGCTGTCGTTGGCTTCCCGCACGATATCAAGGGGCAGGGCATCTATTGCTATGTGACGCTGATGTCCGGCGAGGAATATTCCGACGATCTGCGCGGCGAGTTGCGCAATTGGGTCCGCAAGGAAATCGGGCCGATTGCCTCGCCCGACCACATCCAATGGGCACCGGGTCTGCCAAAAACGCGCTCCGGCAAGATCATGCGTCGCATTCTGCGCAAGGTGGCGGAGAATGATTTTGGTTCGCTGGGCGACACCTCGACGCTGGCCGACCCTGCCGTGGTGGACGATCTCATCGCCAACCGGCAGAACAAACCGGCCTGATGGATTTAATGTCGTTAGAAAAAACGGGCGGTGGTCGTAAGACCGCCGCCCGATGAGTTCGGTGGTGCCCCGGATGGAAGGTTGAAATCCCCAAGGCCCTCATCCACCAGACGATCACATTGCTGTCTTCAAGCCATTTTCGCATCCCCCAAATAGGGGATAGATCATTGTATCGCCGTCATTTGCCGCACATTCTCACCTTTTCGATTCCCGGCTTTCAGGTTTTCTCTTGCTTCGTTTTCTCGCCATTGCCGCCCTTGCGGTCCTTTCCTTGCCCGTTTCCGCTGCAACGCTGGAGGAAATGGCGGGCCAGATGATTGTTGTGGGATTTGAGGGCAATCGCGTTGATGCTGCCGGTGTCGCGGTCGTCAATGCAGAGCTTGAAGCGGGTCGGCTGGGCGGGGTGATGTATCTGAAAAAGAATGTCGCCAGCCTTGAGGCGGTGCGTGAGATGAACGCGATGTTCCGCGCTGCATCGCCCGATCTCCTGCCTTTCATTACGCTCGATCAGGAGGGGGGCGCTGTGGAGAGGCTGACAACGGATGTCGGCTTCAAGGAAATCCCCAATGCGGCCAGCATTGCTGCCAATCACAGCCCGCTTGTGGCCGAGGAAATCTATGGCGACATGGCAAAAGGCATTTCAGCGGAGGGATTTAGTGTCAATTTCGGCCCTGTGGCTGACCTTAATACCAATCCGAACAATCAGGTTATTGCCAGGTTCGGTCGCGCCTTTTCCGCCGAGGCGGACACGGTGATTGCCTATGACGAAGCCTTTATCAAGGCGCATCACGCGGCGGGCGTGATCACTGCGCTCAAGCATTTTCCAGGGCACGGTTCGTCAACCGCCGACAGCCATGAGGGCTTTGTCGATATTACCGAGACCTGGGACCCCGAGGAACTGGAGCCCTATCAGGCCCTGATCGGAGAGGGGATTGTCGACATGGTGATGGTTGGCCATCTCTACCATGCTGACTATGCCGAGGGTGATGGCGAAACGCCTTCATCGCTATCACCGCGCTGGATCGACGGTGTGCTGCGGCAGGAGCTTGGCTTTGACGGCGTGGTGATCAGCGATGACCTCGAAATGGGGGCAATCCGCGATCATTTTACGCTGGAAGACACTGTGACCAGGGCCGTGCGCGCGGGCATGGATGTGCTGCTCTTTTCCAATACAGCCAGATATAGGCCGGGCCTATCGCAGGAAATTCTCGATATTCTGCTGGCTGAGGCTGAAGCCGATCCAGATTTCGCGGCGCGAATTGAAGAGAGCTATGAGCGGATCGTGGCGCTCAAGGCGCGGATTCAATAGGCCGGACTTTCCCCGCTTTTCTGTTTTCGCCATGTTTGCAGTGTCACGCTCAGCTTGTAATGTGCGCGCGAACCAGCAGGAGACCACTGGCTGATGGTGGAAGACCGAGAGGTCCGGCGCGTCCGGGCGCTGTTCTTGTCCGATGTTCATCTGGGCATGAAGCCGATCCGCAGCAAACAGCTGATCGAGTTTTTGCGCGCCCATGACGCCGAAACGATTTATCTCGTCGGCGACATTGTCGATGGCTGGCGGCTGGGCAAGCAATGGCACTGGCCTGCAGAATACAATGTGCTGATCGACCTGTTGCTGACCAAGGCCAATGCTGGCACGCGCATTGTCTATCTGCCGGGAAATCACGATGAGTTTTTGCGCGAATATCTGGGCACCTATTTTGGCGAGATCGAGCTGATCGACCGCACGGTGCACACGTCTGCGACCGGCAAAACCTACCTCGTCATACACGGCGACCAGTTCGACGTTGTGGTCATGAACATGAAGTGGCTCGCCCATGTGGGGGACTGGGCCTACAACGCCGCGCTGCGCGTCAATATTGCCATTAATTGGGTGCGCCGTCGGCTGGGCCTGCAATATTGGTCGCTGAGCGCCTGGGCCAAGCAGAAGGTGAAAAACGCCGTCTCAATCATTGGCCGCTTCGAAGAGGCGTTGGTGCACGAGGCCAAGGAATCGGGCGTCGATGGGGTTATTTGCGGCCATATCCATTTTGCCGATATTCATGACCGGTTGGGCATTCAGTACATCAATACCGGCGATTGGGTGGAGAGCTGCACTGCCATCGTGGAGAATCACGATGGTGCTTTCGAGCTGATCAAGTGGACCGAAATGGTCAGCGGCGAGGCGCGTCGTGCCAAGGTCAGACGCGCTGGCGAGCAATAATTTTCTGCATCGAGCGGTGTGAGGCAGCGGCGAGATAAAAGCCATCTCTGCTGCCCGTGAGGCTCTTGCATTGCAAAGATTTACAAGGCACGAAGCGACACGTGGCGCGGTTTTGCGCCCGGAGTTGTTTTTCCATGCCATCGGCACTTTCGCGCTTGGACAGTCCCGAGCTGCGCGCAACCATTTATCAGTTTACCGTCTATATTCCTGGTGGTGTTGCTTCGGTATTTTTCGGCATCTGGCTGAGCGAGCATGGCATTCCCGCCGATCAGATCGGCCTGATCAATGCGCTACCGACGCTGTGCCTGCTTTTGCTCAACATTGTTGTTGGCCGGATCGCTGACAAGGCTGACGATTGGCGCACGGCGCTGATCTACATTTCCATTATGTCGGCGCTTGCGCCGCTGCCGCTTTATTTTGTGTCCGAATTTTGGGGCATTCTCACCATCTGGGCGCTGACGGCGACCAGCAACGGGCTTGTCGCGCCGGTGATCGACGCTGCCACCGTTCGGATGACGCGACGCAATGGCACCGATTTCGGAGTAATCCGCGCCTGGGCCACAGTCGGTTACGTCTTTGCCGCTGGTGGGCTTGGGCTGCTGATCAATGTCATGGGATCAGGGATTTTCGTTACCCTCTATGTGGTGACCGTGATCATCCGCGCGGGTCTCGCGTTTCTGCTGCCGCGCTTCCGCACACCGTCGCCCAAGGTAACGCTTGCGGAGGCTGCGCCGGAAACGGCTGCGCCGAGCCGCCTCAAGGATAGCCTTAAACTCTGGTTTGTGCTGCCGCTCCTGGCTTTCGCACTGGTCAATTCGTCAAACGCGCTGATCGGCAGTTTCGCAGCCCTGCTTTGGCACGAAAACGGCATTCCCAATTATTTTCTTGGGCCGCTCCTGGGTGTTGCAGCAGTGGGCGAGGCGATCCTGATGTTCGCGTGGCGGCGCTTCGGCGGGCGCGTTACTGCCCGCAACATGATCCTTGTCGGCGCGCTGGCGGGGCTTTTGCGCTTCACGATCATGGCGTTTAACCCACCTGTCGAAGTGCTGTTCTTCACCCAATTGCTGCACGCTTTCAGCTTCGGCATGGGCTATTTCGGCGTAGTACATTTCATCGCCAACTGGACCAACGAGGCCAATGCTGCCGAAGCGCAGGGCTTTGCCAATATGCTCAATATGGCCACGGCCATGACGGCACTGATCGTTTTTGGCGTGCTGGTCGAGCATTTCGGCAGCTATGCGTTCTTCTACTCGACGATTACGTCGCTGCTCGCAATTGGCTGCATTTTCTGGTCGCTGAAACTTCGGCCACCAAAATCGATGGTGAGTTAGGCCAAAAGCCTGACCCTGCTTGAGTCATCAGTTCTTGTTATGGCTCAGGACAATTTTTGTCGTTTGTGACGCGCAGGTGTTTCTTTTATCCAGCGCCTACGCGCTTTGAACACTCTCGTTGAATGGGCTGAAGCGACGTAGTTGCCCGGCATCGTTGGCCGATCGGCAAATACGTCTGCGCTCGTTTATTTTCATATCGGACTATCGCATGCTCGCTGCCATTCGCGGCTTTAATCTCACCATCTGGCTCATTATTGCCGCCACTTTTGGCGGTCGCTTTGTGCAATTCATGATCCTGCCGTTTCTCGCCATCCTGCTGCACCAGCGATTTGGCCTGAATGAGCTTGAGGTGGGGCTTTTTCTGGCCGCTGCATCGCTGATCGGCATTATATTCGGATTTTACGTCGGCTATCTTTCCGATCGTATCGGGCGCCGGAAGATCATTGTTTTCGGGGTGGCACTCACCGTCGTGGCGATGATCATGCTTGGCATGGCGGATAATCTCTATCTGCTTTTTGCTGGCACTTTGATGCAATCGCTGGCGCGGCCCATGGTGGAGAATCCGGGGCGAGCGCTGATGACGGACACAGTGGACGATCGCGCCGTGAAGGATATGGCGCTGCATATGCGCTATTTCGCGCTCAATGTCGGCGCTGCGCTTGGCCCGTTGCTGGGTGCGGTCGCAGGGCTGAACGGTGCACAGTCGACGTTTTATCTCGTTGCCGCGGTCTATTGCGCCTATCTGATCGCGGCGATCATCGTGTTTCGGATCGAACAACCAGCGCGGGCGGCGGCTGCCGGCTCGCTCCTCAATCTGGGCGAGGTTTTGCGGGTGCTCGGGCGGGATCGCCCGTTTCTGCTTCTGGTGCTGGCGAGCCTGATTTGTTCAGTCTGCTATGGGCAGACGGATTCTGCGCTGGTGCAGTATCTACAGATGCAGTCTGTTGCCGACATTGCGTCGCTTTACGCCGTGCTGATCGCTGTCAACGCAGGCACGATTGTTATTCTGCAGTTTCCGCTGCTGCGCATGATGCAGTCGGTCAGCCTATTTAATCGGTCGATGTTCGGCGTCATTCTGTTCGTATTTGGTTTTATCGGCTTTGCCATTGCGCCGGTCGAACCGCCGTTCGGACTGGTCTTGGCCATGTTCGTGTTGTCGGTGGGCGAGGCTGTTCTGTTTCCGACCCAAAACCTGATCATCGACCGTATTGCGCCTGCGGCGATGAAAGGTAGCTATTTCGGCGCCTATTCCCTTGGCGTCTTAGGGTTTGCCATCGCCCCGCTTATGGGCGGTGCACTGCTTTACGCATTTGGTGGCTTGGCACTCTGGCTGGTAACAGCCTTTTTAGCGCTCATTGTTGCACTGCTCTATCATTTCGCGGGCCGCTTTACGGAGGCGGAGTTCTGAGCCGACCCTCTCATTCAGGACGATAGCAAAAGGCCCCGGAGTGATCCGGGGCCTTTCTGATTCTATCGCAATGGGCCTTAGCTCAGGCGACCGCTGGCGTGGGCGAGGGTGGTGTAGACCTTGCCGCGCTCGGAGAGCAGGTATTCGCGGGTTTCGCCCGAGGGGTTCGGACCGGCAGCGGCTCGTTTGAGGAGCTGTTCGAACTCGCTCATATAGGCCTGCGCCGTGCGGGCGAAGTCGGTGTCGCGCTGGATGCGCTTGCGGACTTCGTCATAGGTGCCCTGGCCGGTCAGCGAATAAATGCGGCGGGTGAAAACATTGGACTCGCCAGCCTGATAGCGCGACCAGGCATCGGCCAAAGCGGCATCATCGATGGCGCGGACGATTTCTTCGCTGAGGCCAGACAGGCCCTGCGATGTGCCCGAACCGGCCTGATTGGCCGAGGCGTTGCGCAATACGTCGCGCAGCCAGCCACCTTCGGCCTGTTGTGCCGCCGGAGCAGGGGCGGGTGCCGCGGGGGCTAGAGCCGGGGCAGGGGTGGGGCGCTCGATCACGGTGGAGCGGATCGGATCTGCCAGCGTCTGGCGTGCCGGTGCGGGCTCCGGGCGATAGGCCTCGCGCGGTTCCTGCTGACGCGGGGACTGCTGAACCGGCGCTTCGGGCTGGCGCGGTGCGCGCTGTGGAGCGCGACGGTCGATCAGATCGTGGCTGGCAGGCTGCGCGCGCACGATGGCGTTGAGCTCGCTGAGGGCCTCGATCTGTTCGGCCACGACACGGCGCATGGCTGCGGCGCTGGCGCGGGTTTCTTCCGGCAGTTCGTTGACGCCGCGTGCCAGTTCGGCGCGGGTGGCTTCGAGTTCGCCACCCACTTCGCGGGCCGTTTCGCGCATCGCATTGGCGGTTTCGGCAAAGCGGCGGGTTGCGTCTTCGATGGCGCGCTGGGTTTCCTCTGCCATGCGCTGCTGCGCTTCCTTGAGGGCGGCGGCGGCGCGACGGCCTTCACTATCGGCAGCCGAGTGGAATTCGCCGAGCTTGCCGGTGACTTCGCCGGTGGTTTCATCGAGTGCGCGACGCAGCTGGCCGGTGTTGGACGCAATGGCGTTACGCACAGAACCGGTGGAATCGGCAATCGTGTCGGCGAGCGAGCTGGTCGTGGTTGTCAGTACGTCCGTGACGCTGCTGGCAGTCGATGTCAGAACGTCGCTGACGCGGTTGGCATTGTCCTCGAGGGCGGCATTGACCTGTTCGGCCTGATCGGAGAGGGCAAAGCGGACTGAGCTCGATGTCTGATTGAGTGCTGCGGCAGCAGCCTCGGCGGCACGCTGCACCGCGTTGTCCATCTGCGACACGCTCGTATTGAGGTGCGAGTTGAAGCGTTCGCTGGTGCTGTAGAGGGCGTTGTTGACGCTGTTGGTGTTGCTTTCCAGAGCTTCAGTGATGGTGCTTGTCGTCTGCTCCAGCACATCCTGTACAGAATGAGACGTGCCCTGCAGCGCTTCATCCATGGCGCGACGCGCAGTGATCAGGCGGCGTTCAGTATCGTTGACAGTGTCGGCAATGGTCTGGGCGAACAGACGCATACGACCGTCGATATCGTCGGCGCGCGCGGCAAAGCTCTGGGCCAGTGCATCCATGGCGCCACGGCGATCTTCGAGGTTTTCGAGGGCAACGCTGCTGCTCGATTCCAGCGCCTGTGAGGCCTGTGTGAAGCCAACGGCTTCGGCGTCGAGCTTGCCGAGAATGGAGGAGAACTGGTCCACCATGCCGCGGATTGTGTTCTGCAGGGCACCCACATGCTGGGTGACCATGGTGCCGGCCTGTTCGGTCTGGCCCATGGCTTCGCGCATGGTGTTGGAATAGGCGGCGGTCTGCTGGGCGACGCTGGTTTCGAGGCTGGCAAGGTTTGCCGTCGATGCATCGAGAACGCGCTGTAGCAGCAGGTTGGAATCGTTGAGCTTGTTGAGTGCGTTGGTGACGTCGCTGAGAATGCGGGTGGTGGACACCGACATGATTTGCTCGGCTTCGCGCGAATTTTCCGACAGCGCGTCGCGCAGCAGATTGCCGTGGCTGGCAAGCGCATTTTCAAGGTCTGCTGAACGCTCGGTGACCAGATTGGCGAAGTGCGAGGTCTTTTCCTCGACAGTACGGTTGATGTCGCTTAGGCGGCCTTCGATAGCGTCCACAGCGCCCACAGCCTTGACCGAGACGATCTGGTCGATATTGGCAGCAGCGAGGCGGATCTGGTCGAGGGCGTCACGCACAGCCGAGTCCATACGGGTCGCAGTTGATTCGACATTGCTGGAAATGGCCGTCGCCGCAGCAGTGATGCGGGTTGCGATGGTTTCCTCGATGCGGTCGGCACCAGCTTCGAGATCGGCCATGGATTGCGTGATCGAGGTGCTGATCGAGGCGTTAAGGGCGGCCAGACGCTCGGCCGTGATATCGGCACGGGCGGTGATGGCTTCTGGCAGGGTACCCAGACGCTGATCGACCATTTCGGCGATGGCGTTGCGGGCTGTGGTCACGCCGCTTTCGATAAGGGCGGCTGCATGGCGAGCACTTTCGCCCACGCTCTGGCTGGCATGCTCGATGCTGGCGGCAACGCCCTTTTCGGCGTCGGACAGGCGGGTGAGGGCGGTGTCGAGACCGTCGCCAAGGCTGGAATTGACCTCGGCAACCTTGGAGGAAACCATGCCCGACATTTCGGTGAGGCGGGTTTCCATGGTGCCCGTAACCTGACGCAGCGATGCATCGATGCTTTCACGGGCATTGGCACCGTGCTGATCGAGCGTTTCGGCCAGCTCGGTCGTGTGCAGACCGATGGTTTCGCCAATGGAAGTCGTGTGGGTCGCCAGCGTGTCGGACAGCGCCTGCGTACGGGCTGCAAGAGCGTCGGATAGCAGATGGGTGCGGTCCTGAACGGCGCTTGCCAGTTCCTGTGTGCGCGTGTCGAGCACACCGGACAGGTCCTGCGTGCGCTCGTCGAGCCGACCAACCAGAGTGGACGTGCGTTCTTCGATCTGTGCCGACAGGTCGTTGGTGCGGGTTTCCAGCTCCAATGACAGTGCATTGGTACGCTCGGAGAGCGTATCGGCGAGGCGCTGCGTGCGGCCCGCAATGGCCTGATCGAAAGCCTGCGTGCCGGTGCCAAGAGCCTGGCCCAGTTCCTGAGAACGGGTGCGAATGGCCTCGTTCATGTCGGTCGCCTGAGCGGCCAATGTCTGCTGAAGCTCTTCCGAACGAGCCGCGATGGCGCTGGCGATTTCCGCAGTACGTGAATCGAGATTGTGGCGCAGTTCGTCGGAGCGGGTGGCAATTGAGCTTGCCATTTCCGAAGACCGAGCGGCCAATGTCTGGTCGAGTTCGCTGGTGCGGGCGCCGATGGTTTCAGCCACCTCGCTGGCGCGATTAGCGAGAATTTCGTCGATATGAACGGCGCGGCTGTCGAAGGTTTCGGCGATTACACCCACATTCTTGTCAAGCGTGTCCGCGATTTCGCGGGTGCGGCTGTCCAGTGCTTCGGAAACCGATTTGGTCTTGGCGCCGAGAACGTCGCTGAGTTCGCGGGTGCGCTCGTTCACGATATCATTGAAGCGCCCGGATTCCTCGTTCAGTGCCATTTCGAGCACGTTGGCGCGAGCGGCAAAGCTGGTGCCCTGTTCGTCGAGGCGCGAAATCAGGTGCTCGCCCTTATTGCCGATGACATTGTCCAGGGCATGCAGCTTTTCATCGAGCAGGCCGGTGATTTCGGTGAGGCGCGTGTCGAAGAGGCCGAGCGAGTCCTGACCGGCGGTCGACAGGGTTTCGCGGGCGCGCTCAGACGTTTCGTCGAGGGCGCCATTGATCTCGATAATGGCCGATTGCAGGCGGCTATCCATGGCGTTGAGCTGGATCGACACCGATTCATCGAGCTGGCGTGTCATCGTGGCCAGCAGCAGTTCGGCTTCGGTGGCGCGGCCCGAAATGTCGCCAGCAACGCGCGAGCCGATATCGGCCAGTGCTGCGCTGACTTCGTCGCCGCGATTGCGCAACTGCTCGAGGAGGGAGGAGCCGCCATCTGTCAGCAGATTGGCGAGCGTGGCTGTGCGTTCGTCCAACGAAGACGCCAATTCGCCGGTGCGGGATTCGATGAGGCCTGCAATCGTGCGCGAGCGATCTTCAAACTCGGCGGTTACGGCATCGGTGCGTTCCGAAATCTGGCGGGTGCGCGAATCGATAGCCGACGAAATGCTGGTTGCCTGTGCGTCGAGAGCGTCGCCCAAAATAGCGATGCGCTCTTCAATGCCTGAATTGAGCTGCGCAGCCCGGGCGTCAAGGGCGCGTTCCATCTCTGCAGTCTGATCCTGAAAGCCCAGAGCCAGACGTTCGGAGCGGTCATCAAGGGCGCCCAGGAAATCGGTGGTGCGGTTTTCGACGAGGCCAACAAAGCTTTCGGCGCGCTCATTGAAGCCGTTATTGAGCGTATTGCCCGCAGTTTCGAGAGCGCGGGTCAGATTGCCGCCGCTATCGACGATGGTGCCGGCAATGCGCTGGCTGATCATGTCGAGGTCGAAAACCAAGCCTGTATGGCTTTCCGTGATGGCTTCGCGCACGCGCTCGGTATTGGTCAGGACGCTTTCGCGCTGGCTGGCCAGCTCCGCAATGAGCGCGCGCATACGCGATTCATTATCGGAATAGGTACGTTCGAGCGCAGTGACCTCGTTGTGGATCATCACTTCAAGTTCGCCAGCGCGAGAAAGGGCGCGTTCGAGGCCATCACCCAGAGCATTTACTTCACGGCGTACGGCCTGACCAACGGAAGCGACCTTGTCGGCAGCGGTGACTTCTGGCTCAGCCAGGCGAATAGCGGCCTGAGTGATGGAGGATGCGGCATTGCGCAAGTCTGCTGCGCGGCGGAACAGCGTTGCGACGCCAAAAAAGCCGAGAACCGGCAGGACCATGATCGCCAGCGTGGCGACGAATTCGATGGAGCCGACAAAGGCGCTAAAATTGGCCATTTGCGGTCCGAGGCGCAGCCATGCGACCAAGCCTGTCACGCCGATCCAGACAATCGACAGCAACAAAGCGAGCCATGTTGGCGCGGAGGATGAGCGGGTTTGCAGGCCGTAAAGCAGTCGGGAAGCCGAGATGCGGTCGTCGTTGGCGACGGCGCCAGCCTGCTGGGCGATCTTGTCAGCGGCGCGCAGACGTTCCGACCGGGCCGGTTCAGCGGATTTTTTTTCCTGCTTTTTCTCGACGGGCGTGTCGAGACTGAACACGGAGTCCTTGAGGGCATCCTCAACGGCCGAGAAGGCCAGGGCGGCCGGATCGTTCTGCGGGGTCGGGTTCTTCGCCATACTCTTTACAACTCTCGCGTCGACATGCCAGCGGCAAGGCGGATTTCGGGAGCTGTCATGACGCTATAGCCCTTTAAGGGCATAAAGCCATTTCGGAACAATTCGATGCAAATGCCCCGCATCATCCCCCAACCCTCGCCGCCGCGTGCTGGTTCAGCTCCCATACATACATTCAATTTTATGCAAACCGAACGCTTTCTTACCCAAAGGTTAATTTTTGGGTGGGAAACGTTAAGGAATGAAAGCTCGAACCAAGGCGAAGATGTGGCTTAATCTCTGATTCATGCGCTGCTTTTAAGGTCATCCACAGCAGCCTGTTTGTATTGAGTTCGTCGGCTGCGCATGGGAGTTGCCGCCATGGCGCTTGAAGCATTTGTCGATCTTTCGGTATCGTCCCAGGAAATCAAGGCTTCGCGCCCCATTGATCTTGTCCATCTGGCCAAGCAATGTCTGGGTGACGAAAATCTGGAACTGGAAATCCTGCGCCTGTTCGACAAGACCGTTGCGATCTATCTCGATCGGCTCAAACAGGCGTCCAGCTTTGACGATATCGCCACCAACCTTCATGCGCTTAAAGGAGCTTCGGCAGGCGTAGGGGCCTGGGCCATCGCTGATCTGGCAAAAATGATGGAAGGTGAATTGCGCAATGGTCGTCCGGTGGCCGTCGAGCGTATCGACGATCTTGGGGTGGCCGTTGAGGAAGTGCGTGCCTTTATTGCCAGCATGCTTGCGACCCAGCAGAGCGAGAAATAGGGCCTCGCTCGTCTGCCAAAGTTTGACCCTGCTGTTGTCAGCGCTTATAGAGCGCCCATATAGTTTCGGGTTCCGTCGCGCTTGCGCGGCCTCATAACATCCAGCAGTTTTCATGTCCCTGTCCAATGTCGCCGAGGCTCCGGCCCGGTCCGTTTCCGAACCGTTCCGTCTTCGCCGGACCTTTGCGATCATTTCGCACCCGGACGCGGGTAAGACTACGCTGACCGAGCGGCTGCTGGCCGCTGCGGGCGCAATCCAGTCTGCGGGCGCGGTGCGCGGCAAGGCGGGGCAGCGCTCGACGCGCTCGGACTGGATGGAAATGGAGCAGCAGCGCGGTATTTCCATCACCTCATCGGTCATGACCTTTGATTATGATGGGTTGACGCTGAACCTGCTCGACACACCGGGTCACTCTGACTTTTCCGAAGATACTTATCGCACGCTGACCGCAGTGGACGCCGCCATCATGGTGATCGACGCGGCCAAGGGTATTGAGGCGCAGACGCTCAAGCTGTTTGAAGTCTGCCGGCTGCGCGACATTCCGATCATCACCTTCATCAACAAGGTGGACCGCGAGGGGCAATCGCCGCTCGACCTGATCGATGAAATCCAGTCCAAGCTGGCGCTCGATCTGACGCCTGTGCTCTGGCCGATCGGGCAGGGTGTCGATTTCGGCGGCTATATCGATCTGGTCGAAAAGCGTGTGCTCAATCCGCAGGGCAAGACCATTGCCGAATACGAGGCGCTGGAGGACCTGCTGGAGATCGAGGCGCTGGTGGACAATCCGGTGTTCATGACGGCTCTGGAAACGCTGGAAATGGCGCAGGCCATGTTGCCGGTCTTCGATCTCAAGACCTTTCACGCGGGCCATCTGAGCCCGGTTCTGTTTGGCTCGGCGCTTAAGGGCGTATCCGTGGCCGAGCTGCTGCGCACTCTGGGCGACTGGGGGCCGGAGCCGCGTCCGCAGCCCGCCGTGCCTACGCCCATCGCGCCTTCTGAAAAGAAGGTGACCGGCTTTGTCTTCAAGGTGCAGGCGAATATGGACGCCAACCACCGCGACCGTATCGCCTTTGTGCGCCTGTGCTCGGGCAGGTTTGAGCGCGGCATGCGGCTCAAAAATGTGCGTTCGGGCAAGGATATGGCGGTTTCCAATCCCATGTTCTTCTTCGGCAATAATCGTGAACTGGCCGAAGAGGCTGTGGCGGGCGATATTGTCGGTATTCCCAATCATGGCACCCTGTCTGTCGGCGATACGCTGACCGAGGGCGCCAATATCAATGTGACGGGCATTCCCAATTTTGCGCCGGAAATCATTCGCCGCGTTCGCCTGACCGACCACATGAAATCCAAGCAGATGGCCAAGGCGCTGACCGATCTTTCCGAAGAGGGCGTTACCCAGGTGTTCCGCCGTATGGTGGGCGCCGACTGGATCGTGGGCGTGGTTGGCCAACTTCAGCTCGAAGTGCTGTCCGCGCGCGTTGCCAAGGAATATGGCGTACCGATCAGCTTTGAAAGCATTGGCTATGAAGTGGCGCGCTGGGTGGAAAGCGATGACGCCGAAGAGCTGAAACGCTTTATCACGGCACAGAAGGTCAATATGGCCGAGGATCGTAATGAAGCGCCTGTATTCCTGGCGCAGAATGCGTGGTGGGCGGATCGGGCCAAGCAGGACTGGCCGAAAATCCGCTTCCTGACCACCAAGGAACGGCATTGAGCGCGCCTGACCGCATCGGCGAATTCGTTGCCGCCGTGCAAACTGCTTTTGCGGATGGCACGCTGATCAAGCTCAAGCTGGGCGGCTATTACGGGCAGGAGGCTGATCTGAAATCAGCCGAGGCGCGGAAGGTGTCGATCAAGGCCGGCGAACGGCTGAGTTTTGTTTTCCGTTACAAGACGCGCGACATCACCAAGAACCTGACGCTGGATGAAACGGCCTTGCTGCTTGTCGGGGGGATGAATGAGGAATGGCGCAGCGCGCGACTAGAAACCACCGGTTTCGATCTGCAATTCGAGCGGCAGGGCGACAAACTGCGTCTGAAGCGCAGCGAGGTTGCCGGGCGCGAGGCCGTGATTTCGAGCCACGATCGGGCCAAGAACAGGCCGCTGACCGAGACGAATAAGCCGTGGCTGCACGCGCTGAGCATTACCGGCAAGGATGGCGCGGTTCGCAATGACGCGCAGGATAAGTTCCGCCAGATCAACAAGATGGTCGAAATCTTTGCGCCCTTGATTCAGGGGCTTAAAGCAGAGATTCCGCGCATTGTGGATATGGGCGCGGGCAAGGGTTATCTTGATTTCGCGCTCTATGACTATCTGTCCGGCAAGGGTCAGAAGGCAGAGGTCATCGGCGTGGAGCTTCGCCCACAACTGGTGAGCGATGGCAATGCCAATGCGCGGGCGTCTGATTTTGCCGGGTTGCGCTTCGAGGCCGGATCGATCCTCGACTATGATGCGAGCGGCGCCAATGCCGTTATCGCGCTGCATGCCTGCGACACGGCGACGGATGACGCCATCTATCAGGGCATTAAGGCCGGGGCAGAGCTGATTGCCGTCGCGCCCTGCTGCCACAAGCAGATCCGCCGGCAGATGGAAGCCGGTGCGCCCGATCAGACTCTCGATTTCCTGTTGCGCCATGGCACCTTCATGGAAAAGCAGGCCGAGATGGTGACGGATGGGCTGCGCGCGCTGATCCTTGAAGCTAATGGTTATCGCACCAAGGTGTTCGAGTTCGTTTCCGACGCGCATACGCCCAAGAATAATCTCATCGTGGCCCAGAAGGGCGGCGGAGGGTCGCGGCAGGCGGCGCTTGACCGGATCGCTGCGGTCAAGACTATGTTCGGTATCGAAAAGCATTATCTGGAAGGTCTGCTGGAAAGCTGACCAAAAAAGACTACAGGCCCCCAATGACCAAGATTACCTATGTCACCGCTCAGGGCGAGCGCATTGAAACCGAAGGTGAGATCGGCTCGACCGTGATGGAAACGGCCATCATGAATGCGATTCCCGGGATCGTGGCCGAATGCGGCGGCGCCTGCACCTGCGCGACATGCCACGTCTATATCGACGAGGATTGGCGTGAGACGGTTGGAGGGCCTTCGATGATGGAAGAGGACATGCTGGACTTCGCTTTCGACGTGAAGGATGCCAGCCGCCTGTCTTGCCAGATCAAGGTGCGGCCTGAGCTGGACGGCCTTGTTGTGCATGTGCCGACGCGGCAGGGCTGAGCGAAAATTTTCCTCGCGCCGCCCTGGTGAAGATTCATTTGGCGGCGCGCTGATAAAGCTGCATGCGCTATTCCAATCCCGGCTGTCGGCGGGAAATATAAAAGCTATTGGATTTCAACGCCTTGTTGCGTTGCATGAGATTGGACTATTTTGCCCTGTCTCTGGAACAGGATAACGATGGGCTCCCTCAACACATTTCCGTTGAGCTTCAAGGTCAAGGGCAAACGCATAATCATCATCGGCGGCGGTGATGAGGCCCTCAACAAAGTCCGGTTGGTTTCTAAGACTACTGCTTCGATAGAGATTTATTCTCGACACATTGAGGCGGACTTTTCCGGGGTCCAGGCTAGCGTTCATGAACGGGTTCTGACCACCGGCGACATTGCCGGTGCGGCGCTGGTGTTCGTGGCTGAGGAAAGTGAGGACGCTGAACTCGCTAAAGCCGAAGCGCGTCGGCTGAATATTCCCCTTAATGTGGTCGACGTTCCGGCGGAATGCGATTTCTACACACCGTCCATTGTCGACCGTGCGCCACTGACCGTGGCCATTTCGACCGAAGGGGCTGCGCCGGTTCTGGCGCGGCTGGTGCGGGCGCAGATAGAGGCGCTGCTGTCGCCGAGTCTTGGCAAAATCGCCAGTCTGGCCGGTGGGTTACGTCACAAGGTTGAAAGCCTGATTCATGACGGGGCAGCGCGGCGACGCTTTTATGAAGATCTGGTGACGCGGCCTGATGTCGATGCCGATGCGCTCCTATCCCAGCGTGTCGAGAAAGGCGCGGGGCGGGGTGTGGTCTGGCTGATCGGGGCTGGGCCGGGCTCTGAGGACCTGCTTACGTTGCGCGCTCAGCGGCTGCTGCAACAGGCCGATGTGATCGTGCATGACCAGCTGGTGCCCTCGGCGGTTGTGCAGATGGGCCGCCGCGATGCCGAGCAGATTTGTGTCGGTAAGGCGCGGGGGCATCATTCGTTTTCGCAGGCGCAGATCAATACGCTGATTGTCCGGCTGGCCGGCGAAGGCAAGAAGGTCGCGCGGCTCAAGTCCGGCGACCCGATGGTGTTCGGACGCGCAGGTGAGGAAATCGAAGCGCTGCGCAAGGCGGGGCTGGCCTATGAGATCGTACCGGGCGTGAGCGCGGCTTTGGCGGCGGCGGCGGATACGGCAACGCCGGTCACGCTGCGCAAGGTGTCGAGCGGTTTTGTGATGGCGACGGCGCATGGTGCGGACGATAGCGACCTGGCGCATTGGGCAGCTTTGGCGCAATCCGGGCTTACACTGGCGCTTTACATGGGCAAGGCAATTGCTAGCGAAACGGCGCGGCGGCTGGTGGCGCATGGCGCTGCGGCTGACCTGCCGATCGGCATTGTGGTCAATGCGGGCCGCGCCGATAGCACGTCCTATGCCGGAACACTGGGCGGGCTAGCTGCGGGCGCGGTGGATTTCATCGACGGCCCTGCCGTCATTCTGGTTGGTCGCGCGGTAGCGCAGGGCGACTGGCAAAACGCTGCTGCGGCAGCGGCAAGCAATTTCAAGGTGGCGTGACTATGGAAATTCTCACCGGCAACGAACTGATCTCGGGTGCCACGGTCTATCTCGACGGCTCTGGCCAGTGGATCGAGGATTTGCAGGCGGCGCGGCTGTTTTCCAAGGAGGAAGCAGCCGAGCGCGATGCGGCTTTGGCGGCGACCAAGGCGACTGGCCGGATCATCAGCCTTGAAATCGAGGAAGTATCGCAGGAGGGCGGGCAGATCGTGCCCAAGCGCCTGCGCGAACGCATCAGGGCGGCGGGCCCCACCGCTCCCCTAACTCTCAATGGGCAGGCGTATGATCGCCAGCACTTAGGTGACGACGGGCATGTATCGATATGACGAATTCGACGCCGCTTTCGTAGCGGGTCGCACGGCGCAGTTTGCCGACCAGGTGAAGCGCCGCCTTTCTGGCGAGTTGAGCGAAGACCAGTTCAGACCCTTGCGGCTGATGAACGGGCTCTATCTGCAATTGCACGCCTATATGCTGCGGATCGCGGTGCCCTATGGCACACTGAGCGGACGGCAGATGCGTAAGCTCGCCCATATTGCGCGCACTTATGATCGCGGCTATGGCCACTTCACCACGCGGCAGAATATTCAGTTCAACTGGCCCAAGCTCAAGGACATTCCCGTCATCCTCGAAGAGCTGGCGAGCGTCGAAATGCACGCTATCCAGACCTCGGGCAATTGCATTCGCAATGTGACGACCGACCAGTTTGCCGGTGCCGCTGCGGACGAAATCATCGATCCGCGCCCCATTGCTGAAATCCTGCGGCAATGGTCGAGCCTGCATCCAGAATTTTCCTATCTGCCGCGCAAGTTCAAGATTGCGATTACCGGCTCGCCCAATGATCGCGCCGCTATCCGCTTCCACGATATCGGCTTGCAGGCCGCAGTGAATGGAGCGGGTGATATAGGCTGGGAAGTCTGGGTTGGTGGCGGTTTGGGCCGCACGCCGATGATCGCGAAGCTGATCAATAGCTTTGTGCCCAACGAGCACCTGCTGGCTTATCTTGAATCCATCATGCGCGTTTACAACCGCTATGGACGCCGGGATAACAAATACAAGGCTCGCATCAAAATCCTCGTGCATGAAGAGGGGTTGGAGAGCATCAAGGGGCAGGTTGAGGCCGAATTTGCCGAAGTACGTGGCGGCGTTCTGACCCTGCCCGAGGAAGAGGTGGATCGGATCACGGCTTACTTTGCGCCGCCCGATTTTGCGGACCGCTCCGGCGACACGGTCGACGTGGCCTATCAGTCGATCATCGACCCGGCCTATGGCCGCTGGTTGGACAATAATCTGCATCCACACAAGCAGCCTGGCTATGCCTCCGTGACAATCTCGCTCAAGCCCGTTGGTGGCGCGCCGGGTGACGCGACCGATGCGCAGATCGATGTCGTGGCTGACCTTGCGGAAAAGTATTCCTACGACGAATTGCGCGTGACCCATGAGCAGAACCTCGTCCTGCCGCATGTTGCCGTGTCGGATCTGCGGTCCGTCTATGATGTGCTGGTCGCCAATGGGCTGGCCGAGGGCAATAATAACCAGATCACCGACATGATCTGCTGCCCGGGGCTCGACTTCTGCGCCCTGGCCAATGCGCGATCGATCCCCATTGCTCAGGAAATCTCCAAGACCTTTGCTGCGCCAGAGCGACAAAAGGAAATCGGTGATCTCAAGATCAAGATTTCCGGCTGTATCAATGCCTGCGGCCACCACCATGTCGGCCATATCGGCATTCTCGGCGTCGAAAAGAAGGGCGGCGAGCTGTACCAGATCACGCTGGGCGGCGACGCCACCGAGCAGGCTGCCGTGGGCAAGATCATCGGGCCGGGCTTCGAAGCGGATGCCGTGCCGGGCGCTATCGAAAAATTGGTTGATTTCTACATCGCCAACCGCACCAGCGCCGAAGAACCCTTCCTCGCCGCCTATCGTCGGCTGGGTGAAGCGCCGTTCAAGGAGGCCCTCTATGGCAATGCCTAAGTTAGCCCCCGTCCCAGTGGCCAATGACAAGCTGCGCGCGCTCGGCATCCTCGCGCTCAATGGCATGTTCGACGAGATGGATGCTGTTGGCGTGTTGCGCTATGCAGTGAGCGATGTGCTGCCGGGCGATCTGGCCATCGTTTCGTCCTTTGGTGCGGATTCGGCTGTGCTGCTGCATATGGTGGCGCAGGTGGACCCATCGATGCCGGTCTATTTTCTTGAAACCGGCAAGCATTTTTCCGAGACGCTGGCCTATGTCGAAACGCTCAAAAGGCAGTTCGGGCTGGTAAACATTCATGCCATTCATCCGAACCCGGATGACATCAAGCGCTTCGACCCCAATGGCGACCTTTGGGAGACCGACCCCGATTCCTGCTGCCATATTCGCAAGACGGAGCCGCTGGAGCCGATCACCGAGCAATATGGTGGCTGGGTGACGGGCCGGAAGCGCTATCAGACCAAGGAGCGCGGCGTTCTTCCGCATTTTGAATTGACCAGCGACGACCGGATCAAGGTCAATCCGCTGGCTTATTTCACCGATGCCGATGTGGTGGAATACCGCCAGAAGCATAACTTGCCCGAGCACCCGCTCTATGCCAAAGGCTACAAGTCCATTGGCTGCGCGCCCTGCACCTCGATTGTTGCCGAGGGCGAGGATCCGCGCGCCGGACGATGGCGCGGCCTTAACAAGAAGGAATGCGGCATCCATTATGATTTCAGTGGAGCGATCGCCAATCCGATGAAAGCTGCAAACCGCCACAACCTCTGGAAAGATGGTGCCTTCATCGCTGATCCGTTCAAGGATTGGGACGAGGGTGTCGATCCGTCCGAAGCGCGCTATGTGCATGTGCCGCTGCCGGTTTTCCTTGCCGATCGTACTGCCTTTCTGGCTAATCCGCACCCGCTCGGATTGCTGGTGTCGCCGGGCGAGAAGATCGAAGACGTGGCCGATGATCTGGCGCGCTTTGCTTCGGTGGCTATCAAGTTTCCTGCTTTTTCCGATGGGCGCGGTTATTCCACGGCACGGCTATTGGTTGAGCGGCTTAAATATGCCGGTGAAGTCAGGGCAGTAGGCGACGTTTTGCAGGATCAGATTCCGCATATGCGCCGCTGTGGATTTAACGCTCTGGTGGTGGTGCATGAGCCCACAAGGCAGGCCTTGATCGAGAACCGCCTTCCGGAAGTGGCCGTTTTCTATCAGCCGGTGGGCGTCACTGAAATTCCGTTGGGCACTCGCCCCTTCCTTCGCCGCGTATCGTAAGATAAGTGGAGCGTGTTAGTCGCCTTTGATGGCGTTTCGCCGGGGCCGCTGGTGACAGCGGCGGTTCCCATCAAACAAAGCGGGGCAGGGTGCCCCGATGGGACCAATGCCGGAGCCAGAGCGGTTCCGGTTTCGAATGGACTTTGAAAGATGAGCACTGAGATCACCACCGATGTCGTCGTCATTGGCGCGGGCCCCTGCGGGCTGTTCGCGGCCTTCGAACTCGGACTGCTCGACCTCAAATGTCATTTCATCGACATTCTGGATCGCCCCGGCGGGCAGTGCGCGGAGCTTTACCCCGAAAAGCCGATTTATGACATTCCTGGCTTTCCGGTGGTGACTGGTCAGCAGCTGACCGACAATCTCATGGCGCAGATTGCGCCGTTTTCGCCGGAATTCCATTATTCGCGCATGGTCAATTCCATCGAGAAGCTGGAAGACGGTTCGTTCAAGCTGCAAACCGATGCCGACGAGACGTTTTTCACCAAGGTCGTGGTGATCGCGGCTGGCGGCGGCTCGTTCCAGCCAAAGCGTCCGCCGGTTTCCGATATCGAGCAATATGAAAACAAGTCGGTGTTCTACGCTGTGCGGAAGATGGAAGACTTCCGCGATCAGGACGTGGTGATTGTTGGCGGTGGTGACTCGGCACTGGACTGGACGCTTAACCTTGCGCCCATCGTCCGCACGCTGACGCTCGTTCACCGTCGCGACGCTTTCAAGGCGGCCCCGGCGTCGGTCAACAAGATGAAGGAACTGGTGGCTGAGGGTAAGGTCAATTTCCAGCTCGGCCAGATCGCCAAACTCGATGGTGACAACGGCCAGATCAATCACGTGCATCTCAGCACAGAAGCTGGCGATCTTTCCATCCCGGCGACGCGGCTGCTGCCGTTCTTCGGGCTGACCATGAAGCTTGGTCCGGTGGCCGACTGGGGGCTGGAGCTCAACGACAACACCATCGTGGTCGATACCGAAAAGTTCGAGACCTCGGTGCCCGGCATTTTCGCTATCGGCGACATCAACTACTATCCCGGCAAGCTGAAGCTGATCCTTTCCGGCTTCCATGAAGCGGCGCTGATGGCGCAGGCGGCCAAGGCCATCGTTTCACCCGGCGAGCGCGTGGTGTTCCAATATACGACGAGTTCGACCAAGCTGCAGAAGAAGCTGGGCGTGGCTTAACGCGCCATAGATTTTCCCACCGTCATTGCCCGGCTTGACCGGGCAATCCATCTTGCGAAGGCGTGGACCACCCGGTCAAGCCGGGTGGTGACGACGAAGGCTGATCTTGCTGTTGTGGCGATATCTAGCTATCCCCATCGCGCTGTTGAGGAGCGCTTCCTATGAAGATCATCGTTACCGACCAATCCGGCGACGTGCACGAGCTTGAAGGGCTCGAAGGCTGGCGCGTGATGGAGGTCATCCGCGACTGGGGCCTTAATATCAAGGCCGAATGCGGTGGTGCGCTGAGCTGCGCCACATGCCATTGCTATGTCGATAGCGACTGGCTCGATGTGGTGGGTGCGCCGAGCGATGAGGAAGAGGATATGCTGGACAGCGTGGGCGATGTGAAATCGAACTCACGGCTGAGCTGCCAGATTCTCTGCTCGGATGCTCTTGACGGCTTGAAGCTCACCCTGGCGCCGAGCGCGGCGAAGGACTGAGTCAGACCCCCACCTATCCTCCCCCTGAAGAAGGGGGAGGGACCTATCGTGCGTGCTGAGCTGTCGGTGAGCCCTATCAGCTCCTCCCCCTTCTTCAGGGGGAGGTTGGGTGGGGGTACCTCACTTAGCTACGCGCTCTTGCCCGCATCCTGCGTTACCTTCACCAATTCCGGGATGAAATCCCGCACCATTGGCTGTGGGAGGGCCTCGAAGGGCAGGGGACGCACCACCCTCATGGCGGCGATACCGACGCGCACGGTCATGAGGCCGTTGACGACGCCTTCGCCGAGGCGGGCGGAGAGCTTTGCAGCAAGGCCTTGGCCCACCAGTTGCTCAACCACGCCATCGGTCAGCACCAGCCCGCCGGTGACAGCCAGATGGGCGAGGACCGAGCCAGCCAGCCGCCAGAAGCCGAAAAAGCCGGGACGCGCGCCATAGAGGGCCGCAATGGACCCGGCAAGGCGGATGCTTTCATAGATGACGAAGGCGATGTCGATGAGCGCGCGGGGCGATACGGCGGTTACCAGAGCCACGCGGCGGGCCGAGGCGGCCGTGAGAGCTTTGGCCCGCGTATCGAGCGGCGCCATGAGGCTGCGCTCGGCCAGGGTGATGACTTCGTGGCCGTCGAACAGGTTGGGAATATTGGTGTTTATGGTATCGCGGGCGCGGGCGAGATCGGGCCGGTCGGCATAGACGCCGTTGAGGTGATCGACGACCGATCCGGCACGTTTTCGGCCATTGTCGGTGACGGCGCGGGCGGCATCGGCCTTGAGGGCGTCGAGGACGCGGAGGCGGCGGAGGGCCAGAAATTCGCGCAGCACGAGAGCGAGAACGGCCACAAGGAACGCCCCGAGCACGCCGAGGCCGATATAGCCGAGATATTCGTTGCTGGCGAAGAGGTCGCGGATCAGTTTCTCGGCGGCGAGGCCAATCCCGGCAGAGACCAGAATGCCGCCTGTGGTCCATGCCAGCCTGCCGATCCAGCCCATGCGGCGAGGCGGCGGCGTTACCAGTTCCGGGTCGGGTTCGGGGTCGAAAGCGATGTCGACGATCTCAGCGCGGTCGGGGGTGAAGGCGCGGGGGGCGCGCGTCACCGCATCTTTGTCTTCGGCGCGGGAGATCGTGTGGGCGATTGGCCGCTTCATGCCATCCAGTCTCCGATGAGATAATCCAGCGCCCGGTCGAGGCGGATATGGGGCAGGACCGGATCGCCAGCGGTATTGCGCTCCAGTTTCTGTGGTGGCGTGAAGCGCAGGAAATTGAGCGCGACCGGATTGCCGTTTTCAAAAAGTGAATCCGGGCGTTCCGGTAAGTCGCCGGGAAATAGAGCGATTTCGGTTTTGCCATCATAGGCAGTGCCGTTCAGCACCTCGCCCTTGAGTGGGGTGCCGATCAGTGTGGGTAGCGTTTCGCCATTCTCGCGGATCGTGCCTTCGCTGGTGGCGCGAATACCGGCCATGGCGATGGAGCGGGTTTCTGCCCCGGCAAAGCGGGCGCGCTTGGAGGCGCTGGCGACAAGGCGGTTGAGAATGGCTTCCAGCCGGTCGTGGCTGGTGTGATGGACGTGATCGGCCTTGGTAGCGGCAAAGAGAATGCGGTCGATGCGGCGGGAAAAGGGCCGCAGCAGCGGATTGGCCTCGCCCTGCCTGAAGCAGGCGAGAACGGCGGTGAGCGCGGTTTCGAGGTCGCTGACGGCAGCAGGGCCGGTATTGAGGGCGCGCAGCGTATCGACCAGCACTACTTGACGGTCGAGGCGGGCGAAATGATCCCGGAAGAAGGGACGGATGACCTGCGCCTTATAGGCTTCGTAGCGGTTTTCCAGCATGGTGTAGAGGCTGGAATTGCGCTGTGGCGCAGGTGAGCGCGGCAGTGGGGCAAAGGTCAGGGCAGGCGAGCCTTCCAGATCGCCGGGGAGCAGGAAGCGACCGGGCGGGAGCGTGGAGAGCGCGCCATGTTCGCGGGAGCGGCGCAGATAGGTAGTGAAGGCTGCGGCGAGGCGCTCGGCGTCGGGATCGTTTGCGTCCTTGGAAATATCTGTGCTGTCGAGTTCGCGCAAAAACTCTCCAGCTTCGTCGGCATGGCCGGGCTGCCTTGCGCGCTCCAGCGCCTCGGCGCTCCATTCGGCGAAGGACAGTCCCAGCAAGGGCAGGTCGAGCAACCATTCGCCGGGATAGTCGACAATATCGAGATTGAGTGTCGCCGGGCCGGTCATGCCCGACCACCATTTGGCGGATTGGTATTTGAGGACGATGCGAAGCTGGGAAATGCGGCGCGTGCTTTCTGGCCATGTCGGGGGATTGGCGGTGAGCGCCGCAAGATGCTGCTCATAAGCAAAGCGGGGAATGGTGGCGTCTGGATACTCGGCCAGTTTGGCGCCGATAAAGCGGCCATCTGCGAGGGGCGCAAAGCCGGGTAGGCGGCCCTGCGTCAGCAGATTGTGGACCAGTGCGGTGATGAAAATGGTTTTGCCGGCGCGCGAAAGGCCCGTGACGCCAAGGCGCAGGGTGGGCGTGAAGACGCCGGTGGCGCTATCGGCAAGATTGGAGAGGGCTATGCCCAGCTCGTCGGTAATGGTGGTCGGCGGCTGTGGCAAGGCAGGTCCCCATTTCGTTGCTCAAAGGTAGGGACCCTGGGACGGTTTGGGAAGGGGCGGGCGTCCCAAACGCCGTGCTGCCCTCGGACTTTATCCGAGGGCCATTCGCCTTATCGTACCTGTTGAGAGTGACCCTCGGGTCTAGCCCGAGGGCAGCGCCTGCGGGTGGGCGGCCTTAGCGTCCGATCTCGTCGAGCCGATAAGGGGTCGTCTGGTAGATCTCGTTGATCCAGTTCTGGAACAGGAGATGGGCGTGGCTGCGCCAACGGTTTTCTGGCTCCATGCTCGTGTCGCCATTTGGGAAGAGATTGGCTGGCGGGGGCGTGTCGAGACCTGCGGCCACGTCGCGCTCATATTCGTCGGCCAGCGAGCGGTTGTCATATTCCAGATGATTGAGGAAATAGACAGCGCGCCCGTCCTTGCGCTCGAGCATGCAGAGCCCGAGTTCGGGATTGTCGATCAGCACTTCGAGATCGTCGCCAATGCTCGCCCGGTCAATGTCGTTATAACGCGATACCGGGATCATGGGGCTGTCAGATAGGCCACGCAGCCAGGGTGAGCCGGGCTTGACGATATTGTGCCGGAAGACGCCGAAGGCCTTGTTGTCCATGCGATAGCGGCGCGCATTGTGGAAGTGGTGCAAAGCCGCCTGCGCCCCCCAGCAGACGAACATGGCGTGGTGCACATTGGTGCGCGTCCACTCCATGATTTCGAGCATTTCCGGCCAATAGCGGACTTGCTCGAAGGGCAGGTGGGCGATAGGCGCGCCAGTGACGATGAAGCCGTCGAACTTGCGCTCCTTCACCTCTTCCCACGTCTGGTAGAAGCTATTGAGATAGTCTTCCGAGGTGTGCTTGGACTGGTGCTCGGTGATGCGCACGAGGCTGAGATTGATCTGCAGCGGCGTCGCGCCGATTAGCCTTGTGAACTGGGTCTCGGTGCGCTCCTTGTTCGGCATCAGGTTGAGGAGGCCAAACTCAAGGGGGCGGATGTCCTGCCGCGCGGCACGGCTGGAATCCATGACATAGACGCCCTCGGCTTCGAGGGTCTTTCGGGCGGGCAGGTCGTCGGGAATTCGAATAGGCATGACAGCCTCTTAGCTGGGTGCAATGAGAAAGTGATTCAAGCGTTGCGCGTCCCCGCAGGGCACGCGCTAGCGCATTCGCTTCTCGATTGCGGCTGTCACCAGATCGACGAATTCGTCGCCATCGCGAACGATGGCGAGGTCTGATGCTTCGACGACGTAGCCGAAATTGTCGGCCAGAGCCTGATAGCGAGGTAGACGGTCGCGCAGCAAGGCTTCAAAACCCCAGGCGCCAAAGCCCGCCGGATCGACGTCATTGTCGTCGTGGATGCCGTTGATCAGTTTGTATTCGGCCCATTTCTCGATGAGAAATTCGGGGCGGTAATACATTGGCTTGGGCGATTTCTTGAACCGCCTGATGAGGTCGGCGGCGTTTTCGTCGGTGCCACGAATGTAGATGAGCGCCGTGTGGTCGGTCAGCGTCTTGATCACTGGATCCTGCGGATCGTTGTGGTCGATGACCTCAATCAGCGAGCCGCCAGTGTCGGCAATGAAATCGCTGTAGCCGTAGAGCGCTTTTGCCCGGTCGATGAAATAGGGCAGGTCGCCCAAGGCGGCGATTTCGGCGATGCGGTGCTGTTCCTGTCGACGCTGATACTCGGGCAGCGGCAAGCCGCCGCGATTGGGGTCGCCGGGGGTGCCGAGATAAGTCGAGAGCGGGTCGAGATTGTCGAAGGTGATATTGGACGAGATATAGATCGAGTCCGTGCGCAGAAGCTGGGCCAAAAACGGTACCTTCATCGCTTCACGCTTGAAATTGTCGACGATGAACTCGCCCATATAGCGCGTGCCGATGCGGTAATCCGCCGAATAGTGAAACCAGTGGTTTTCGCGCAGCATGTTGGACAGGCGCGTTTTGCCAACGCCGGCCATGCCGAACACCGTCACGGCGCGACGCGGGGCTTTCACAAACTCATCGACGCTGGAAAACAGCATATTCCACCTTGTTCGCTAGCGAGCATTTCACACCGCCGTCCCGCTGCGTTTAAATCAGCCTGCCGCTATTCGCAAGCAATCGGCAAAATCTGCCCTGCTGCCCGGATTCTATTGCCGCCTTGTCGCCGCATTTCAGGCTTGGTTTCCCCAAAAAGCCAATGAAATCAACGCTTCCGCTGTTTGGCATTGCCCTTGCATCGCTATGCCCGAAGTGCGCCGGCAGGTGCAGACGGGTTTATGGAGTGACAGATGGGTATCTATGGGGCTCTTTCCAGTGCGGTGACCGGCCTGCGGGCGCAGGCACATGCGCTGGAAAACATTTCGGGCAATATCGCAAACTCGCAGACCACCGGCTACAAGCGCATGGAGACGAGCTTTGTCGATCTCATTCCCGATGCGCCGCTGAAGGCCCAGGTTCCGGGCGCTGTTTTGGCGCAGTCGCGTGCCACCAACAACATTCAGGGTGACATTCAGACCTCGTCGAACGAGACGTTCATTGCGCTCAATTCCGGCGGCTTTTTCGTTGTTGAGCCAAAGGTCGGCCAGTCGGATGGCAATGCCGTTTTCGCGGGGTCGAACTATTTCACCCGCCGCGGTGACTTCGAGATCGACAAGGATGGTCTCTTGGTCAATGGCGCTGGCTATTATCTCAAAGGTCTCGATATTGACCCGGCGACGGGCAATATTTCGGGCTCGGTGCCGGGCGTCATCAAGCTATCAAACGCCTATCTTCCTGCCAATCTGACGCGCACCATCAATTATCAGGCCAACCTTCCGCAGATGCCGAAGACGGCCAATTACAACAAGAATATCTATAATAGTGAGCTGCTCCAGCCCGCTCATTATGGTGCTGGCGCAGGGCTTGTGTCGGCGGCCAAGACTGGCACGGTTGCTGTAGATGGCACTGGTCCGGCACTTTTGGACACCAGCGTCACGCCAAATGTCGGGTTGCTTGTCGCTGGCGACACCATGACCTTCGATATCAATGGCAAGCCGACAACCTTTGTCTTTCACGACAATGCTGATCCGCTTCCAACGGGCGGAACGCCGATCAATCTGGCTGGCAAGACCATGAACCAGATTGCAGCTGAACTGCAAACCGCTTTGCAAAATACGGGCGGGGCGGCGCAGTCGGCAAATGTGAGCTTTGCGAGTGGCGAACTCGTTGTTGATCTTGGATCTGATTATCACGCCGCATTCGAGCTTTCCGGCTCGGCTGCGACAAAGTTTGGTATAGCGGGGGATTCCGATCCTTCCGTTCGTCCGCAGATCAGTACGATCACCGCAAATGAGGCCGACAATTTCGTCGCCCAGTCGATTTCGGGCGGCGCAGTCACCGTGTACGCCAGCAATGGTGCACCGGTGAACGTGCAGTTGCGTTGGGCCAAGGTGGATAGCGCTGCTGCTGGTGGCACCGACACTTGGCAGTTGTTCTACCTGTCCGACAGTAATGCCGCCGGTTCGGGTGTGGAGTGGACCGCCGTGACAACGGGTGATCCCCCGGTTCCGGATCAGTACCGTTTTAACAGCAATGGCTCGCTAGAGGGCGCAGGCAAGCCGTCCGCGACGATCAGTGATCTGACTGTCAATGGCGTGTTTATCGGTGAAGTCGAGTTGGCGCACCAAACCAACGGTGTTTCCCAGTTCGCTGACGTCAATGGCACGGTGAGCGTATCGACGCTCAACCAGAACGGCTATGGCGCGGGTGAATTCCTGTCGGTCGCCATCACAGATTCCGGTCGTGTCGTTGCTACCTATTCCAATGGCGAACGCATCGAAATGGCGCAGGTTGTGACGGCCCAGTTCAACGGCGTCAATTCGCTCAAGCGTCTGGATGGCGGCGTTTATCAGTCGACTGCTGAATCGGGCGAGCCGATCTTCGACCTGTCCGGCTCGGGCATTATCGGTGGCGCACTCGAAGCGTCCAATACCGACATTTCCGACGAGTTCACCAAGCTCATCATTACCCAGCAGGCCTATTCGGCTGCGACCCGCATCGTCTCGACGGCTGACGAGATGTTGCAGGAAGCACTGAACATGGTGCGCTGAGCGGCATTGCTTAAGGGTCCGGTGTTGCGACGCCGGGCCGGTCCTCAGTTAAGGGGTGGCTGAATTGGGTCTGATTTCATCGCTTTCAAATGCTGTGTCGGGGCTGCGCACGACACAGGACTCGATCTCGATACTCAGCCGCAACGTCGCCAATGCCGGCACGCCGGGTTATCACCGGCAGGCACTGAACGTTGTTGACTACAACTCTGCCAATGGCACCTACGCCCGCACTACCGGGGTCAATCGCGCCTTCAGCCAGAGTCTGCAGACCTATTATAACCGGCAGGTATCCGACACATCGTCAGCAGCGGTGGTTGGTGACTATCTTAACAAGCTGCAGGGCTTTCTGGGCAAGCCCGGCTCGTCCGGCTCGCTCGACACTATGTTCGGCACGCTGAAGAACTCCTTGCAGGCCCTAGCGACCAGCCCCGACGATTATCCGGCGCGCGCTAATGTCGTTGCCGAAGCGCAGGCTATGGCGCAGCGCCTCAATGCGCTTTCGGGCACTGTGCAGGAATTGCGCCAGCAGACCGAAACGCAGATCGCCAACAATGTGACCGAAGTCAACGCGATGCTCACCTCGCTCAATGAGGTGAACAATCGTATGCTTGATCTGGGCATGACGGATACGGCGCGCGCCGCGCTTCAGGATCAGCGCGACCGCCTTGTCGGCGGTATTGCCGAAATCATCGACGTGCAGGCCGATTATCGCGCCAATGGCACGGTTTCGCTGATGACCCGTTCAGGCGTTGGCCTGCTTGACAATGGCGTCAGCACGTTCAAATTCACCAGCGCTGGTGCCCTTTCATCAACGACGCAGGCCAGTATCCGCACTGAAGAAAGCCGGGTCGGCGTATTGACGCTGACGACACCCTCCGGGCTGACCATCGACCTCGTTCAGCAGGGCGTGTTGCAGGGCGGCCAGATGGCCGGTCTGGTCGAGTTGCGCGACAAGGTGCTGGTCGAGGCGCAAAATCAGCTCGACGAAATTGCGGGAGGGCTTGCGGCGACCTTCTCCACCGTTACCACTCCCGGCACCGCTGTAAGTACCGGCGGTACCGGGTTTTTAAGCGACGTCTCGCAGGTGAAACCTGGCAATGACGTCCTGCTGACCTATACGGCCAATGGTGCCGAACAGCGCGTGCGCATCATCAACAGCAAAAGCGGCGAAGATTATATAGACGCGACCGGCCAGCGGGTCATCGCAGTCGATCTTTCTGACACAGCCGCGGCGGCGACCACGCTGAACGACAAGCTGCCGGGTCTCAACATCACCAGCCCCAGCGACGGCACGTTGCAAGTGCTTGATCAGGGCGTCAATAAAGTGACCGGCCTCACCAGCCGTGCGACTGCGAGCGGGTTGCAAAATGGAGATCTGGCGTTTTCGCTGTTCGTCGATCAGGGCGGGGCGGCCTATACGGGTAACAGGGACACCGACCCGCCTCAAATACTGGGCTTTGCCTCGCGGATCACCATAAATCCTGCCGTGCTGGCCGATAACCGGCTGTTGGTACAATACGATATCGACAACACGCTCGGGGATGCGTCCCGCGCCGAATATGTGCTCAAGCAACTCGGTTCGATGAATTTCGTTTCCGGTACGTCGCCTTCCGCGAATGCCGGACGCGTGCCAATGAATGGCACGATCGAGCAATTGATCGGCCAGGTGCTCAATTATCAGGGCACGATGATCAACTCCGCGTTGTCGCAGCGCGATGATCGCGTGCTCACGCTCGACACCATCACCAGCCAGATGGAATCTGAATATGGCGTGGACATGGACCAGGAAATGGCACGCCTGACCGAGTTGCAGAGCGCTTACGCCGCCAATGCCCGTATTGTGGCCGTGGTCAAGGAACTGCTCGACGCCCTCTTTGCGGCGACCTGAGGAAATAGAACATCATGATCGTCAATAAGTCGATGTTTCCGCTTCAGACCGGTTTTGGAGTTATCTCCAAGATGCAGGACAAGTTTGCCACGCTGCAAATGCAGCTCGGCACTGGCATGAAGGCGCAGACGCTTGCCGACATGGGACGCGATCTGCCTGTTTCGCTTTCCGTGCGGTCGCGGCTGAGCACTATTGCTGGGTATAATTCAAATATCGATCAGGTGTCGCTGCGCCTGAGTTTCTACGACAACGCGCTCAGCCGGATGGACAAGATCGAGGGCGAGGCGCGCAGTTCGGCTGTTCAAGGGCAGTACGGCACTAATAACATCAATATGGCCAACATTTCTGCCCTGTCGCGTGCTCGTCTCGACGAAATGGTCACCATGCTCAATTCGGATGTGGCCGGGCGCTATCTTTTCGGTGGCAATGTTACGGACAAGGCCCCGCTGCCGGATACCGACACGCTGCTTTACGGCTCGGGCGGTCGTGCGGGCTATCAGACCATCCTGACCGAACGCCGGGCTGCCGATGCTGGCGAGGACGATTATGGTCGTCTCGATATCGACATTCCAGCGGCGACGCCAAACCGCGTCGTGTTGTCAGAGGATGGCGCCCATCCCTTTGGCTACAAGATTTCAACTGTTAACGGGCCCGGCGTCACCCCAGCCGTTCCGGGTGTTACGCCCGCGAGCATGTCTGTGGACTTCAGCGCGCCGCCCAACCAGATTGCTGCTGGGCAGGCCATCACCATTGGCCTCACGCTGCCAGATGGGACTGAAACCCAGATCACGCTGACCGCAGCGGAAACGGCCACGGGAGCCGCCGGTGAGTTCGTGATCGGCGCGGACGAGGAAGCAACGGCGCTTGCCTTCAAGACGGCTCTGCAAGAGAACCTGGTGAGGAAGACGGAGAGCGAGCTTGCCGCAGCATCCAGCTTTGCTGCCAGCCAGAATTTCTTCAATGGTGCGGGCGAACCGGTGCTGCGTGTCGATACCGGCACACCATACGATCCATACAATGCGCAGTCGCTCAAGGTCGCCGACGCCAAGGATACGGTGCTGTGGTATTCTGGGCAGAGCCCGGCAGTTTCTGCTGCGAATATGGGGCGGCTCAGTGGCGAGGCTCTAGATGCGACGGTTTCCCTGACCGAAAATGTGCCAGTTTCAAAGGATCACGGCTTCAAACTGACCAATGCCGTTGTTAGTGCTACTCCTGCAGGTGGCGCTGACCTGACATATACATCGGGCGATCCATCTTCGATGGACGTGGAGTTCGATGGCACTGAACTGGCAGGTAAAACCATCACCCTGACCTTGACCGAGCCGGGCGGTAAGGTGCGCGAAGTTACGCTTACAGCCGTGTCAGGCAAGGCCGGCGCGGGCCAATTCAAGCTCGGAGACACCCCGGAAGATACCGCAGCCAATTTCAATGCCGCCATGCAGCGCGCGATTACGCTGGCCGCTGCCGATGCCGAGGGTAATCCTCGCCAGTCCGTCAATGCGCTTGTCGAGGATTCCGGTCGCGTCAACTACGGTATGCAGGCCAATGAAAGCGGCTATCTGCACATGGTGCGGACCTTTGCGGCAATGAGCCTTGAAACCTATCCCGAAGTCACTCTCGCGACCGATCCCAACTCTGCTGATCTCAACCCAGCGCGGTTGCGCTTCGACGCAATGGCCCGTCGGCAGCAATCTGCCTTGTCCGAAGCGCGCAATATCGAGCGCGGCTCTATCGAGCTAGTGGCCATGGAAATCGGCGTTGCCTGGTCTTCTTTGAAAGCTGCTGGCGAGCGGCACACCAACTATAAGGCGCAACTCGACAATCTGCTGAGCGACGTTGAGACGGTGAGCAAGGAAGACGTCGCCATGGAAATCCTGGCGCTTCAGACCCGTCTTTCGGCCAGCTATCAAGTCACCGCGATGACCAGCAAGCTGAGCCTCGTCAACTTCCTCTAATTGATCCTTATGAGCTTGATTGTCGGTCCAGGTCTGGCAATCACCAAGGACAGAGCCGCCTAGGCGTCCTACACAAAACTAAAGCCTCGCAGCGTCCGCTTGCGGGGCTTTCTGCTGGCGCCGACCCCCGTGAAGACCGCAAAAATAAAAGGCCCCGCGAAGCGGAGCCTTATCAATTCCAACCCTTGAAGCGTTTACATGCCGCGCAGGCCGGAGGCAATCTGACGGTTCAGGCGCACAAGAACTTCAAGTTTCTGCGGCCCTGGCTGCATCATGACTTCGCGAGTCTGGTTCATCACGAACAGGCCCAGATTGGCGATGTTTTGACGGATTTCAGCGGGCAGGGGATTTTCTTCCTTGGTCACCGAAACCATGAAGATCGACCACAGCTTGCGATTGAAGGCGAGAGCCGATTCAAGGTCATCGAAACTGTTGGGCCACTCGTCCTTTACCTTTTGGAGATTGGCGGCAGCCCGCATCAACAGGGCAGATTCTCGATCACGTGGCGATTCAACGACTTTGGTCGTCTGATGGTATGCCTGCGCGCCTTGTTGATACATGAGAAAGCAGATCCTGTTCGTATTCTATAAGCCGTTGGGCAGCCTTCAGAGCCTTGTATAGCTGCCCGGTTAATATCTCGTTGTTTATTTCTGTCACTATCTCGGTTGCCGATGGAACGGCCGCGATAAAGTCATTTACGACCGCAAAGTAATCGTCCCGCGTCTTGGCAATGTCATCTTCGATGTACATGAGCTGGACAGCCAGGTAGATGCGGCGGGCAGGGGTGTTAGCCGTCTCTGCGGTGAGGATATCCTTCTCGCGGAGAATGGGCGCGCGGCCATCGATGAACAGGCGCGTCCGCTGGTCGGAATTGGTGATGATGCAATTGCCGACGAGCAATTTTTCGCCGGGCTTGAGTTCGACCTTCAGAGCCATTGTTTCGCCTCCTGAATGAGCGGTTCGGCGCCGAGCTTAGTGCGCTCTTGGCCGTCGAACAATAAAGGCGGGCAACGCACCCGCCTTTATAATTTCCCAAAGATTGCAGACGACCTTAGCGGAGCAGCTGCAATACGCTCTGATCAGCCTGGCTGGCCAGAGACAGCGAGTTGGAAGACAGCTGCTGACGGGTCTGGAGAGCCAACAGATTTGCGGCTTCCTCATTCATGTCAGCAAGCGTCAGATTGGCTGCGCCGGTTTCAAGCGTGTTGATCATGTTCTTGGTGAACGCCTGGCGATTTTCTACCATGGACAGGTTCTGGCCAAAGGTGGATGCTTGGGTCCGCACCGCGGCCAGCGCGTTCTTCACCGTGGTCAGCAGCCCATCAATGTCCGCGTCGAGATCGATCTCTTCAGGCATCAGGTTGAACAGGTTCAGCTTTGCCGAATTCAGAGCCAGCTCGTCTTTGGTCTGAACGTCGATGGCCGAGGTGCCGGTTTCGTTGAAAACGATGGTCAGCAAGTCGCCACGCAGCAGGTTGACGCCGTTGAAGGATGCGTCGTCGCTGAGCTTGTCGAGCTGGTCCCGCAATTCGTTGAACTGACGGGTAAGGTCCGAGCGGACGCTGTTGCCAACAATTTTGGTGCCAGTTGTCGTGCCGCCAACCAGCAGACCAGCTGAATCCACACCATTGACCGAGAGTTCCTGTGTGGACTGGTTCTCGATGCGCAGTTTGCCGTTGTCATTGGAAGCGCGGACACGGTTCTTGAGGTGATCATTGGTGTTGATCAACCGAACCAGCTCGTCAGAATTGTAGTTGATGTCTTCAACGGTAGCTTCGGACAGCTCTACGCTGGAGTCCACGCCGGTTTCTTTTGATGTGATGGTTATTGTGCCATCTGGAGCGGCGCTAGCGGTCACGCCTTCAATTTTGGCCGCAAGAATGGCAGCAAATTCGCTGGCGCTATTAATCGTGCCGTCGCCATTACCAACTTTCAGCACATCCTTGCGAGTGATGATGATTGTCTGGTCAGCGCCGTCAATTTTGGCGGTGAATTTGATCTTGGCGTCGTTGTTAACTTCAAGGGGTGTGCCGGGCCAGGTCAGTGTATTGCTGCCCCTGGTTGCCGGTCCGGTGGCTTGTCCTGGATTGGAAACTGCTGCGCCAAGGCCGAGATTGGCAACCGTTGCATCATCGCCATCGCCGCCGTCGTTCGAAATCGTGGCCGCACCGATTGCCACCGTCGATGACGTGCCCGAAGTGCCCGACTCGATGACGATATTGCCGCCAGTTACGTTCACAGATGCTGTCGATCCGGCAGCGTTCAGCTGGAAGGCAATGACCTGTGCAAGCTCAGTGTTGTTGGTGATGTCAGTGCCGGCAACGCCTGCCGCGGTGAGGGCTGCTGCGTTCAGATTGATCGTGAACGGCGTCGAATCGACCGTGACGCTGAAACTCACCGTATCATTGCCGAGGCCAAGTGCGCCGGTTACCGCGAAGCTTGCTGAGCCGTTGGTTGGTGTTCCCGTCGCGGCTGTGCCCGGCGTACCCGCGCCCGTCGCGGTATCCATGCCAAGTGCCGCGGGGTCCAGTGCCAGATTTTGCAGCGGGATGCTGCGCGTCATCGCGCCGATCGAGCCGTCTGCAAAGCTGATGTCGCCTGTCGCCAGCGGCGAGATTTCGTAAGACGAGGTGTGGAACGACTTGTCCTGGCGCGCCTGTCGCAACACCGACTGCATCGATTCCAGTGTCTTGGTGATAGAAGTGAGACCGTTATCGGCGGCTTGCAGCGTTTGAATGCCGTTGGCCATGGAATCGAGCAACTGGCCGAGATCACCGGCGCGGGAATTGAGTGCCGAAGCGGTAAAGAAGTTTGTCGGGTTATCGAGAGCAGAATTGACCTTGTTGCCGGTGGCAAGACGGTTCTGCGTCTTTTCCATCATGCTGGCGGTGTTCTGGAGCGAAAGCAGGTTGGACCGGACGGCTTTCGAGAGTGAAATATCGGACATCTTGCTTCCCCAAACTCAATCGTTGAACCGATCCCGCCGATATGGCGCTGGAATCAAGGTTCGTTTAACTAAATTTAATGGAAGCTTAAGCTTAACGAGTGGTTAACGCGATGTGGTCGGTTATCCTGTTATGGGGCAGGGGACAAAGCAAAAGGCGGGCCTTCTGGCCCGCCTTTCGGTGTTTTTGACGACGTCTGGTGCGATTAACGCAGCAGCTGCAGAACGCTCTGGTCGGCCTGCGAAGCCATCGACAAAGCCGAGGAGCTCAGCGACTGGCGGGTCTGCAGGGCCAGCAGGTTTGCGGCTTCCTCGTTCATGTCAGCCAGCGTCAGATTGGAAGCACCAGTCTGCAGCGTGTTGATCATGTTCTTGGAGAAGTCCTGACGGTTCTGCACGACCGAAAGCGAGGAACCGAAAGCCGACGACTGCGAACGGACGTCGTTGATAGCAGTCTTCACGCCCGCGATCAGCTTGTCGATGTTGGCATCGCTGTCGAGATCGGAAGCCTGAAGGTTGGTTTCCAGCTTTAGAACGGTGGAGCTGATGCCCTGTTCGTCCTTGGAGCGGATATTCAGTTCCGAAGTGCTGGTTTCGTTGAAGGTGATCTGCAGGTTGTCGCCACGCAGCAGATTGATACCGTTGAACGAAGCGTCGTCAGCGAGTTTGTCGAGCTGATCACGCAGTTCGCGGAACTGGTTGGCCAGGTCGGAACGGACCGAGTTGCCGCCGACGACGTCGGAGCGGAGTGAGGATTCACCATCGATCTTGCCATTGGTTCCAACGCCACCGATATCCAGGCCCTGTGTTGAGAGGTTCTCAATCCGGAGCTTGCCGTTGTCGTTGGAGGCGCGGATCTTGCCCTTCAGCGCATCATTGTTGTTGATGGAGTGAACAAGCTCGGTAACCGTTTTAACTTCGGCAGCATTGCTGTCGCCTTCCACGATCGTCGGAGCAGAACCTCCAAACACGCTGGCAGCACCAGCGCCGGTGATCTCGACAGTGTTGCTTCCGTCAGCGGCCCCAGAAATTACCAACGCGCCTGTCGAGCCATCGGCAGTGAAGCCCGTGCCGTCCAAGAAGGTATTGATCGTTGTCGCCGCGTCAGCAGCAGTACCGGCATTGGCAGCGTTCAGCGTAATTTCCGTGCCATTCACGGAGAAGGTCCAGCTTTCCGCACCGGCGCCGCCAACGCTGGATGCGCCGTTTGCAAAGCCAGCAGCAGTTGCGCCAGCATTGTCAGTGATCGTAGTTGTGCCGCCGGGCGTGGAGTTTGCGATTGTGACAACGCCGGTTGTGGCGTTGGCCTCTGCCGAAATACCAGCAAGAGCAGTAGCATTGGCAGGAAGCGCCACTGCGGCCGTTATGGCAGACTCAATTGCGGCGCCGGTCTGTGCAGCGTTAAAATCGGCGCCTGTCGTGTTTTCGACAAGAATGTCGACGCCATTCAATTGGAGCGTAAAGCTGGAACCGTCTGCAAGCGCTGCCGGCGCGGCAGCGCCAACAACGTTGGCCGGTGGGTCACCTGCACTTGGGGGCACAAAGGTCGCGCCGGTCGCTGTTGACTGAACGGCGGTGCCGGTCGTGGTGTTCAGTGCGATGTTCACAGTGTCTTCAAGCGCGCCGCCCGAGAACGTCAGATTGCGAATTGCGCTCGTGTCGATGTCTGCCGCATCAATTGTAAAGGACTCGGTCTGGAACGACTTGTCCTGGCGAGCCTGACGGAGAGTTGACTGCATGGATTCGAGCGTCTTGGTGATGGCGGTGAGGCCATTGTCGGCGGCCTTGATGGTCTGGATACCATTGGCCATGCCGTCGAGCAGCTGGTTGATGTCGCCAGCGCGGCTGTTCAGCGAGGACGCGGTGAAGAAGTTGGTCGGGTTGTCGAGAGCAGAATTCACCTTGTTACCGGTGGCGAGACGCTCCTGCGTCTTGGCCATCATGGAAGCGGTGTTCTGGAGGGAAAGCAGGTTCGAGCGAACGGCCTTCGAGAGCGAGATATCACTCATGTTACATACGTCCTTTTCTAGGATTACGCTTTACGACACCTCTCCTGAGGCTTGCCGCATCCTGCCTGTGAGCCTCTAAAGAAGCGTTAATTGCCTGCTTAAGACTTAGGCAAATTCATCATTTCTTTGAGGCGTTAGAAAACGAAAAACCCCCGGAAACCGGGGGTTTTCTCTGTCTTGCGGGAGGCGTGAGTATTGAAGCCGTTAACTCAAGCGATAATGTCCCTGAGACGCGCTTCGGATTCAGGAGGGATTTCGCTAATGCCGATGCGCCGGATCAATTCATCCATCGATTGCGGTACGGGCGGCAGCGCCCCCGCGATGACCGCCGCAGCAAATATGGTCGAGCCGTTGCTGGCATGTTTGGGCGCGGACGTTGCCTGTTCGCGGCGATCGTGTTGGCGCGCCTCGTTGCGCGGCTTCTGATCGGGCTGCGGCTGTGTTGCACTGTCAGGCAAAAGAGTGCGCTCGCCCATGGCAGGGCGATTGCGATAGTCCTGAAAATGTGTCGTGCCCGACGCTACGGGCTCTACGGCAAGGGTAAAAACCATTGACCTTCCCCGAATACACCAATTCAAGGGAAGGCTACACACGCACATCCTAGCTGTGGGTAAGGATGGCCACCTGCATTTGATTCAAATGCTGTGATCTTAGAGGGCGCGATTGATCGCCAATCCGCGCGCCGCAGCATTGGGGTCGGCTGCGACTTGTCCAGCCGCTCCATAGGTGCGCGTGCGGTCTTTCTGGCCAACCATGCGCGCCACATCGGTGAGCACATCTTCGGTAACGGTTTTGGCCGTTGCCAACACGCGCAGATTTTCGGCCATTTGCGTTGCAAGGCTGTCGTGTCCTGCACGAAGGCGGTCGAGTGCTGCGGGAGCTTCCTCGGCAAGGCGAGCATTTTGGCGCTGCACTGCGCGCGCCAGCGTGACATAGTCCTGCGCCAGCCTGGTCTTGTCCGGCGTCAGCTTGCTGGCTTCGCGCAGATGGCCTGCGCGCAGCAGGGTGGTTTCCTGGTTCATCACATCCACCAGAGCGGCCAAGGCGCTTTCTGCGTGCGTGCACAGTTGCTCTGCCGGCATAGAGTCAAGGGCGGCGAGGCGTGCGGCTGCGGTCATTTTCCATATACTCCGGTACCGGGAAACATCATTGTTCGTGAGGCGTTTGCGGCCTCCTGCGCGGCGATCATTTCGCCCATCAACTGATCTGCAATGCCCACACCGCCAGTTTTGGCGATGCTGTTGGCCAGTTCTTCGGCCTGCATGGAGCGCCAGGTTTCCTCACCAAAGCCGCCGCCGAAATTCTCGTCGGACTGAAGGCTGGAAAACATCTGCTTGGTCAGCATGTTCAAAAAGACGCCTTCCATCTCCTCTGCCTGCTCGCGCAGGCGCAGCATCTGCTGTGGAGAGACGGCGCTGTTTGCGTTGACAGTGGACATCAGAGCACCTCGATTTCGGCCTGGAGGGCGCCGGTGACCTTGATGGCCTGAAGTATGGCGATCAGGTCGCGGGGCGAGATGCCAAGGGCGTTGAGGCCATCGACAAGCTGCTGGAGCGTCACCGTTTCGGGCACGACCTGAAGGGCCGTGTCGGACTGGTTGACGTTGAGCGTGGTGTTGTCTTCCACGGCGGTCTGGCCAGCACTCAGCGGATTGGGCTGCACGACCTCGGGATTCTCAGCGATGGTGACCGTGAGGTTGGACTGGGCCACGGCAACAGCCGACACGCGTACATCCTTGCCCATGACGATGATGCCGGAATTTTCGTCGATGACAATCTTTGCGGTCTGGTCGGTCTGGACGATCAATTGCTCGATGTCGGTCAAGAGATCGACGATGTTGCCGTTAAAGCCGCGGGGCAGGGTGAGGCGCACGGTGGCCGGATCTTCCGGCACGGCGGTGGGCGCGCCAATAAAGTCGTTGACCGCCAGAGCGATGCGGCGCGCCGTGGTCAGGTCGGGATTACGCAGCGCCAGACGCAGCGTGCTTTGCGAGCCGAGGTGAAATTCAATTTCGCGTTCGATCAAAGCGCCCGACGAAATGCGACCGGTTGTGGGTACGCCCGACACCACACTGGCCGCGTCGCCCTGCGCGCTAAAACCATTGATGGACACTGAACCCTGCGCAATGGCGTAGACTTCGCCATCTGCACCGAGAAGTGGGGTGACCAGCAAGGTGCCGCCTTGCAGGCTTTTGGAATCGCCCAGCGCGGAGACTGTAACGTCCATGCGCGAGCCCTGCGTGGCGAAAGGGGGCAGATTGGCGGTGATCATCACTGCGGCAACATTTGCCGTGCGAACATTCTCGCCCTGCGTGTTGACGCCCAGCCGCTCCAGCATGGATTGCAATGATTGCTTTGTGAACGGGGAGTTATTGAGGCTGTCGCCCGTACCGTTGAGGCCAACAACAAGGCCGTACCCCACGAGCTGGTTCTCGCGGATGCCTTCCATATCGACAATGTCCTTGATACGCGCTGGCGCTGCCTGTGTGGCCGTCAGCGGCGCCAGGGTCAGGGCGGCGCAGAGCGTCGCGGCGATCATCTTGCGGAACAGGCGGTTTGGCATTGTCTTCCCCGGCTGATGCCGCTCCGTTAGCAGGGGCGGCCTTCGCAACAGGTAATGCCAGAAGCGTGCCAGTTGATGGTTTGCGGTTTAACCCTTTGATTTTAAAAGTCGTTGCTAGCCTGCCATCGCGTTTCCTAGTTGCTGACATTGGTGGGTGAGCAATTCCTGCCGAGCGTGTTAACGCCTTGTTAACCATTGTGGGCAGATTTTGCCGGTGTCGTCATTCCGGCTAATGAGTCCGCTTCTTGCGCATCGAGTCCACCAATCGCACCAATGCTGTTTCTGGCCGCAGCGCGGCTGGCAAAACCGGCAATGGACCGGCCTTTGTGCCTGCTGGTGGGCAGGATGTGTCGCGCGCTGCCGGCTCTGCACCAGTTGCTCCCACTGCCGGGCTTGATGCCATTCTGGCGCTGCAGGCCGTTGGAGATTTCCGCGAGAGCAAGCGTCGGGCAGTCAAGCGCGGCGCGACATTGCTGGATATGCTCGAGGGGCTGAAAGCAGATTTGCTTATTGGCAAAGTTGGTGGCGGGCAGCTCGAAAACCTGATCGGCCAGTTGGGCAGCCTGCGTGAAAAGGTCGAGCCTGGCCTTGATGCGATAATTGACGATATCGAGCTGCGCGTTCGTGTGGAGCTGGCCAAGCTGGGGCGCTACCCCCAGTTCTGAGCATCTTTCATCAACTTGTCGTCACTTCTGTGCCAAGTGCCCAAGTTGCGCCGATGCGGGTGTTAACGAGGCGTAAATTGTGCGCTTGCCCCGTGGAGATGTCCCGCTTATATAGGCCGCCAAAGGGCGTATTGGAGTTGAGTCTGCTCATGTCTTCGATCGACGTTACGGACTATCGGCCCAGTGAGGACGAGCCGTTCATGAACCCGCGTCAGCGGGAATACTTCCGCGGCAAGTTGCTGGGCTGGAAGGATGAAATCCTTCGCGAAAGCAGACTTACGCTCGAAAATCTTCAGGAAGAAAGCCAGAACCATCCCGATATGGCAGACCGCGCCAGCTCGGAGAGCGATCGTTCGCTGGAACTGCGCACTCGAGATCGCCAGCGCAAGTTGATCGCCAAGATCGATTCCGCGCTCAAGCGTATCGACGATGGCACTTATGGCTATTGTGAGGAAACTGGCGATCCCATCGGGATTGCCCGCCTCGATGCCCGGCCCACGGCGACCCTGAGCCTTGAAGCGCAGGAATTGCACGAACGCCGCGAAAAGGTTTATCGCGACGAATAGGGCGCAGAGCCGAAAAACAAAAGCCCGCAGCGATGCGGGCTTTTTGGTTACTTGCCTTCGGAATTGGCAAGGTTGCGGTCGTGGATAGCGTGTACTTCGGGCGTCATCTGGTCAGCGAAGTCGGATAGTTCATAGACCGGACGAATATCGATATCGCTGTCTTCAAACATCGGATTGGGGCAACGCTTGACCCATTCGACCGCCTCATCCATATCGCGGACGTCCCAGAGCCAATAGCCAGCGACCAATTCCTTGGTTTCGGCGAAGGGACCATCGATGACGGTGCGGTTCGTGCCGCTGAAATGGATGCGCTTTGCCTGGCTCGTCGGTTTGAGGCCATCGCCGCCTTTCATGATCCCGGCCATGATCAGTTCTTCATTGTAACGGCCCATGGCCTCGAGCATTTCGGTGGTGGGCGGGGCGCCATTCTCGCTGTCGCTTGTTGCCTTTACGAATACTACGACACGCATTTCATTCTCCTCATATGCAAAGGCGGAAGCGCCTTTCTGTCATGCCGACGTTCTGCTCTGGCGGCATTCGACATTTTGACGAGAAGAATTGTCAGCCAGAATTCTGACAGGCAAAAGGCGGCGATTGGTGGAGTTTAAAAGTCATTGGCGACACTCATGCCGCGCTGCCCTCGGGCTCGACCCGAGGGCCACTATGAGAGCCCGCTTGCAATTGTGTTGCGCGAGGCCAATGGCCCTCGGGTCAGGCCCGAGGGCAGCGCCGGGGAGTGCCAAGCCCGCCCGTGCCCTGCAAGCCTAGAACCCGAACACCGTCGTGATGCCAGAGCGATTGTTGCCGCTCTGAGCACAATGGGCATTCGTGGCCTGGCCGAATTGGAACAGGCCGCAGGAATTGTTGTTGCCGTTCTGATTGATCGTGCCGTTATGGCCCTTACCGTTCTGAAAGATGAGACCATGATTGCCGGACCCGTTCTGGTTGAAGCCAGCGGTATTGAAGGACCCATTTTGACGGACATTGGCGCCGGTGGCTGAGAGGCCTTGAAACAGCGAGAAAATCTTGAGCCCTGTATCAAGCGCCTGAGCCTGATCTGGGTCGCTGGGCGAAAAGCCGATGGTCATCTGGCCGCCTGCCATGGCGGGCGATGCAGCCACGCTGAGTGCGATGGCTGTCAGTGTCGCGGCGATGAACTGGGTGGCGGTCTTGTTCATTCTCTCTCTCCAAAAAAGGTTCTGTCTTCCCTGTTGCCGGTGTTTCCGGCATTCGATTGGAGATTAGGCTGCCTGCGCTGAACGGCTTGGGAGCGTGTCGTTCATTTCTTATTCACCATGTTCCAGCTGGCAGAAAAAAGCCCCGCACGGGGCGGGGCGAGATTGCTGCATTTGGAAAGTGATTCAGCTCAGCGTGGCAAGCTGGTGTGAGCAATCGAATTTCTTGCCGCCGGATGTGATGGTGAAATCGACCTCGATATTGGATCCAGCATTGATCATGACCTTGCCGAGCGACAGCTTTGTGTCGGCCGTGGCGGAAAACGCTCCGCCCTGACTGATATTGCTCGAGCCCGAAGCGCCAGAACTTTTGAGGGCGAAACGATAATCGCCGGCCATAGCCTGCGGGCTTTGCAAAACGCCTTCGATGGACATCATGCGGCCTTCGGCGACTTTATTGATGCCGCAGGTCAGTCTGTCACTGTTGCTGCCGCTATTTGCATTGGCCGCAACTGCCGCACCGCCAAGGGCAAGAATGGCCGCAAGACCGATCTTGAATGTGGAATGGAGCATTTATTCCTCCTTTGAACCAAGAGGGCCGGGTTTGAACCGGCCCATTGATAATCACCGGTTAGCGGCACACCTGAACAAAGGCGGTGACATTGTTTGAGCCGCGCTGGTCCACATTGGCATTGCAATTCTTGCCGACCTGCACGCCTGCGGTGACATTGCCGTAGCCATCCTGGGTGATGACGGAGGTGTGGCTGTCGCCGAACTGGCCGATACCGGCGGCGTTGTTGCGCCCGTTCTGGAAGACCTGGCCCGAATTGCGGTTACCCTGCTGGCCGATTGCTGTGGTGTTGCGGTTGCCATTCTGATGGCTGACCGCGCTGTTCCACCAGCCGTTCTGCTGGATGCCGATACGGTTGCGCCAGCCATTCTGGTTGCCGCCGGTCTGGTTCGAGTAGCCGTACTGGTCGATATAGATATCGTTGGCCATCACCGGCGCGGCAACAGCGGCGATCATGGAAGCGGCGACGGCGGTGATGATGAGCGTGCGGATCATTTCTGGGTCTCCTGGTTGCGGCCCCTCCGGCCGCGTCGTTGATGGAGACTGTTCTAGGCGGGTGATTTGGAATGGGCGCTGACGGCGCGGTTCAGAAATGGTTCAGAAATGCAAAAAGGCGGAAACTGAATCCGCCTTCTTGTGTTTTGCTTTGATTTTAAAGGGTTTTATCGCCCGTATCGCTTGGTTAGATGCGCCTTGAAATGATCGGCGTTGAGCGGCTCGCCCGTGGCGCGGGTGATCAGTTCGGGAGTCGAATAGCGCGAGGCCTGCGACCAGACCTTGTCAGCACGCCACTGATTGATGGCTGCGAAATCACCCTTGCGCATCTGTGCGCCCATATCGGGAATGTCCTTGGCCATGGCGGTGCCGAGCTGGGCCGCAATCATGGCGCCCAGCGTATAGCTCGGGAAATAGCCGAAGGCGCCGCCCGGCCAGTGTACGTCCTGCATCGGGCCATCTTTGGGGTCGTTGATGGTGGAAATCCCAAGATACTCGCTCATCTTGGCATCCCACGCCTCCGGTATCTGGCTGGCTTCGAGCTTGCCATTGACCAGATCCTGTTCGAGTTCGTAGCGCAGGATAACGTGGAGCGGATAGGTCACTTCGTCGGCATCGACGCGGATATAGCCGCGCTCAACGAAATTCACTTCGGCCAGAATGTCGGCAATATCCCAGCCGGGAATGGCGTCCTCGCCCAAATGCTGATGTACCAGCGGTAGCATATATTCCCAGAAATCGGCGCTGCGGGCGATCTGCATTTCGACGAACAGGCTCTGACTTTCATGCATGCCCATGCCTCGGGCTTTGCCCAGTGGCCAATGCGACCACTCCTTCGGCAGACCCTGCTCATAAAGCGCGTGTCCAGTTTCGTGCAGCACGCCCATCAGCGACGATAGGAATTCATCAGTGCGATAGCGCGTGGTCATGCGCACATCGCTCGGCACGCCGCCGCAGAACGGATGGTGCGAGACGGCCAGCGAGCCATGGGTGAAATCAAAGCCGGTTGCGCGCATGGCGGCGAGGCCAAGCTCGCGCTGCTTTTCGATTGGGTAGGGCGCGTTCAGGCTCTTACGCGGGCGCTTTGCCAGCCGTTCATCTTGCAGGCTCAGGGCTGTCGGCACAAAGTCTTTGAGGAAGACCTTGAGATCAGAAAAGACCGCGTCAATGTCGGCGGTGCGATTGCCGGGATCATATTGATCCATCAGCGCATCATAGGGCGCAAGGCCGGTTGCCGCAGAGCGCAGCGCTGCTTCTTCGCGCACCAGTGCCACGACACCTTCAAGCGCTGGCAGGAAGCTATCCCAATCGCCTTTGGCCCGCAGGTCGCGCCACAGCTGTTCGGAGCGCATGGTGGCGGCGGTGCGGCGTTGGACAAATTCGGTCGGCAGACAGGTCGCGTTGATATAGCTGCGCTCGAACTCGGCAATGGCGAGTTTATGATCGTCGCCAAGGTCTTCCGATTTTGCTTTCTCGATCCAGTCACCGATTTCAGGAGCGGTGGCTTTTGCATGATACATGCCCGCAAGTTGGGACATAGCTTCGGCCCGCTTCTCGCCCCCGCCTACAGCCATATGCGTGGCTTCGTCGGCACCAAGGATGGACAAAGCGTGTTCAAGCGCCTCCAGCCTGCGGCCGAGATCGTCGAGTTTGGCAAATGACATGGGAGGCTCCTGCAATTTTGTTCCTGATCTCTCCCATAGCCGTCTGGTAGGATCAAGGCTGGCTCGATGAGGTATTTCTCTTTGGGTTGTGCCCTGCCTTTCTTGCTCACACAGGCGCTGCCCTCGGGCTTGACCCGAGGGCCACCCGAAGTTGCGCATAAGACCAAGCGTTGGGGCTCGCTACTTGGCCCTCGGGTCGAGCCCGAGGGCAGCACTGTGGTTTTGGGAAGTGTGGTGCCTCCCGCCCATCAGCAAACGGGGAGAGGCGCAGCCGGGGAAGCTGCGCCTCGTGGGGAAAAGGCCGTCGCCATTGGGGGATGCGACGCCTTGCAGATTGGCCCGGCAACTTCTGCCGCCTGGCCGGGGAGCGGCGATGCCCTGGGGAAGGGCATCGCCGGATAGGGGAACTTCTAGAAGGGTAGGATCGCGTCCATCACTTGCTGGCCATAGCGGGATTGCTGGACATCGGTGATCTGGCCACGACCGCCGTAAGAGATGCGGGCTTCGGCGATCTTGCTGGACTGGATGGTGTTGTTGGCCTGTATATCCGAAGGGCGGACGATGCCGGACACGATCATATCGCGGACTTCAAAATTAACACGCACTTCCTGACGGCCTTCGATGACCAGATTGCCGTTTGGCAGAACCTGCGTGACAACGGCTGCAACGGTGGTTTCCAGCGATTCAGCGCGGTTGACCGAGCCGTTGCCAGTGTCGCGCATGCCCGAATTGAAGTCGATGGCGGTCGATGGGTCGACGCTGGCACCGGCAACATTGCTAAAGCCTGCCGCGAAGATGCCGCCCATGCCCGCCGAATTTGTGGAGGTGCGGTTGCGCTGGGTCTGGTTGTTGATCTTGGCGCTGTCGTCGATGGTGACCATAACCGTCAGAATGTCGCCGATGCGGTGAGCCCGCTCGTCCTTGAAGAAGCCTTTGGCCGAGGTGCGGTAGAGCGAGTTGGCCTGATACGTGTCGGCGATGGGCTCAGGCATGGGCATGCGTACCGGCTGGTAACCTGCGGTCGTGGTCGGGTCGGCAATGGCCGTGAGGGCAGGGGCCTGGCCAACATTGGCGAGGCGGTCCATGGTGCTGCAGGCGCCCAGAGTTGCGGCAAGGATCAGGATGGTGGCGAGCTTGGCGATTTTCATTTTCGTTCAATCCCGAATTAGAGGCCGGCCAGGGTCATCGGCGCGGAAAAGACTTCCACGGCACCCGGGGCTATTGCTTTGGCGGTTATGACGCGCCGCGAGATAAGGTTGAGGACTTGAAGCGGGGCCCCCTCGGAGGCGCCCGTCACGGCCTGACCGCGGACGGTGAGCGTCATCGGGCCCTGGCGGTAATAGATCGTAACAAGGTCGTTCTTGGCCACAGCCAGCGGCGTGCTGACATCGCTGGCGCGAACCAGCATGCCTTCGCGGCTCTGGCGG
>PJTZ01000110.1_pt1 | contig 76464 bp, 36 predicted proteins | sample 1512131 | NCBI WGS metagenome assembly PJTZ01 (sample SAMN08177679, study PRJNA422409) | Soil metagenome, whole genome shotgun sequencing project. | reverse complement strand
TGGTAACCGCGCAATAGAATCAGCTCCCAACCCCTGTGTACTCAACAATTCCGACAAGTAGTTTCGATATCCCCTGCTGTCCATCACCGGCAGGTTTTTCGGCTTGTTGTTGAAACCAGTCGTTGCCAGGAAATCAATCCGGGTTGCCAACTCCTTCGCACGGGCGGTCGTTATAAAGATGACTCCGTTACTTCCTTTGGTACCATACAGTGCCGATCCATCTTTTAGCACGGAGATATTATCAATATCTTTCACGTCGATATTTGCTAAGCCCGATTGGCTATAATTGGTGACCATCTCGGCACTATAGTCTTCGTCATCGTAAAGAACACCGTCCACGACCAGTAATGGTCTGGATGTACCGTAAAAAGAATTGATACCGCGGAGGCTTAGGTTTGCGCCGGTGTTGGTTGTTCCCGAATTGCGCACCACGTTCAACCCTGCGATTTTCCCTTGCAGGAACTGCGTCGTGTTATCATTGGATGTCGTTTTCCAACGGTATTTTTCCAAATCCACCGTCTGCACCGCTGCGACCTGTGACAGCACACTTTGTTTTTCGTTAAACAAGATCGCTTCTTGCCGAATCGGATTATAACCTTCCTCGTGCAACCAGATCTCCAGATTGGAATCTTCGGTCTTTGCAAATACAATTTTCTCTTGATAACCGGGCGCATTAATGGTTATTTTCGCTGTAGGTGAAGGTAATTTGAGCGAAAATGTTCCATCATCTTCGGTAATAGCAGCCGAGAATCCGACCACCTGCACGTTGGCACCGACCACCGGCGCACCACTGTCCGCTGCCCGAACCGTCCCCGATAAGGTTAACTCTTGGCTAGCACCCATCGTCATTTCCAGTTTTACGGTTGTTACTACCGACGGCGCTGCTTTCAGCGTTCCCACAGCCATGCAGCTGGCCAACGTAGCACTACCGATGAATATTCTATATATCAATTGCATCATCTAATTGGTTTAGTTGGTTTTTAGTTTGGGTACAAAGCGTAGATAATCCAGCACCAGGGTGTTGTTTCCAACCGCTGTTGTTGCCATTGATCGCAATATGGGGACAATCCGGCTGTAATCTGTCAAACTGAATTCCCCCAGATAGACTTCGTTGTAATTATTACGCTCTACGTTGGTGAACGGAAATTCATAAATTTGCCTTCTGACTTCTATATCGGGATCCTCTTCGCTCGGACGTGTATCAAATTCAAAAATGCCGACCTGCTGTTGGAATACGTTTGCCTGGACATCGTTCAGCGCTCGCCAATATACATCATACACCGTGCTATACATCCGAGGAGTCCGGTATCGGACTTCCAAACTGGAAACCCCATGGTCGTACAGCATAATATCCGTAAAGAATTCACCGAATGGATCCTTACGCACGCGATGAAAAGTCCTGCTCGAAACCGCAGCAGAAAAGGTCCAAGGCTCTTCCCCTTGCACATAGGTATCTATTAGCTTATTGACAACGGGCAACGTCGATCTGTCCAACACATGTACCCAGCCGTTACTCAATCGCACAGACTGGCTGATAGCCAATTTATCCACAGGGAATGACACATTTGATGTACTCAGCAGCATAGCCGGCAGATTATCGCTGCTATACGCCTGCTCAAACAGCATATCTTTTACAATATGGTATTGGCTGATGGCATAGGAGGAATCGGCATGGTTCCGGTAGTTCACGTAAGGGAGGAACTGCTGCGCTTCCGCTGTAAAATCGGCATCGTTCAACACAAAATACGTAAAACGCTTAGTTTCGTCCCGTACATCCCCCACGTCCCGTAGAAACTCGTTGTTTAGGTAGTAATCTTCGGGATCTTCTACGACAGCGGTATCGTGAAGGTTGTACTCGTTCAAGCTCAGAATGAAAGCATTCTGGCGTTCATCGCGACGCTCGTTCATGTATTCCCATAGGCTTTGTCGGGGTGTCAGGACTTCCGTAATGATATGGTAAATACCATCGGCGCCCGCCTGGTCTGTTTTCGTAAACGCCGCTCCATCAATCTCGCTGTTAACAAAGTCAAGCATCTTCCCACTGAGCATGGTTAGACGAACGGTATCCGCAGAGGTATTCAAGCGATGGGTGGATACGGCAATATGATTTTTCACAAAGCGTTCCAATGCTTCCGCATCATTTTGCAGCGATGGGGCTATAGCTTGCACGCGACTGTTTTCCGGCACAAAAACCGTATAGGCGTTATTACCATTCAGTACTTTATCAACGCCTGAAGCATGCAGCAACTTCATAAATTCGCTTGATTCGGGTTCTTTTTCTAACCGTTCCAATAGCGGTTCGTTGGTCAGTCCTTCGTTATCCCGGGCATGTTCATCCCAAGGATCGGAGCAACCGAGGTGCAGCAATAGGATAAAAACAAATCCTATCGTTGGCATTATTATATGGTGTTTCTTCATCATATTCATCATTAAGGTTTACGGATTGACAACTCCAGTTTCATCAAATTGTGGATAGAGTTGCTCTTGGTCTATTGGAATAAACTGAACAATATCAAGTCTAAATTCTGATTGACCAACATTCGTAATTGCCTCCAATCTAAACGTTTGCCTATCCGTAACATCAATATCCACAATACCGACCATTTTACAATTCAGCTCATTGTTATCACTGGTTGAATGTTTTTTATAGCCCATGGCTTCTAATTCCCGCTCCGATAAAGTACGTATTCTAGACTCTCCTGTTTGTAACGTTCTCGACAATTTTTGTCCGTTAACATAAGTCTCAAGTGTATTTCCATTTCCCAATCGACGCCATCCTATCCAAACCTTATATCGTCCACGTACAATCACTGGCGTTTTAAACTCTATCCATGGTATTGTGGCGCTATTATTTCTCAAATGAATAAATAAATGATCTGCGAAAGCAGAACCCCGCATATTCCCGCTTAACGGCGCCTCATATCGAATAGTTCGATTATCTGCTCCTCCCCAAGTCACATCCTTTAAATAACCTTTTGGAATCTCTAAAATCGCCCTGCCATACACCCCCGCGACGCTAAGTTCCGGTTGATTTGCCGGGTCCCAGTCCACGCGAAACGGTTGACGTTGCTTGATGTAGATATCGTCTTTGATGTAATGCAGCACACCGTTGACGGTTGTATTATCGCTGGCTTCCCGGTCTACTTCGGCTCCCTCTTCCAACTCCCCAAGCCACTCTTCTTCATTCAATAGTATTTTCTCCCGCTCCACTTTTACCAGTAAAACTTCCCTCGGTACCTGTGTCGTATGCGAATTGGAGAATGCTAAATCGGATACATATTTCAGATCCGGCAACACATGATACGCGACATGCATATACAAGCTATCTTGCGGATTTTTAGGATTTCCGGTATGGCTGTATTTATCGACTAAATCTTGTATATTGTTAATGCCTGCCTGTTCGAAAGCGGCATTACGCACTGCCAATACCGAAAAAAACTTTTCCGCTTCCCGTTGATTGAGCAAAGCATCCAACCCAGTCAAGTGCAAGGCTTCCGCAAAAAGACTGAGGTTCGGGTCACTTTCAATTTCTTCCATCACCGTGTTCGTTACTTTGGAGAACACCTTATCAATACCATGCACCAAACCATTTCCTGTACGGATATTCGGCATAACAATCTTGGATTCCTTGTTCAAGACAAAATAAGATTGACCATCTATATTTTGCACGGCAGTCGTGATAAACATCCCAAAAACGGAGTTACGCTGTATTTTTCCATCCCGAAACTGCCCGGTGGACACGGTATCCTGCACAATATGCAGGTTCACCAGATCTTTCACATCGCTCTCAGAGAGATCACTCAAGCTACTTTTACCTTCGGCTTGCAAAAAGGATTGCATAGCGCCGTTGTTCGGTGCAAACACGGTATACGTGCCCCAGGCATCCAAATAAGAAGAAGCACCTGCCCGCTTGATTGCTTCTGCAAAAAGGCTGTAATCTTCATGCTCCGCTAAAAAACGGTTAATATTCGGGCTGGTGTCCGTTGTTTCTGTAAAATTTTCCTTCGTACACGAAAACAGCATCACAAACAGTCCTACCCACATACACCGGCTGATGCTTGATTTTAGTAATGTTTTCATCTTCATCGTTCTCCTATTCTTAGTTTCCATAAAATGGGTTTTGTTTTAATACACCACCACTACGTTGAATTTCGATGTAATAAATAGGTAGGTAATGGCTATCTACATCCCGGTATTTACCCAACATGGCCTGTTGCCTGTCAGCAGGAGCATAATTCACCACCATACTCGTAATCAGATCCAATCGTTCGTAGTTATTCCGGCGGGCATTACGCAACACATCAAACCAACGCTTTCCTTCGTACGCAAATTCCCGAGCCCGTTCCTCCACGATAAACGATGTGATGCCCTGCTGATCATCGGCTCCCGGATTCAAATCATTACCCTGCATCGCATTCCCGCGCTCCCGGATCGTGTAGATCAAATCTAAAGCTTCTTGGCCACGGTTTAGACCATTTAGCGCTTCCGCTTTCATCAGCAGTACATCGGCATAGCGATACACCATCCAATGGGTGTAGGATTCCTCTAAAGATTTGGTTTGCGTCCGGTTTACACCATGATATTTGTAAATCATATTGGTCGCGGTAGATAATGCACCCCGGTCGCCGCGCACGTCAAAGTTCTCGGGATCAGTGGCATCAAATTGGAATAAATCTTCATACACATTTTGTCCTGCTGTATAAACGGCATTCTGCCGGAACAATGCATAGAAGGGATTCAGTTGTTGTCTGTCGTACTGCAGTTCAAAAATTCCTTCCACGGAATTACCCTGTCCAAACAACTCAGCTAGCCAAGTGGAAGGATCGCCCGATACCAGTTCAAATATACCGGCATCGATAATTTCATCACAGGCATCTGCTGCTTTTTGAAACTCATCCTGCCATAGATATACATCCGCCAACAGTGCATTTACCGTATATCGGGTTATTTTACCTCTATCTGCAGCTGTGTTTCCGAACGTCTCGCGGACCATCGATTCGGCGCGGACCAGATCTGCCACTACAGCGTTTAATACGTCGCTTTGCGATGATTTGGCAATGGATACCAGATCCTCATCGGAGGCGGTATAGGTTAATTTAATCGGTACATCGCCCCATGTACGGGCTAGATTAAGATACATCCAGGCTCGGATCGCCAATGCTTCGCCTACGTAAGCATCCAAGTCTGCTTGAGTAAACGTTGGATCAAGTTCTTTGACACCCGGTGCATTGTCGATTACATTATTACAATAGTTAATAATCTGATAAAACGTTCCCCAATTGCTAAACGAGTTGGTCGGCAAGATATCAGCAAACCGATATTCCGTATATGCTTGTGTAGCAAAAGTGCTCACCTCTACCATATCGGTGCGGATCTCCCCATGCATAAACAGTTCTTGAGTCAAGGAGCCATTGATTAAAGAGATATAAAGTCCGCTGACCGCCGCCCGCACCTGCTCCTTCGTCTTCCAATAATCTTCTGCTACCACACCTTCCTGCGGCTTCAGATCCAGCCATTTACTACAAGACCCTAAGCTTAGGAGTGCGAACGCCAGTGCTGGAATTGCTATTTTTTTCGATAATATACTCATCATAATATCTTCTTCTAGGTTAAAAACTTGTCGATAAACCGAATGTAAAGCGCATGGTCGGTGGGGTACGCGACTTGTCCCGCGCCAAACCGAAAATTCCCTTTTCCATATTGACTTCCGGATCCTGCCCTAAATAGCGCGTCCAAGTATAGAAATTCTCTCCCGTTACATATAGGCGTAGATTACTCATGCCTATACGATCAATCAGACTTCCCCGGTTAAACGTATAGCTTACGGTAGCCGAGCGGAAACGCAGGAATGAAGCATCCTCTACGTAACGGTCGGAACCCAGCCAGTTATAGCCCATGCCCATCAACGCACGCGGCATGTCCGTGACATCACCTTCTTTCCGCCAACGGCGCAGTACAGCTGTGGATTGGTTACTGTAGTTGGTCATGTTCGTCGTATACATCAGCGCATCGTTGATCGCTTCATATCCTAAACGGAAGTTAAAAAACAGGTTGACCCGTAAACTATTTTTAATCGTAATCGACGGACCGAATCCTCCGGTAAATTTCGGATTGGAATTGCCGAGGTATACAATATCCCGTTCGTCAATACTTCCGTCGTGGTTGATATCGGCGTATTTAGCATCGCCCGGTTGGAACACATAATCCGTGTAGGGATAGTTAAACCGCATATATACCGGTTCACCGTCTGGCCCATAAATAGCTTGGCCGTCAATATCCTTCGCAATCGTTTCGTCCAACGTGGAATATACGCCTTCGTAACGGTAACCAAAGAAAGATCCGATAGGATTGTTGATTTGTAAAAACCGCTTATAATCACCGTTCACGGTTCCTGTTCCCGCCTCATTCACGAAAAACTCCGGTACTTTCCTAACCACATTGAGATTCCGGGCAATATTAAAAGCAAAATCGACCATCAAATCTTTGGAACGATACGGCGTCGCACTCAAATTCAGTTCCCAACCTTGGTTGTCCATCACACCATAGTTCAGCCAAATGCTTTCAAATCCGGAAGTATTAGGCACCCCCAGATTGTCGAACAGCATATCGGTGGTACGGTTGCGGTAGAATTCCATATCCAAACGGAAACGGTGTTTCCACATTTCCAGATTCAGTCCTACATTGGCTCCTTTCACACGTTCAAACTTGAGATTTCTATAGGCCATATTAGCGGGAATCGTACCTGCTTCGTCCAGATAGGTCTGATCATAACTGACGATATTGCTATAAAAGAGGTAGTCATAACGTGGTGCTTTTCCGGAATGTCCGTAACTTGCGCGGAAACTCAACTCATCGATAAAAGGCAAGCTCTCCATAAAACGTTCTCCGGAAACACGCCAACGGGTAGAGATAGATGGGAAAAATCCGTAACGGTAATTCGCACCGAATTTGGAGTTTCCATCCCCTCGCACACCTACATTCACGATATAACGATCCAAGAACTTATATTGAGTACTGAAGACACCTCCAATCGAGCGGGACTGCCCCTCACCTCCTTTTAAAACCAACTCATTGTTTTGCGTGCGACCCGGATTAGACGGATCAGTTAGCAGGATAGAAGCCGTATTCGAAATCATCGATTCATAACTCAATCCGCGGAAATCGTCCGTTTGCCAAGAGAACAACATCTGAAGATCATGCTTCATCTTATCGCCCAGATTTGGCGTATAAATCAAATTGCTTTTCGTTTGTATCCGAAAATCGTCTCGATCGGATTCTCCTGCGCGGTTCACTACAGTTTCCGTATACGGTCTACCTGTTGCTAATTGCGGAAGAAAATTATTTACACGTGCATTGTTCATATCGAACATCACGCTAAAATCAGAAAACAGAATACCCCTAATCAGTTCATAGCGCAAGTTAAAAGTCGGTGTGATCCGTTCACCCATGTGTTTGTTATAGGCGTATTCGGCCATCGCCGCGGGGTTATAGGTGCTCGGATAAGCACCTTGGATATTCCGGTCCGGCGAAAAGTAAACCGGCATGATATTCCCGTAAGGATCATATTCCCACAAACTCATGTTCGGCATTTTAATATAGGCAGCACCGCGGATATTATCCTGATCATCTTTGGAATTGACGTAATTCCGGTCGGTTACCGTATGGGTATAGGAAATATCTGTACGGAATTTAATACGTTCAGAGATATCATAATCAAGGTTTAGCCGTGCGGAAATACGATTTAAGCCGGAACCAACCGTGACTCCACGTTGGCCTAAGTAAGCGACAGAAGAATAATAGCGAGCCTTCTCTCCACCACCTTGTATCGAAAAAGTATGGTCATTGGACAGACCCGTCTGGTTGATCGCCGCAATCCAATCGGTATTCTGACTGTAATTATTATAATAGTATACGTCACCCGGATCGTATTGAAACTCTTTATTAGTCAGCGTATTCAACGGTAAACCGGTACGATTCATGTACATTTCCGGGATGAGCGATGAGTATTGGTCACCACTCAATAATGGAATAGCACCGGGTACGGTTGACATCGTACCTCGGAAAGAATAACCAATTCGAGGTTTTGACATCGTTCCACGTTTCGTGGTGATGAGTAACACCCCATTGGATCCCCGGGATCCCCACATAGCGGTCGCAGCGGCATCCTTTAACACCGAAATGGTCTCTATGTCTGCCGGAGCGACATTCAGTAACTGGGCGTAAGCGTCTTCATCGGCTGCCCCGAAGTTAAAATCACCAGGCACCTCGGTCTCGTAAGGCATTCCGTCGACCACGATCAGCGGTTCCGCGCTGCCACTTAGTGACGACGTACCCCGTATACGAATAGACATCCCCGATCCGGGATCACCTGAGTTAGCCGCGATATCGACTCCCGGCAAGCGTCCTTGCAACGCTTCATCAATAGATGACGACTGCATCTCCTGCAATACACTCGCGTTGATGGTAGCCGTAGCGGTAGTCAAATCACGAGCGGATATATTTAATAAACCGGTATTGGGCTGTGCTCCGCCAACACCCGTAATGACCACTTCTTCAATCTGACTATCACTGGTACTCAATTCCATATTGATCTGTGTTCTGCTGTTAATCCGGACGACCTGCGCATTGTAACTGATAAATGAAAAATTCAACCGGTTCAACGCGGTGGTAACCGCTAAGGCGTAGTTACCTTCTATATCCGTTGTTGTCGCAGCTACGGTACGGTTATCGGCACTCAGTTCAGACACCGTAACACCCACCAGAGGCTGTTTGGAAGTTGCGTCGACCACTTTTCCGCGCACAATGTGTTGCGCGAGAGCGGTATGGCCTACACAGCATATCCAAAACAACAAAAATGTAAAGCTATATGTTAATTGTCTCATAATTTGGATTTAATTATTGTAGTTTAAATAACCGTTCAGTTCATGCAACACGATACGATCACTTAGGTACAGATCGGGCGTATATACCGTTGGTACTGTTCTCCCTTTTCTATCCACAAAACGCAGGTTTCCGACCGCATTGGAAACATTGACTGTCAGCGACTCATCGTTTTCGTTCTTTGCTAACGTGACTGCGGATAAAATGTCACTATTGCCATCCGCAGCAACATTCACATTGGTCAGGATATGGTATTTAATAAAACTCTCGATCTGAAATTTGCCCACAATATCGCCTGTCGACGGGTCGGCAGGCAGTACACCGTCATTGATCGCTTGTTGCACAGCATCATTGTTGGGCATCAATAATGTGTAGGAGCTCCCACCGGCTACTCCGGTGATGACCCGGTCATTCGCCACATAGAGTGCTGATTTAGACACATAATTCCAGAATCGACTGACATTCGGGTTGATCGTCGCCATACGCGCCATCGCTTCACCTGCCGTTTCGCTCGAAAACTCCAAGAGATTGTCCACATAATAGACACGTCCATTGTTTCCAAATTTCGCTGTTCCTACAATGTGTACAGGTTCTTGTAACCTTTCGTTGCCAGCGGCATAAATATTACCGTTATTCCATTTGATGAATTCACCCGGCAGTGCCTGGTCGCCTGTCTGAATAAAGCCCTGTGTATTGTTGATATTTGCCAGCTCATCATTTGGTGTTTCCACGATATGTGCATATATCAAACGCGCTAGACGCGTCTGCGCCTGATTATGTCCTATTGTATTCCCGTTACGATCAATCCACGACCACTCGCTCAAGCGTTCGTTGTAGGAATAACCCAACCTATTGAGCAGGCTATTGGAAAAGAGAAATAGTGTAAATTTCGTTCCCGGATTAATAACAAGTCGTTTGTGTTCCCGCTCCAAAAGCATTAACATCAGCGAATACTCCGGATCTAAAATGACATGCTTGTATACGGTATTGAACAAATCGGATTCCTGTATCTTGTTTGTGCCGTAAAAGAACCCGTTGCTTACTATTTGCTTATCGACAATATCCGTTTTTGTAAAGCGGGCTGGTTCTTCATGTGGGTTGGTTTTTGTATCGAACTGGCTTGGCCAAACCGCGCTCTGCCACAACATCGTATTGACTAGGTCGGCCATAACGTTTTTCGGCACCCTGTTTAGGGTTTTATAATGTTCCAGAAACACGTTTCGTATCCAAGGTTCTACGACATCATTTGTCGGGATAAACATACTGTAACCGTCCTGCTGTCCATCGTTATCTGCCTCTTTGAGAAAATTTTCATTGTTAGGTGAAAAGGCTAACAACGGGTCATAGACCTTGATATACACTTCTTCTACCTGTCCGGTACGATACTCATAGGTTTTGCTCGCGGTCGCACTATACTCATAAGTTACGAAAAACTGGTTCAAGATCGAATCCCGGAAAAAGCTATATTCATCATGTTCCTTTAGGTATTGATCCAAACTCGGACGCGGTAATGTCACGACGTCCACCTCATGTATTACCCCATTCTCGGCAATGATATCGGCTTTCGCAACCGTTCCCCCCATGAAAAAGAAGTTCGATGCTCCTAAAGAAGGATAAAAGAATTGGTAATCTTCTGTAGGGAGGCTGTTGAATTGTCTGTATTTTTCATGAAAATATGTGACATATTTATTGTTGTTATCTCCGTCGACATAATATGGTGTTCCAAAGTTGACCGTGACATTGTTCCGGTTTGACGCTCCGACAATTAACTCTCTTTCCGTTCCGTTGATCTTCACCTTTTCTTTCCGAAAGCCATCGTAATAGGCTGTACGCCTCCGGAATCCCATGCCTTCTTCCCAGCCTAAACTGCTTTGATAGTCAGAAATGTGATTGGTTTGGAAAGCATTGTAGACCAATGCATAACGGACGATCTGCTCGGCAATAGGATCAGGAACTTGATCTACATTTGCGTAGCTATGCTCCTTTAGAAATTTATTGACCGCATCATCATTTGGCGCGAACAATGTCCAATACCCTGCTTGATTGAGGGTTTCCATATATCCTGCCTTTTCGATTAATCGACGGAACTGGGAAAACCTTCCTTCTTCCTCCAAACGGGTATATATCGGAGATTCCAGATAGTCGGGGCGGCTGTAATAGTTATCGAAAGCTTCTTTCCGACAGCTGAGGCAAAATGCCGTAAACAGCCCCAATAAAAAGATTAATTTGTAAAAACGCATACCATAGTTTTATAGGTTTATCAAAATTTAAGTATTACTATTTTCTTTTATTGGTCGAGGTTTTCCAATCTGATAATCACTGGCATATACCATCCTCGGACGGGATCTTTCATCCCATCTAAAAATCACTTCATAGCGTCGACTAAATTCTATTTACTTATTCGGTTTTTTTGTTTAGTATCGTTTATTTATTCGATTATACTTCTTCTCAATTACTGCTTATTATTAGTTCTTCGGTTGTTAATTGTTTATATATATCAAATATATTACGAAGCCTTTGAAGTGGCAACCTGTGGCATCCTGCCATTTATGCTCCTTCTCCTATGGAATCACCGGCAAACGCAAGACACTGCATAGCAGCTAAGCTCCATTGGGCAACAGCATTGGTAGACAAAGGTGCCTCATCCCGTTCGCTGAGTACTTCCGGTGGCCTAACAAGGCGTACCGGTGGTATGCCTAATTTCATTCCCGCAGCACCGGCATAAAATTCCTTCCAGGCGCGTTCCTTAAGCGTTCGATCCTTCAAAAACCATCCAGCATAAGCCGTGAGCCGGCTATGTCCCTGCCCTAAATTCGGTTTGGTAAAGGTTTGGCCGAGGTTTTGTTGCTGCCAGGCAGGTTCGGCATTATACGCTTCGCAATACAGTAGCCATGCCTTCGTAAACACGGGAACATCCAACGAGCCGATGAGTTCAGCACAGATTTCCGGCAGGCCAAACGCCGCGTTGAGGTGCGATACACGTATGTTATTATTCCCAACCCGTTCAAAAGTCCCGCTATGCACATCCATATTTGACGAACTCGTCAAAAAACCCTGGGGTTGATTGCCAATGCTACGCATACTATTCAGCAAACGTTGTTTCATCTTTTCGTCACCCGTACGCTCCCATTCGGTAAACCAAGCGGATGCCAAAGCGCCCCAGTCAATACCGAACGACATACTCACCTTGTCCTCATCTTTGGAGGCCAGTTGGCCTACCTTACGACCGGGCACAATGTGCTTGAGTGTATGTGCTGCTTCGATCTGTTCACGCATGAGGTCACCGATACGTTCATCAGCCGTGAGATAGTAAAGAAAACGTCGGTTAATAACGGTGCTGATGCGCAGTTGCTTGGCACTGCATCCCCAGTGCATAACATTGTGTCGTGAACCCAAGGGAGAAAAACGTCCGATATGATGCACATCAACTTCGCCAGTGTGCCGTGTCATAGCCTCTGCCATGCGGAACACATCATGCCTGCCTGAGCGCAGAAAATAATACCATAACCAAAGGTCCGTGGATAATTCGGAATTGTCCCATGCGTATCCCCCTACATCATACCGCCATACGTGACGATCCTGATCATAATTATGCATCACATCACCATAGTTCCAAAACCCATACCATCGGTGTTGCTCAATCTGCTTTTTGTAATAATCGATATAAAATGCCAGCTGCGCTTCAATAGCCTTTTCGGCATTGGTTTTAGGCGGACCGACTGTATATGCTCCACCAAATACGCCACTTTGCTGATAGTGGATGGGAGCGCACACCAGCAACGGAGGGTCTTGGATATGTTTGGCCATGAGCGCGAGTTCTTCATGGGTTGGTGTACTGTCTACGATACAGATTTCAAGCTCGCTGGTTCGGGCTATTCCATAGGGAGTGCCAAATCCGGGTTCGTAGTCCTCGTAAGTGATATCTAGCCCTTCCAGTTGCTTTTCATAGGTATCTTGTCCCATGCCGTCGTGGTAAAACCGGAGATCCATGGCAGGAGCATTCGGTGCCCACATCCAGAGCGTGAGTTTAGCCGCATCGGTATGCGCGTGCCGAATGTCTATCTGTGCGGGAAAGCTTTGCCAAAAATTTCGGATACCGAATACCAATCCGCCGCTGGCACCACCGATATATCCGGCACCTGCAGCGCGCTGACCGTGGGCTGAAGTGAGCCAGCCATGACCAGTAGTTGTTCGCTTACGGATTTCAAAACCATCTGGCGTGAGTTGAGTAAGCGAGTAGTCTCCAAAAGAAGGTATATAGGATAGCCCGTTTGCCACGCGCGGGTTGAATGTTGAAATTGGTGGTGTCGCCCTTCCGTCAAGCTGCGCATCCCGAATTTCCTTACCCGGATCGCGTCTCAACCCCGTCAACCCCTTTACCGACTCTCCGAACACCCCTCCATTATCCCCACAAAATCGGATGTGTCTGTCGTACAGGGCGTCTGTCATCGGCACCGTGAACTGCATCCCCAATCCACGGATGAAATCTTTGTATTCGTCCGCATCATACACTAATGTATGGACCATACGAATGGCAGCTGTATGGAGATAACAATAAAATCGTACCGTAAACGGTAGTAGCTCACGCCCTGTATCCGAGCGGTGTATACCTGTTGTTTTGATGACCACGCGAATGGGTCCTTGATGCTCCACAACCGTCTCGTAGATTTCGCTCCGAAGTTCTTCGCTTAGCAACGGCTCGCCCATAGTCTGTTCCGGTAGGTTTTGCCACTGGAGTACTAATTGACCATCGGTAACGGTGGTTTGTTTACCTTGATGAATGGATCTGATCAACATATTCCCTTTTTTGGAGAATACGCATTGCATAGACCGCGTATCTACCCGAATTATATCGTCATCCTCCCTAACAGCAATTGATTCATCTCCCGTATGGGATGAAGATCCTCCCTTACGCAAAACCAAGGCAGCTTTGCCATCTTCTTGATCCAATACAGCGGCGTGTGCCGACCATTTTACCGATCCGTCAGGCCACCGGGCCGTGACCCAATGTTGACTAGGTAGCGTGCCGCCACCAGGGGCAACCAGTGTGAGCGCATTCGTTTCTTTCAGTTCTCCCTTACTCCACGGAACACCCCATGTCACACCTCGTGTTCTTTTGGGCGCATGTTCTCCCAACCAGTGTAAGTTTTTTTCCTGTTGATATTGCCTATCCCCCTCGAATGCATGAAATGGTACTGAACCACTGAGGGGCAAGGTGGATGCCAATATGGCCGACTGCTTTAGAAAATGCCTTCTCGATTGCTGAAAATAGTTGCTTTTTTGTGGGCTCATTACTGTTTTGGTATTTGTTTGTTATTTTTGTTCCATGAAATTTGTCTATACGATTCTCTTTCCTATTTGGGTAACCGCTATCCTCACAGCATGCCAAAGTCGTTCGACTAGCTCTGCTGAAACTGAGCTACTCTTCGAGGAGACCTTCGAAAATGGATTAGATAGTTCTCGGTGGGTAGTCGAGATTGAACCCAAACCAGACTCACGTGTTTACGTGGCTGACGGTAAACTTTGGCTGGATACTTATGGTGGAGTGACGGTATGGCTAAACTATCGGTTAGATGGGAATGTCGCCATTGAATACGATCGCACCGTGGTGATAGACACCGGTGCGAACGATCGGCTTTCAGACCTAAATCAGTTTTGGATGGCCACGGATCCAAAAAATGACAATTTGTTTTCCCGATCAGGTGCGTTTGAAAGCTATGATTCATTATCGTTATATTATGTGGGCATGGGCGGTAACACCAATACGACCACCCGTTTCCGAAAATATGAAGGCGATGGAACCAAACCCCTACTCTACGAACACGACAAGAGACTGGAATCCAACCGTACCTACCGTATCCGCACGGAAGTAATTAACGGCATCACCACTTTTTCGGTGGATGGTCAAGAGTTGTTTACGTATACAGATCCAAATCCGTTGACACAAGGTTATTTCGGGTTTCGTTCTACGTATTCCCGTCAAGCGATTGACAACCTGCGTATCTATCGGCTCAAAGATTAACTCACGGAATACGTGTTATGCGGAGATTTAACTGTAATAAAATAAAAAGAGGCTAAACCCTTGTTATTACGAGAAAAGCCTCTTTCCATTTAGCTACAGCTAATATCCCGGATTTTGGTAAGCCTTTCTAGCGGCTTCGTCCAACGGTGTACCATTTTCATCCGTAAGCCGAACCAGAAAAGCATTCGGCCACGGCCGGAAAGTATGGAATTTTTCCATCTGTCCCTTTCCATTTCCATTCTGACCATTTCCATTTGCCGTATTGCTTGCCACAGGCCACAGACCTGTACGATTAGAGGCCATTTGATTGAAATGTGCCGTGCGCTCGTAAAGAATACCGGCATTATGAAGATCTTCCCACGCCAGTCCTTCTGACATAAATTCCCTTGCTTTTTCATTATAAATAAAATGAATAAACATATCCGCTTTAGATGTTACCGTAGGCATATAGTTTTCCCTTTCAGCTTCCGCCGTACCCGAAGTAAAATGGTTTTCCGATACGGCTATTTTGTCGAAAGTATTGACCACACTTTGATAAGGTGCAGCCCGTTCTTCTGGTGCCAGCTCTTGCGCCTGCACTTCCCAATCCACCAATACCTGTGGTCGCTCCTCTCCTGCTTTAAAAGCGGCTCTCCGACGAACTACGTTGATATCCTCCACGGCCAAGCCATAATCGCCCTTACGTCCGTATGCTTCCGCACGGATCAGGTATGTTTCCGCCAAGCGCATTAAAATAGCGTCGCGCGTACCAGCCTCGCTATTAAAATTGGCCTCATCTGCACTACCCCCACGTAAAGGGTCTACATGCTTTCTGGATGCAAGGTATGGCGCCGGAGCTCCTGTCGCAAGCCCTAAATTCGAGCCGTCGATGAACAGCCTGTAATAATACCTGCCGGTAGTGGAGGAGCGTACCCATCGAACGATAAACTGATAAGGCTGGCTGTGTACCATAGCCGAATCTAAAGCTGTCTCCCTGGTATTTTCCACATAAATAATGGCGCGTTGGTTTTGCTTGATACGCTTTTCATTCGCCGCTACCGTAGGTGCATCTGCCGGCTTATTAGTATTCCACCAATTTGCAGCAGCGGTATTCCAAGAATATGACGAGCTTGTTGCGTCGGGCATATTGCTGATGTACTCATGTTGAAAGGTCTTCGCAAAACGCGAATCATACATCCGGTCGTGGAAATTGTCATAACCCCAATCTGTCGGTTTAAACGTACCAAAAGGTCTTCCGTATGCCATCGAGCGGTCTACTCCCGATTGATTTGTATAGTTTCCGGTATGATAGTTTACGGAGCGATTACCAAAACGACTATGTAAGGTCTGGTTGACATCAAATTGGGCAGCCCAGAGGACTTCCGGATGTGGACTTGTCTCTGCCACGGCGGGATCAAACAATGTCCAATAATCCGGAGCTAGTCCCACAGGCCCTCCGGCTAGATTGATAACCTCGCTCGCGACCGTAATCACCGAGTCCAGATCCGTGCTGACATTGCCCTTATACAACATTTTCAAATGTTCTTCGGCACTGGATTGGAATCCGGCGGCCTGCGCCCGGTTGAGGTACACTTTGGCTAAAAAGTGTCCTGCCGCTAATTTCGTTACCCTGCCTTGGTCTGATTGCGTTGTTGGCAAATGCTCATAAGCAAATCTTACATCGGCAATAATCTGTTTATAGATATCTTCCAAACTTGCTTTTGGGTAATGATAGACCCCATTGTCTTCGCGTTTAGCATCCAAAAGCAAAGGTACCGCTCCCAATTGGTTCGAGATCAAATAATAACCCCATGCCCGCAAAAAGCGGATCTCAGCTATCCGAGTATTTCTAAATTCTTCATCCGTGCCAAATTTACCCGGAGCGACTTGATCAATCTGATCCAAGGCAATATTACAATTGTTGATGTGCGGATACGCTCCCATAGGTGCATAACTACTGTTTTCGGCACCAAGAAAGTTATTGATATTCCCAGCAATGCGGCTCACATCCGTTCCATATTCACTGCTGTTAAATTGTGCGACCGGCACCGAGGCTGTTTGGTAGCCATCGGTTTCCGTTTCGATGAGCCGAGCCCCACTTCCATCCCATTCATGTTTATTCCTAGCGTACACATATAAACCCTTGATCAACGATTCCAAACCACCTTCGTTGTTATAAAAATCCTGCGTTAGATTAGATACTTGTCTTTCTTCCAGAAAATCTTTACACGATAAGAACATCGACCCGATTAATAAACCTATAATATATTTCTTCATGACTTTTCTTTTTTTGTTTAACATCGTTAAAAATTTGCCCTGATACTAAACACATACGACTGTGGCAGAATGGTATTGTTGTTGTTCCCGCCAAGCGGATTACCATCTCCGGAAGCAGAACTCCAATTGGTATCATCATCGGGGTTATAGCCCATTTTGACAGCTGACTTTCCAAAAATAAAAGGGTTCATGACCTGTCCGTTCAATTGTAGCCCTTTCACAAATTGATTCCCAAGCCATTCCTTCGGCAGATCGTAAGTCAACGAGATATTACGTACCGATATAAAGGATCCGTCATGGTATTGCATCGCGGCACTTGTGTTCTCTCTACCGGCCATACTACTTGCCATCGGCCAGGTACCGTTTGGATTATCCCAAGACCATAGGTCATTTTCGACGCGTCCGTTTGGCCAGATACCACCATACGAATTCGGATAACCACCAAAGAAGGTCTGGCCCCAACGGGCGTAGATAAATGTGCTTAATGTAAGATCTTTATAGCGGAATGTATTCGTAACACCACCTGTCCATTTAGGTCTGTTTGTTCCACGGATAACCATATCATCAGCTGTGATACGATGGTCGCCGTTTTGGTCGACTAGCCGCACGGTGCCCGGATAAAACTGATGTCCATTAGCATTAAACTGCTCTATTTCCGCAATGTCTTCCGGTGTATTTTGCCAGATGCCCGCATTATCATATTGGAAAAAGACCTGCAACGGATGACCGATAAACCAACGTTGCGCTAACATATCTTGGGCTCCGTTTTGCAATTCAACAATTTCCTCCCGGTTCGTATTCCAGTTGAACGATGTTGTCCACGTGAAATTATCCTTTTGTATATTCACGGTGTTCAAGGTAATCTCATACCCGGTATTCTTAGTTTTTCCGATATTCTCTAATTTCTGTACATAACCCGATACCGGCGGCAGGGAACGCGTTAAAATAAGATCATAGGTATTGCCTTGGTAGGCTTCCAGACTACCGCTAATCCGGCTATTCCACAAATTAAAATCTATACCGACATTATACTGCGCCGTCTGTTCCCAACCCAAAAATGGATTTCGAACCAGTTGAGGCAGATAACCCACTGCAGCCTCATCTCCAAATGCGTAGGGGTTTCTGCTCAGTGGACCGGTTGACGTATATGGATTAACAGCCGAATTTCCTGTAACACCATAACCGCCGCGTAATTTCAATTCGTTTAACCAGGATACATCTGACATGAAATCTTCATCCATGACGTTCCAAGCCAATGCAACAGAAGGATAAAAATGCCATTTATGCCCCGGTGCCAATACCGACGCTCCGTCGTACCGTCCGGTAGCCGTAATCAAATATTTCCCTTTATAGCCATAATTAACCCGTCCCATCCAGGACATCAATGTTTGTTCTGAAAAACCCGAGCCATAGCCATTGGGCCTGCCGTTGGTATTCGCCGCGAGGTCATACCAATAACTGATGTCGTAAATAGTTCCGATGACGTTTGTTGCGATATTTTCTGACTGGGAACGCTGTGCCGATTGCAGCAATGTTACGTTCAATCTGTGGTCTTTACCAAAATTTTGATCAACATAGAGTAAATTCTCCGCTACCCAAGAAAAGTTCTGACTGTTCGTATAACCAGCCGTATTGGGTCGATTATTTAGATGCGACGTAGCTTCTGGGCCTGTCCAGGCACCCGATCGATTATTCCGGAACTGTGCCCCAAAATTAAAACGGTATTTTAACCACGGTAAAAATCGTATTTCCGAGAACAACGTCGGAGAAACTGCATAAGCTTTCCGTTCATTTTTCACTTGATCGATGTCTATTACGGGATTGAACAATTGTAGATTTCCTCCCGGATTGAGAATCCAATTACCATTTTCATCCTGCGGAACTGCATAAGGAAATTGATTCAACGCCCGTGATAAAATATCTTTTGAACCCGTATTCGAAGTATTCGTCGAAATACCATAATTTTGGATGGACGTGGACGCCAAGATGTTCGCCCCAAATGTTAACCAATCTGTTGGGGTAATATCTCCGTTCAAATTCAAATTAATACGTTCATAATCCTGATCTTTTAATACCCCTTGTTGATCAAAGTAATCTAAAGACGCATACAAGCGCGATTTTTCTGTACCTGCAGATACGGAAACCTGATGATTCTGTGTTACACCTGGTCTAGAGACTGCGCCTACCCAATCGTAGGTAGGAATATTACCCGAATTATATATCGGCACTTCTGCCGGCCAGCCCATGGCTTGTTCGGCTGCTGTAGTCGGACGCATTTTCACGACTTTACCAAATTCTTCCCATTCATAACCTTTCCACACATTGTTCAGGGCGTTTACATCCTGGTTCAGACCGCCCATTCTACTTGCATCTTCAAAAGGATCGGGGTAACCCATCACAACCGGCGTGAAACCATCTGTAAACTGCGCTGTTTTGTAAAGTCCACCGTTCATTAAACTCTCTCGCCACCGGTCTATATATTGCCCTCCGTTCATCCAATCGGTCAGCGATTTATAGCGGTCTACCGTGGCCGTACCACGGTAACTGGCGGTTACACGACCAGCTTGTCCTTTTTTAGTAGTGACTAAGATTACTCCATTGGCCGCGCGGGATCCATAGATAGCAGTTGCCGATGCATCCTTCAAGACATCCAACGATTCGATGTCATTTGGACTGATATCCCCTAAACTTCCTCCCACCAACGGAATTCCATCGACCACAATCAATGGATCGTTAGCAGCTGTCAAGGAACGATTTCCTCTAATCCGGATACTGGGTGTTTCTCCTGGTCGTATATTGCTGGCAACATTTACACCAGCTGCTTTTCCCTGCAACGCTTCTGATATATTTTGAACCGGCCGTTCCTGCAATTCTTCACCTGAAACGCGTGAGATTGCACCCGTAACGTCCCGTCTACGTTGCGTACCATAACCGACCACGACAACCTCTTCCAGATCCTGTTGATCTTGTTCTAGCGAAACGTTGACATGGCTTCCACTAACGGCTATTTCCTTCGGGAAATAACCGATGACGCTCACTACAAGGGTTTGCCCTTGAGTCGCTTCGATGCGAAAGTTACCTTCGGCATCTGTTCCTGCTTGCGTGGTACTCCCCTTTACCGATACGGTGGCGTTGGGGATTGCTTCATTGGTTGATGCATCCGTTACTCTGCCACTGACAGTCTGCGTCTGCGCTGACAAAAAAGACGCATAAAAAATGCTACAAGTAATATAACATACCACAATGAGCATTCGAGGGATAAGTTTCATAGGAATAAAGTGTTTCATGAAAATGATGTTACTAAGTGTTTATAATTAGACCCCAAGTTTGTTTTTACACAGTCACCACAGACTTTTTGACCGGATGAGCTAGCGGTAAAATTACTGTTACAAGTTTATTCTCTACGAAGTTATCTTTTTGTTAAATCGGCAGCAACCTGCGGTATCCTGTATCCCTCCTTTTTAGAAAATTGTCTTCCCTAGTTTCCATCGGGTTTTATATCGCTGTTTTTAACGCTTAACGGCCACACCCAATCTTTGGGAGCATCGGGCTGTGTAGGCTTATAGCTTTTAAAATCGATAATGTATTTTCTAATCGCCAATTTATTATTCTTGATCCCTTGTAACACCATTTTGGCTATTTGATATGCCCCATACGTATTAAAATGCGTATTGTCTTGCATAGGTTCGGGTTGATCCGGAAACGTATTAGCCGCATAATGGACTAACGCCTGTTTCGATCCTTCTACACCTAGCGTCTCATAAAATGTACGGGTCATCTTGTTCAGATCAATCAAAGGAACATGCAATTCCTCCGCAACCTTACGCGCCGCATCGGGATATTCTCCCAATGTGTACTGTAGCTGTCCGTCAGTATCAAAAGAACGTCGCGCGGTAGAGGTCAGAATCACGGGGATACCTCCAACAGCGCGGAATGCTTCTACAAAATGGTACAGACGTTCCGTGTATCCATTATATGCGCCTGCTTTTTCTCCTTTTTCCTTTTGGTCGTTATGCCCGAATTCAATGAAGAGGTAATCGCCCGGCTTTGCTACGGATAGAATTTTCTCCAATCGCTTTGACGATAAAAATGAACTGAGTGCTAAACCTGACTCCGCATGGTTGGCAACGGCAATTTTAGCATCGAAAAATCGCGGAATCATCTGCCCCCATGATGCCCAAGGCTCATGCTCTTGATTCACGACTGTCGAATTTCCCGCCAGAAATATGGTCGGTATGTCATTAACTTGCTCTAGGCGTATGTAGGTTATATTATTAGTATGTTGAAATTCCAAGGTAAGTTTGTCGTCCCAATCTAATTTTTCCAGTTCCCGAGGTTTTTTCAGACTGACGTATTCCCCTTCGCGGATCATTGCATCTTTTCGGTTAACGATAAAACTCTTTTCTAAAGTCTTATTCTTCTTGATTTTCACCTGCTCCAAATGTAAGCGTCTGGATTCTGAACGAACAGTGCTTTTATATACGCTATCATTTAATCCTTGATATCCGATTGTTACCTTGTAATTGCCCTCGGGCACGCTGACAGAAAAATAGAACGGTTGTTCGCTGAATAGGGAATAGCTATCTTCTCGGATATTAACATGTTGTTCTGTACCATATTCGAAACCATACTGTCCGTTTGCATCGTAAGGTTCCACTGTTTTTAACACAATAGAACGGCTGTTATGCGGTTTGCCAAATGAAAATTCCATGTGCATGCTTTGGGCAAAAAGTATCTGGCCAGTTAGCAACAATATTAACGTTATGTTATAAAATTTTATCATATCAAATGTTATTAAGCTATATTTGGTACAGCCTAAATTATATAATTTGTTATTTGGGCGGCAACCTGTAATAGCCTGATTATTCCCCCAAATAATAAGACGGAACCGGCGCTTGTGGGTAACCCTGTGAGCGCTGAAGTATATAGCTCCTATAAATAGGATCCTGCATCAACGAAACTTTACGGTCTTTTGCCGGGATATCGGTATGGTAAATGCGAAGTTCGCCGGGCAAGGCGGTCACCACCTCTTCACGCCAATCACCAAACAGATCGGCGATCATAATGATATCGCCGTAGATACCATTTGCAATTTTATCACCTTTCCAGTAGCCTATGGACTGACCTCTTCCGCCTGACATCGATTCTGCTCCCCAACGGTTATCATCTCCAAAAAACAATTGGCGGATATTCCCCGAGTCCCACCAAATCCAATTCCGACAGGGGGGCACATCGGCATTGGAAGCGAGTTTTTTTCCGTCGGCACTTAGCATATATTTATCGGTAGAACCTCCCTTTTTATCCTCTGAGGCGAAGCATTCCAATCCGGGACTGCTGGGGTCTATGTCAGCAACCATACCATCTCCTACATGAAGTGTTTTATGTCCAATACCCCAGATTCGCTCTCCGGTACTTGCATCGACGGTACTCACACCGTAACCATTATCTATCCAGGGTTCGATAGCCAGGAACACTTCCATTCCCTCCCTATTTGGATCGATATCCGTCATATAAGCTTTATCCGAATGCCCGAGCCCCGTCGACCAACGTAACGTTCCATTACTATTTAGCATACACGAACCGAGCAGAATCTCATCCTTCCCGTCACCATCCACATCACCACAGACCATATTATGTGCGCCTTGGCTCCGTACAACTGGATTTTCTTCGTCGCCGTCCCATCTCCAGAGTTTCTCCAATTTACCATTGTTCAATTGCCATGCGTCGACTACCATAAGTCTATATGTACCTCGAGCCGCCAGAATACAAGGTGTTTTTCCATCTAAATAAGCCATACCGATTTGATTTCGGTTTTGACGGTTTACATCACCGTATCGATTGTTTCGCTCCGGCCAGTCTACGCGGACTATCTCCTCACCGGTCATACCATCCAATACCGATAAATATTCACTTCCCTCGTATATTCGTCCAGCATCATTCTTTAAATAATTGTCGCCCGCGGTCTTTAACGCCACTTCCGCTTTTCCATCACCATCAAAATCATACGCCATAAAGGGCGAATACCATACACCAGGTTCGATACCTAGACCTAAATCTTTCGTCCATAAATAGGTTCCATCATGCAAATAGGCTTCTATCTTATATGTCGTGCCGTCATCTGGTGTACGAACGCCAGGATCGACATTGCTATTCGGATGACGGATAATGTAATCATACTTGCCGTCACCATTTAGATCGGCCACCGCTACCCGACCAGCTGTCACATTAGGATCTTTCAGTTTTATACGATGATAATTCGCCTCTTCTTCGATATTTCGCGCTAACGCTATTTTTTCACTTTGTTTTTTTTCTTTACCGTTGATCGTTTCCACCCAATAATGTGCATTCGCGTCTTTGTTCGATGTATCTACAAAATCCGTTGTTGCTGTTATAGGCTTTTTATTCAGCTTCGTTTCTTTTTTATTCACCGAACGATATACATTAAATGCTGCCGTTTCATCATCGGTTTTCAACAAGCGCCAACTGATATGAATAGCACCGCTTTCTTTGATACGTGCCAGTGCTAATCCTCGATCTAGGTTTTCTTCCACTCTTGTTTGCGCAAAGCCTTCCACGTCCGGTTTCGGTTCGTGATTGGGTTTTAAAATCTCATACATATAGTTACGCTCCCTTGTGTCCTGTGAGAAAGCGGGAAGGGCCAACAGAAAAATCAGTGTGATGCTCCAAAGAATTTTTATATAGTTCATGACGGGCTTATTATTATAATTGAATCTATTTTATCGATTTACACCTGGTATTCACGAAGTTAATATTTTAGCGTTCGGATCGCAACCTGCACTATCCTGTTCAAAAAACTCAGAGAAATCAATAACCCAGCCTTTCTGAAAGCATTACGGGATTTCGTGGAGAATTATAAAAAACAAGCAGACAAGGACAGCACAGGTTGCCCATCCAACCGAAAAAGCATAGTATTGTTATTCTATTTTATAAACCTTCTGCTATGAGACAAATAAAACATATCCTGCATATTCCGGCAAAACCGTTATCGTTCTTACTAAGTTTATTGGGACTTTGTATTCTCCACCTTTCGGTTGTGGGTACACCAACAAGCAGTGCCGTTTACAACGTTATGGACTACGGCGCTAACGCAGACGGTATACATTTGGATCATGTAGCGATAAATGGTGCTATTGATGCCGCCGCCGCAGCCGGGGGAGGAACGGTAGTTCTTCCGGCAGGCACATACCTTTGTTTTTCTATACGTTTAAAAAGTTATATCACCCTGTATTTGAGTCCTGGAGCAACGATCGTAGCCGCCCACATGGATGAACATCCGGGACAATATGACGCTCCTGAGCCAAACCCTTGGGGTGATTTAAAATACCAAGACTTTGGACATAGCCATTTTCACAATAGCCTTATCTGGGGCGAAGACCTCGAAAATGTATCCATTATCGGCACCGGATTGATTTATGGTAAAGGTTTACAAAAGTGGGGCGATCCACGACCCGGCTTAGGCAATAAATCCATCGCGCTGAAACAATGCAAAAATGTTGTTCTAAGGGATTTCTCAATTCTTCAAGGTGGTCATTTTGGAATACTCGCAACCGGCGTAGACAATCTCACCATTAACAATTTAAAAGTAGATACTAATCGGGATGCCATTAATATCGATGGCTGTCGCCACGTCCGTGTTTCCGATTGCTTGCTCAACTCTCCTAACGATGATGCACTGGTACTTAAATCATCCTATGCTCTGGGGCGGCCTACTCCCACGGAGCATGTTACCATCCAAAACTGCTCCGTATTTGGGTATGATGAGGGTACATTCCTGGATGGTACTTTTCAAAAAACGCAAAAACAAGCTCCAGATAAAGGTGTCGCGACAGGACGTATAAAATTCGGAACCGAATCCAATGGTGCCTTCCGACATATCACGATTACCAACTGTACATTTGAACACTGCCGCGGATTGGCCCTCGAAACGGTAGATGGTGCAATACTGGAAAATATCACGGTATCCAATATTGTGATGAACGATATACTAAATGCCCCATTTTTCTTTCGTTTGGGCAGCCGTATGCGTGGTCCCGATGATACAACAATCGGAACCTTTAAACACATTTTGGTGGATAATGTCGTCATCAAAGCCAGCAACTCCATTTACGGCTCTATGCTGATGGGCATACCCGGACATGATGTTGAAGACATTCAATTTTCCAATATCTGGATACAGATCAAAGGTGGTGCCCCGATGGAGCAAGGAAAGATCGTTGTTCCCGAACTGGAAGACTCCTATCCAGATCCACAGGAATTCGGAGAAATACCGGCGTATGGATTTTTTATCCGACATGCCAAGAATGTATATATGGACAATATTCGTCTTGAATTTGAAAATCCAGATTGGCGACCGGCATTCATCCTGGAAGATGTGAAAGGCGCGTTCTTTACTAACATGACAGTCCAAACGATGCCAGGAATACCTAAGTTCGTTCTGAAGGATGTGGAAGACTTTCATTTAAAAGAAAGTCATTCCAAGCGGCAGATACAGCTCAAAAAAGTGAAATCAAAATCCTTGTAAGTCCTGAATAAAAAACTACGGTGTGAGCCCTTCAAAAATATCTTCTGATACGGCAAACATGGTTCCGTGCCTTATGCCCTGTGGGAATGACACGGAATCCGAAACATCATCCCAATTTTTCATGTCCAGGGAACGCACTGCTCCATATTTACGGCTGGTATACATATCAAAGTATACGTAAACATAGTCGCCCACAACCAACGGTGCCGGTCCCTCTGCCCAATAGTCACCTGTGATCGGATCCGAAACAGTTGTGGGGAAATTAAACGGTCGGTCATTGGATGTTACGCGGATATTTTTCTCGGCAGGCGCTGAGTTCTCATTTTTTACAAAGAGGTAATAGGTATCGTCTTTTTGGAGTATTGCACCGTCTATCACGCTAAATCCCGGATCAAAAAATAGTTTGGTTTCGCTAAACGTCTTAAAATCTTTGGTCGTAACGTAATATTGACGGTGATTTAACCCCTTTTCACTTTCTGAAGTCGGCAGCTCGGGGAAAGCACCGGGAATAGTTGATGCCCAGAAAATATAAAATACTTTGTCTTTAACATTATAAAACACTTCCGGTGCCCAGGTATTTCTCGTCCCTTTAAATGTTTCCATTACTGGAATATTGCGTTGTTCGGACCAATTCTTAAGATCCTTAGAAGATGCATAACCAATGCCCTGATCCCACCAGCCGGTAGTCCAGACCATGTGAAACGTTCCTTCATCATCTTGGACAATACTCGGATCGCGCATTAATTTATCTTTTCCAATCTGTGGTTTCAAGACAACAGAATCATTAAATAACGCTTCCCACTGTAGTCCATCGCGGCTATAGGCTAGATGCAATCCATCGCCATTACCTTTAAAATATGACATCAGATACACGTCCCTGTTGTCTTCTACCTCGCTTTCCTTACCGGTATTTTGCGAGCAAGAACAAAAGCACCATACCATAATCCATATTAAGCCGAAAATTTTTTTCATGGTTATTATTTTTTTATTTTTTCAACTGTATGTATACGGGCTTATCGCGATCACAATCGATTACCCCGTTATTAAACTCCAGTTCAGCAACCTGGATAGAACTGCGTCGAACATTGTACGCTTCGTTTGCAGCACCAGCTCCACCGTCGTTTTCTACTGTTCTACCTGGGTGTGTAAAGTAAAAGATATACGCTTTGTCACCTTGCACAACGACATCCGCATGTAATCCCTTCGTTCCGTCATCCGGTCCTTTACCTGGTTCCCGCAAAATATTCTCTGGTTGGCGTTGCCATTCTTTCAAATTGGTGGAAGAATACACGCCTAGCCCATCCCAATGATCGATGATCATAAAGTAGCGATCATGCCAATAAAATACTTTCGGCCCTTCGCCCGCTTGACCATCGAAGGCTTTACCTAAATCCTCCCATTGGTATAAGTCTTTGCTCCGGGCAGAGTAGATAGATTTTCCATCCCGCTCATTATTGTAATACATATACCACCAATCATCATTCCCTTTGAATACACCGGCATCTATCACACGATCTGACGCCAGTGTCAAAACAGACTCCTGTTGCCAATCAATCAAATTATCACTCGTGAAGTGGACAATATCCCGCGGATGATTCCAATCAGAAAACGTACCGGGCACAACTGTCAAATACATATGATAATTTCCGTTGTCTTCAATCACATCGGGCGCCCAATAGGTATAATCTTCTCCTCCATAGCCGATATTCGCGTCGGCACGGTATCGCCAGGTCGCTCCCCCATCTGTGGATTCTGCAATTCCAATAGGTGTGCCGTGTACCCAATCAACTTCGTTGGCCACTTCTATGTTGGCTCGCCGATTGGTGTAAAACATAAACCACCGATTTTCTTCTTTATTCCATATGACAACCGGATCGGCAGCTCCATCATAAATAGTATCCCGATATAAGGGTTTGTCTGCCTGTTTAGCCGTATCTATTTTTCTATTATTGGTCATGCAGCCTGACAAGGTTAGGGATGCAAGCAGAAGAACTGCCCATTTTCTTATTGTGCTCAACTTACCAGATTTTTTTGTTTAACTATTTCTCCCAAGCTAACGTACACTTACCTAATCCATAAAATGTCTTTTCATTTTTCTTATACATGGCGGTGTAAACTACGGTAAACGTACCGTCTTCTTCCTCCACCGCGCCGAGTGGCGTACGGGTAGCATGATCACCGGGTTCTGCCCATAGGTTATCATCGGACTGAATCTTCAACCGTACCTCAGGTTGCCAATGGATGCCATCCTGAGAAAGGCTATACGCGATTTCATGATCTCCCATAGAATCAAAGATTGCCAAATAGCCACCATTTTTCAGCTCCGTCACTTGTAGATTCTCGTTAAACTCCGGCGAGATCGGAACTGGATTATGCCCTTCGGGCATTCTTTCCCATGGTCCGCTTAACTTTTCAGCCGTTGCCATTCCCACCGGCCAATCACCACGTGGTGTATGCGTATGCCCATCGTAAAAGGCGTACCATTTATCTCCTACTTTATATGGATTAAAGGCTGCAACAGCCTGTTCACCCTCCCACGCTTGCGAGTTTTCGTCCGGTTGCATGATGACTCCCATCTCTGCATACGGACCGGCAATGCCGTCTTTCCCGGGAATGACCGATTTTGCTCGCCAAATCCGGCCAGCATAATCATTCCCTTCTATTTCTCCCTTTTCCTTATCTCCGGCACGATACGCAACATAAAAAATATTCCAGGCATTCTCTTCTTCGTTAAATTCAACGCCGGTCACCCAGACCTCAGATTTCGGGTTAAAAGGAGATCGTCCCGGAATACTTTCCACCATAGTCGATTCGCGTTTCCAATTTTCGGCATCTACGCTCGTCCAATAGGCAATTCGCATATCTCTATGTGGACGATCAAACATCTCGTTAACGAACATGTGGTACACGCCGTCTATCTTAACCATTTGACCGGTTTCAAATCCGGATTTATTCTTACTTGCTATTACGTCAGCATGAAGATGATCTACAATAGGTCCTTGATGAATTTCCTTGACATATAATTGATGGGGGCTTTGCGCAAACTCTTTTTTATCTGTCCTAAAAGATAAAGCCGGTAATCCTTCGTTATTGAAAAAATTTGGGCGTGCGGCTTCGTTCCAAGCGAAACGTACATGCTGAGGTTTGTCTAGCTTTTCCGAAGATACGATAACTTTGTTCCCTTCTACAATGGCGGTAGCTGGTAGATATCCCCCATCATCTCCGGCTATTTCGAACCATGTCAAAGTCTCTCCGTCCTGTTTTAATCCACTACCAAGATGAGAAAATTCCAAGACAATCTTATTCTTATGAATCTTCTTTCGCTTCAACTGGGGTCCCGAATATACCAGATTCTTCTGACCATAGTCTTTCGCCAATGCCCAAAGTGCCAAACGTCTTCCCACCTCCCATTTGTAGGAAGGATGGATATCACGGAGATCATCTACCAGATCCGTTACGACCGCCATCCCACTATACTTAATATCCATACAACGGGTCTGGATTTCCCAAAACCAGGGAAGGATCTCGGGCGTATGCTGCATCTTGTCTTTTCGTTTGCTGTAATAATAAGGCGCTAACTGTACATAATAAAAAGGCATTTTAGCATCCTGCCATACTTCCCGCCAAGCTTCAATCAACAGTTTTTGTTTATCGTAATAACGGGCATCGTGAAACATCACATTGCTCTCGCCCTGATACCAGATAAAACCCCGCATCGGAAAAGGTGCCAATGGGCGGATCATCCCTTCGTACATCTCACCTACAGGCGAGTTATCGATTTTTGTTTCACCATCGCTTCCAGCTTCTTCCGAGAACAGGGGGGATTTACGGTATGCATACTCCGGTGTCCAAGGTTCAATACGGCTGCCTCCCCAGGAAGAGCTGATTAGCCCTATCGGTACATTCACTTTTTCCAGTAATTCTTTTCCAAAAAAATAGCCGGGAGCCGAAAAAGGAGCTAATGACGTAGCATCACAGATCTCCCAACCCTTTGTTCCCACATCTGCTGTTTGACCTTTCTTTCGTTCGACGAGAAATAGCCGGATATGGGGATTGGCGGGTTTCTTCAACTCTTCCGCAGCCAGATCGATTCCTCGACCGGGTTGCCGATAGTTGTCACGAAGTTTCATGTTATAATCCATATTGGATTGACCGGAACATAACCAAATCTCTCCTACCAGCACATTTTCCAGACGGATCATATTCTCCCCTTCTACGAGAATATCAAAAGCATCAAAACTTGCTTTTTGTGCGGGAAATTTTATTTTCCATTTGCCGGCATCATCTGCAACAGTTTGCTTTTCATTCCCTTTTAAACGCACCGTCACCGCCTCTCCAGCTGTTGCTTGTCCCCATATCAAGATTGGTTTATCTTGTTGCAACACCATGTTTGAGCTAAAGATAGCCGGTAACTCTACCTTAGCAAAAACAAACGAGATGGAACAGGCCATCCAAATGAAAAACAAAATATATTTAGTCATGATATTTTATAAATTGCAAACGCTACTTCACCATCTTATACACCTCCGTTCCAGCCAGCAATATACAACCTAATCCGTAATCTTCAAAGTCCGGTACTTTGTCGACGGTTACCGGTTGCCCATCCTTAGGTTCTTTCCCCGTGGATTGGACGTATCCCAAAAAACCATTTGGCTGGATAGATTCACGGCTTATGGCCGTCCAGCCTTTTTCTACCACAGGTAAATATGTTGCTTTGTCCAAAATACCATTGTTCATACCCCAGGCTATGCCGTATACAAAAAGAGCCGTTCCCGATGTCTCTTTTCCTCCAAAATGATTCGGATCGTGCAAACTCACATTCCAAAAACCGTCTTCCCGCTGCAAAGGGACCAACGCCTCAGCCAGCTTTTTAAAATCATCTAAGTATTCCGTATAATGTGTATCTGTCTCTGGTAATTCCTGCAGAACCAACGCCAATGCAGCTAATACCCATCCGTTACCTCTGGACCAATAACAGTCCTCGCCATTGGGTTCGGTATAAGGGGGTATAAAATCCTTATCGCGCCACCATAATTGATCTTCCGGATTATATAACCCCTTACCGCCTTCTACATATTTTATATGATGGTACATTTTGTACATGTAATCGAAATACTTGGGATCGTCGAGGGTCACGCCCAGCTTCACAAAAATCGGCATCGCCATCTGTATAGCGTCAATCCAGGTCCAATCATTATGGCGACCGCTATTGATTACCGAATCGATGTTCTTTTTGATCGCTTCGATGCGCACAGGTTGTGGATCAATGCGATAGAGATCAATATACGTCATCCCACAGTTTTGGTTGTCGGCATGACGGGTGTACACTTCACCACGTACCGGTTTCCAATCATGTTTCTCTGCCCAGTCTACTGCATAATCGTAATATCTTTTTTCCGGATCGATCTTATAGAATGCCATCAAGCCTTCATAATACACCCCTCGCGTCCATATATTTCCACGGCGCTCTTTATTGGTGATGATCGTTTTGCCTGGATCTGGCCATTTTTTCATAAAATAGTCATTGGCCAAACGTAGTTGCTGTACCACTTCTTTCTTCGTCGTGAAGTCTTGCGCTATGGAAGCAATACTTCCACAGCCCAATAACACAAATAACAATATCTTTTTCATATACTCGTTTTAAGGCATCTTTTTAAAACCTTCTTTTTTAATCTTCCAAGATCCGTCCTTTGGAAAACCCGGTAACTCACCTTCCGAAGCGTCCCAACCTTCCAGCATCATCGCCACAGCCGTAAGCGTCCCTCCGTTGCCCGGCAGATAGATACGCAACCTCCCGTCTTGATAGTTGTGTCCGTTCTTGAGATAGGTATTTGTTTGGATATCCATAAAGAGCGCATCCAACGCTTTCTCGGGTAAATTCAAGCGTGCCGCGTTCATTGCTGTCATCGGAAAATCCCAACCCCAAGTTTTTTCCCACGACCATTTAGCCCATACCGTATCCAACGTATTCTTCATAATGCTTTTATCCAATTTCGGAGACTCAGGAACCATTCCCAACGCACCAAGCACGGCAGGATGGTCTGTCATCCATTTGGGAAACGTATAGGAATCCGTCGCTGTTTCGGTTGCCAGATAAACATCGCCTTGCACCGGCAATGCTGCGAGTTTGTTTATCACTTCGTCCCAAGCTTCTACACGTGGTTCGCCCAAACGCTCTTTCCATTCCTGCGCAACACGCAGTGCCCAATCCCAATAGGCTACTTCGTACGTTGGATTGATTGTTTTCGCTGCTGGAAAAACTTCTTGTGCCGGGATAACCCCTAAACCAAGATTATAACGATCCTTCTCTTTATCGTAATGTGCATAATCCACCATAAATTCGGCTGTTGCAAACACGAGATCCTTATATTTTTCCAACACCTTTTTATCCTGTTTATCACGATAGGCCAGTTCCGTCATATAGATGATATGCGGTTGCTGCCAAATAAGGAATGCTGCCACCGAAGAAGGGCTTTCGTTCCCGTCGTTGTCAGACATCTTAATCCACCGCACTCCTTTATAGCCCTGACGTTCCGCTAGTGCTTTTGCTTTTTCGAATGTGTGGAAATAATAATTCAATGTTTTTTCCATAATTTCGGGGCGTCCCCAAAGTGCGAAATGAACGCCATGCCACCAGTGCATCTCCGTATGCGGTTTTCCATACCAGCTATTAAATGTCAAGCCCGTTTCCTGGGGAGGGTTGTCACCACCGCACTGTACTTTTGTAAGATACTGGGACAGGACCAAACGGCGTTCCAATTCATTTGCCCTCGGATCGGTACTACCGTCAAAATCTACAGCCGCACCACTTTCCCAGAAAGCTTGCCAGCTATCCTCGCTTTCCTGTGCTGTCTTCTCGTAATCGGATTCACTAGCTCCAAAGCCATTTTCTTCCGCGAAAGCAAAGGAAAATTCAAATGTTTCGAGGTCCGATGCCGGTTGATAGGCAAAATAATGTTTACCTGCCTCGGCGATTGTCCCCTTGGAATAGTTCAACCCTGTAAAATAAGTTGTTCCCGAAAGCGTATGTTCTAAAACGGCAGCATGCTCCCCCTCAGAAACAATACGGCTCTGATGCTTATCCTCTTCTCCATAATAAGCTGCTTCATCCAAAAACTGGCCTGACGGATACGGATAACGCACAAATACCTGTAGACGTTCGGCAGCAATCAATGGCGATGAAACTTTTACAGCAATTCTATCGGTAGATTGTCCTGCAGCGGTCCAAACTTCTACCGGTTCGTCCTCTATCATAAATTTGCTATGGATAAGACCGGTCCATAAGTCGAGCGTCTGTTCAGCCTGCTGAATATCGTCCACTGTAGCTTGCGCGCCGTTTTTTAACGTAAACGCCAATCCTACATTTCCGAGCTGCAGACGATGCGGGTTCACCCGGTAATATTCTGTCGCTTCGGTATTTCTTCCCCCTTCTTTATGTTGGACGCTATACTTTGCATCCCGCCCTTCATTGTTGAAATCATACGATTTCAAGGTTTCTTCAAATTTGTAGTCTCCATCATTTGGAAAGGTATTCCATCCCCATTCGGATTGTGTTCCAAGCGATACCCCTTTCTTATAGTATTCCGGGAAGGACTGCATACCAGTGACATCAACCGTGTAGGCAAATACGCCATTTCCCACGGTCAATGAGGCAAGTGTATCCGCCGATTGGTTTACGATATTATGGCGCTGTACAACCGCTTTCCGGTCAATTTTATCACTTTCCTGCGTTTGGCAAGAGGCGAAGATTAGAAGTAATGCACCAAATCCCGTTATCAAATTTCTTCTCATATAATTATTTGTTTTATTTTTTCGAAATATGCTTACTTTGTGAATAAAGTAAGTGCGATAATCCCGACAACTACGTCATTGGTTTCGCTCACTAATTGTAACGATCTAAGTGTTTTGGAACTATCCAGAGGCAAATCCAATATCGTTGCGGCACCTCCATCCACAGCGCGGTTCGTATAACCTTTTATTTCTGTATATTTAGGCAATTCTCCACCTTTATACAGTTCTCCTGTTTTTAACTGAACACGGTAGGGGATCTCATCGTCTGGAATTTCAAAGGCATAGTTATCATCCAGATAATCCTGCTCAATCGGCCACCAGTTGGTAGGATTCTTCAAGTTTAATATATCTTCCTCTCCATCTGTGTATGTCACTTTCAAACGCGCGTTTACCGTTTCAGATTGCATGGGGTTTGTTGATCCCGCCATTAACAAATAAGCTTTTTCCGCCTTGCCTTGCAAAGGCACCTCAACAGTCGTTGGGTAATTATCCCATTGGCTGGTAAATAATACATTTCTCTCATTGCCCTTAATCAGAAATGGAATACCTAAATAAGTCACGGATTGCTCTTTTCGAGCCGCCATCAAGCCACTGTCGTCGATGACTGCTTCAATAAGCGGATAGCACCAATTACCAATTCCTTGCCAAGGCAACTGCAATGTGGGTACATCAGTTCGAGGAGATAGATAACGTTGCTCAAAAATATCGTGGACACGCGCATTATAAAAAGTCGACAAATCTTGCTGTTGATATGTCCCTTGATTTTTTACATCCCAAACGATATAACGTGCGGTCCATTGATCTTGGCCTGTACGAATTCGAAGTTTATTCGTACCCATGGACAACCCGGTAGTTGGCAAGGTTATTTCCACCGATTCCGATGAAGAAAGCTTAATCTCCTTGTTAATCCCCATTCCGTCAATAGATACTGTCTTATTTTCTACTGTTCGGTTTTTTAGTATAAGATAGTGCTGCTTATCCCGCTGTTCAAAATCAGCGTGAATGGGTTGAATTAAATCCATGTTGATGGCCTGCCACCAGGTCATTTCTTCTTGACGGAGTTTCACGAAAAACGTACCTTTTTGTGTATGCTGAATAAAGGAAAATCGTTCATTATGCTGGTCACCAAGGATTTTTTGCGGATCATATACGTCCGTCATCTCCACACCCGCTGGAAGAGGAAGTTCGAGTTCTTCGGTATAGGGATGTTCCACAGGCTCTACCGACATGAATTCAAGTTGTTTTCCGCCGATAATCTCGACTTCAAATTCCTTTGCTGCCGGCGCATCAAATACTAAGATAGGTCTATTGATCGACGAAGGTTTTATAGACCACGATACGACATTGCCGTTTACTTTAACCGATTTTATCTGTGCATACGATACCGGAACTTCCATTTTCAGCTGGACGGCATGTTCATATTGCGTACGGATATGGAAAGATAGGTTTCCTTGTTCCCGTTTATACGCATAACGCCATTCCGGCAATTCGATCTCGGCAAAGTCCCAGTCTTGTGGAAATCCCGGTTTTATCAGGATCTCTTCATCCATCAGTTTGGGGAAGAAACCAAAAAGTCCTTCCGTTAATGTACGGGAAGCCACACCAATCGGATCGGCAAAGTCTCTGTACAGTTCTCCCCGGAACGCATCGTAATGGGATAACTGTTGGAAATTACCGGGGCTAATTCCGTGATACATACTTTCTATTACGTTACTCTTCCACAAATGAAAAGCGTCATCTGGACGTCCGGATTGCCAATAGGCCAAGGCTCCCTGCAGATTTTCAGCTAGCGCCACATTATTTACCGACCACGTGTAAGGTTGCCAAGTCGTCGTTGCCAACGTATATAGCCCTTCGTGTTCCTTTCCTTCTACTTCAATGGGAATATGCGGTAAGTAATTATCAATATATCGGGTATTTTGATAGCTATCAAAATCATCTAATAAGTAAGCATCCGCAACATGGTAAATCGTCCATAAACCTGGTTTATCGTGCACCAGTCTGTTTCCCAAAGCATCTTGATACTCCGCAAAATATCCCTTATTTTCCAACCATAACCGTTCACGCATGGTCGCATCTATTTGCTTCGCTTCCTCTTCATAGATCGATGGATCCTTCCCCAGTAGCCTCGCCAGTTTTGCCGCTGCTATATTTGCCCGGTAATTATACGCCGAGGTATGGGCGACTCCTCCTCCCGAATATTGCAGACCATCGCTTGCCCAAATCGCACAGTAGGCATCATATAACCCATTTCTTTTAAAATTCCGGCGTTCCCAAGCCAAATGGCGCTCGATCGTAGGCCACATCTTCCGAAGATAAGTCGTATCCCCAGTATAATCGAAATGCGTAAACAACTGGTCGAAAAACACGAGGTTCATATCATAATGATGCGCCACGGTGTTATTATTCGGATGTCGGGATATATATCCGCTGGAAAACATCGCTGTGCCCATCTCTTCGATATGCCGGGCTAAATGTAAGGCCGTATCCATCACTACTTTTGCAGACTCCGGTTCCAGTACCTGCGAATTGGCGTAACTCGAAAAATGTTCTTTTGCCCGGTCATGCCAGCCCAAGGCATCGGCCGTATACGCCCCACGCCAAGCATTTAAGCGCATACGCCAGGCCACTGCGCCATGTAGAAAAGTCGGACTTTCCCAAACGCCATCGGCGGCAACTGCCAAGGCAGCTCCAAACGTGTTGATAAAGCGATCGGGTGTCTTTAACTTAACCCGCCCGGTCAATTGCAACCGTGCTTGTTCGGCGCGGTTATATCGGTCCTGAAGCATATCATCGCGATATACCTTTTTTTCCAACGGCCCTTTCGCTACCTGAATATATATCGGCGCTTTTTGTAACGTATAAGTCGCGTACACAATCGGACTTTCTGCTGCTCCTTTTCGACCAAGTTGTGCCAGATCATCCAATACCGTTGCATCGGAAAGCTGAAGTTGCGCCGTACTTGAAAATGTACCGTAAACAAATTCTTCGTTCTTTTTCCCGTCCGGATATATTAGCTCAAAGCTATTCTTCTCCAACTTATAACGATTGTCTTTCGCATATTCGGGCAATAGATAAAAACCCGACTCGGGGTCTGCACCGATGTCTCCACCACGACTAAATTTTCGTCCGCTTGCTCCTCCATATAAAGCATGCAACTTTACTTCGCGAGGTATCCCGTGAGCTTCTAGCTTAACGATAAACCCTTCTTCATCTGCCTGAGCCAGCACCACAATATCAAGATAACCGCTTCCAATCAACGGATCCTGCACCCGATACACCATCGATCCCGGTCGATATCGTGTTTCGATGTGCTCCGCTTCAATCATTTTTTTATATACCCCTCCCTTTTCCAGAACAAACTGCAGGTTGCCCGCCATACCGGGCATATATAAGGCAAATTCCGGCAAATCTCCGGCTTCTACACGCGAAGGCTTATGATTTCCATAAAGCGCACGATTAAATCGATACTTCCCGTTAACAAGCAGGAAATCACCCTGATCTTCTGTATAATGTAGACTACGCGGATTCTTTTGCCAATGCCTCGACTGTGCCAGGCCATCTAACCCTGTACTCCATACCAGCATCAGGGAAAGACATAAACTTGTCATGGTATACTTTATATCCTTTCTCATTCGCTTCATACTAATTGACGGTATGTAATTTCAGAATATCTGACGTGGCATCTTTTCTGATCTGAATCTGTTCTTCGGAATAATTACCATGGATGGCGATATCGGACGAGCGACGGCCAGACACATCAAATATAGCCGATGTAGCGTCCGTTTTTAATCCTTCGATATGGACATTTCGTACATTGCGCAATGTAAGTACTGGTCCTTCTTCGGGATAAATTGCCACATCTTTGAGGTTGATTTTCTCCGATTCTAGAAGTTCGCCCCCTACTTTAGAATGGACAACGAAGTTCTCTACATTGATATTTTCAATCATGTGCTCCGGCAGACCGTAAAAATACAACGCTCTTCTTGCGCTGGCGCAGACCACATTATTGATAAAGATATTTTTAAATGTTGGCGTGGTTTCATCCACTGCCGGAATTTCTTCCACTATTGTAGCTTCATCTCCATCTTCTAACGTCTCCACGACGGACTTACCACCATAATATAGGTTGAAATGCAGCGGTTCGGTAGCGATGTCAAACATGTTAATATCGCGAATGAAAATATTCTCGACCACACCACCGCGTCCCCTGCGGCTTTTGAACCGCAGCCCGACGTCCGTACCCAAAAACTGACAATTGGATACCAAGATGTTCTTAACTCCGCCGGACATCTCGCTACCGACAACGAAACCACCGTGACCTTTAAACACCGTACAATTGTCGATAATGACATTTTCTGTCGCGCGGTTGCGCTTCCGACCGTCTTCGTCCTTACCGGATTTAATACATATCCCGTCGTCGCCCACATCAAATGTGCTGTTGACGATAATTGCATTTTTACAGGACTCGAGATCTAATCCATCACCGTTCTGTGCATAGGATGGGTTTCTCACCTGCACCCCGTCCAAGATCACATTTTCGCACATCAGCGGATGAATATTCCATGCTGGTGAATTTTGGAAAATCACACCTTGTAAGAAAACGTTTCTACATTCGATAAAACTAACCATCACCGGACGTAGGAAATCTCTTACGGACATCCACTCCTCTTCCGTTTTTAGGTGACGCGGCACGTTCATATCGCTTATGGTATCGCCATGCAGGTACTGGTCAGAAGGCATCCAATAGTTATCTCGTTTGAACGCCCCTCCAGCAGAAGTCGCCCGTTTCCAGAAGCTTTCCGAAACTTTTTCTTTCTTCAACGGACGCCAATAATGTCCGTTGCCGTCAATAGCACCGTTACCGGTAATCGCTACGTTTTCCAGATTCCTTCCCGAAATGGGCGATTGACATCTACGCGTATCCAGACCTTCAAAAGAAGTTTCCACAATAGGATATAAATCTTTGTCGGGAGAAAACAAGATAATCGCCCGATCCTCCAAATGCAGATTAATGTTACTTTTAAAAACGATCGGACCGGTAAACCACACACCTGCCGGCACGCGCAATCGCCCGCCTCCTTTTTCTGACAGTGACTCCATGGCGTCGGCAAAAGCCTCGGTGTTCAACGTTGTGCCGTCTCCCTCCCCACCAAAATCGGTAATCAACACCTCGTTGTTTGGAAACGTAGGTGGTGAAAGGACGGGCATGTCAAACGGTAAGTCCTCATATAAGTAACCATAACCTGATGATTTGTTTTCATGGTTTGTGCAAGATAAAAACCCCAAACAAACCAGAATCACCAGGAAACTATCTAATCGGCATATTATTTTTCTCATGATTGTATTCTTATTCATCTATTATCAATAAGCAATTTTTACAGGTCTAATCGAAGCCGAATTAGCACGGCTGTTCGCGCCATTCAACGTAACGCCTCCCGCGTTTATGCTCATGTACCAGGCATTCGCATTTACTGCACCGGACACCGTACTGCTCCAGTAGTATCCGGTCGAATTCGCATTGCTCAAGTTCCCATTGCTGCGGCTTCGCCATCCTCCTACTGTATACCAGCTCTCCACGTCGTTGTACGGCATACGATACCCCAGATTGGTCGCGTCCCACTCGGCATCGGCAAATATACTGGAAGCCTTATCGTTTCCGGATGCAGCTTTTAACCAGACATCCGCCGGTGCAATCATATAGCCTTCCGGCGATGGATCATAGATAGACTTACGTAATGTAGAAAATGCTGGGAAAGTAAACCCTTCGGGATTTCCCCATAAACCATCATCGGCATAATACAACCAATCGTGCGCATAGCGGAACGGCAACGAACCTGTACTGCTGCTGGTCTGCGAAGAGCGTATAAATCTTGTCGGGTTTTGGATGGCGTATTCAATTGTACCCGTTGTTCCTCCTCCAGCAACGACGGGCAGGTTTATCGTGCCATTACGATTGTACATGGTCGCATTGCTGTTTTGACCAACCGTGCCGGTACTGACAAACGGATCTTTACGCCCCCATTGATACAACATACCGATCGAACGCCAATCGCCCGCGATGGCCGATACAGCACCTAGATTGCGATCCAAAACGGTGTAGGTGTTTCCTTTGCCATTTGTGCCGAGCGGTATGTCGTTCGTCTCTGTCACCCAGAGATGAAAAGACCACAATATCTTCGCATCTGCTGCATCGGGATCTTCCTTATCATAAATAGCAATCACGGCATTTCCCGGCTGTCCGTTAAGTTGTGCTGTAAAAGACTTGCCATCTGCCGTGAGGGCGACGTCACGGACAAAATCGGGCGATACATCGTTCCATAACATCTTTGCCGAACGTGGTAATTTACCTTCATCCTCATTCGGATGATTTTCGTAAGTATATAGTAAACTGGTCGTGTAATAAGGCGTACAATCTACGGTAACGGATGTCGTGCCCGGCGCAACGATGACGCTGTTCGCTTTACCGTAGTAATCTGTTTTCGCCAGCCAGTCTATATCCTCCAGTTCTACTGCCAATACCTTACCACTTTCTATGCCTTTTCCAGTCAGGTCGATCGTACAGGTTCCCATGCCTTTCAGAGTCGTGAATTTAACTTTCAGAACGTCACTAAACACAACTTGAGGTAGTGCGATGAACAGATTCTGACCTTCGGAAATATCTATTTCTCCGTCTAGAGTGACCTTCTTTGAAGCCTGTTCTTCGACAAATTCCAGTTGGCCATTCTCTCCATTGACCTGAACAATACCTGCCAGGACGTCTGTTTCGGAGGTTATGGACACCGAGGTAATAGCACTGAATTGATCATTAGCAGGTATCGTCAATTTTAACCCACCACAGATTGGATTCATCGTCATGCTATCCAATCCCTCGTTATCCGTTAAGCTATAAAGTGGATAGGCGGCCGGATCAATACCGCCGTTAACATATTTTTGCGTCTCCGGCAAGGTAAATTTCAGCTTGTTGTCTTCTGAGAATTCTGCATCCGAAGGGTAATAAATGAGGTATTGTGGTTTGACAGGTACGTCATACAGGCTAACCAGACTGTTATAAAGCACCGGATACGCGGTACCATTAATACCAATCTTGTCATTGGCTTTAATAGCATAACGCAGCTCACTTGATTCACTAATTGATAACACAAAGGAGTTGGGCTGTTCCACAATGATTTGCTGAATCCCGGTATCTTTTGAACAGTTGGCAAATAGTACAACGATGATCAATATTTGCAGACTTTTTATTATTACTTTCATTGGAATATTCATTTAATGGCACCAATAGAAAACGCATAGTTTTCAATGTTCATATAGCCGTTACTGGCGAACTTGGTGGCGTCTGTCGGATCGTTTTTATCCAGATTATATTTCTCTTCAAAACTATCCGGCATACCATCTCCATCGCTGTCTACCGGCTTTTCACCTGTCTTAATTTCACCGATGCCTCCCAACGGAAATTGGCGGGTGTCTCGCTCGTTTTGAATGATCGTACCTTTCTTCCCCAGCGACGTCAGTTCTTCGATCAAGTAACTGTCTACTTGATCACGCGCCGGCAAGCTGGCTCCTCCATTCTCTACAATCCAAGCGTAGGCCTCCTCGGCATTGGTCTGTGTTGCAATGGCAGGGAATACATCCGGTCTGGACGAAAGAAATATTGGATTACCGGAGCAATATTCTTCCCAATTGGTTGCGGGTTCGATTTCCACGCCGTTGAGCGTTCCATCCTTATCATGGTCATAGAAGTTCCCGGTAAAGAACGCGCTAAAATTTTCATTCCCACCTGTAAATGGCCGGGCGGGATTTACGGGCACCAATTGCAATTCAATCGTGCCATCTTCCAATCTGACGTCCTGCCAATTCACGACAGGTCCTTTGACAAAATAATTATCTTCGATAGTGGTCAACGAAAGTCCTTCCGAACCCCCTCCCATATCATAGGCCGTGCCATTGCCCCAGTTGTATACCACATTATTAACAAACTGGTTTAAGCCTTTTACTTTCGGATTACGCGTTTTATTATCAATATACAGATTTCGGAACAATGTTATCCCGTTTTCCTCTGTCGTTTGCATAAGCCCTCCGCAGGAGTGGTTTTGCAGCCCCTGTCCAATAAAGGAGTTCTGTATGGTGATATTTCGTGCCGTATTGCTGTTGATGGAAAAGTTCTCGTCGCGTCCCCAAGTTGCTGATATATGATCAAAAATCATATTTTCGCCGGATGCTATCCCCATAGCATCCTTACCATCAGGCCCATTTTTGCCCATACGTACCCGAATATAGCGGCAGATGACGTTGGTAGCTCCCGATGCAGATATGCGATCGCCATAGAGGACAACACCGTCGCCTGGTGCAGTTTGTCCAAGTATGGTGAGGTCAGAACTGAGCACCAAGGCGCTTTTCAAGTTTATAACACCCGCTACATCAAACACGATAATTCTACCGGATTGACTGACGGCGTCCCGCAATGATCCCTCACCGCTATCCTCGAGTGTGGTGACACGATACACATCGCCGCCACGGCCTCCAGTTGCATAGCGTCCAAAACCTTCAGCTCCCGGAAACGCAACCACCTCTCCATAGTCCGGAAAGGGCCCCTCACTTGGTTTTGTATAGATACGTTCTTCTATCAGTTCTGCTTTGCTACAGCCCGAAGTCCCTAGTCCTGCAAGCAGCACCAAGGTTAACGTTTGTCTAAAAAAAGGATTATTCTTCATATCGAATAACTGTTTATAAGTGAATAGTCGTGTTTTTCAACACGGTCAAAAATAAGTCGTATGGCCCTGTTACACGTTTAAAAATTGGTACAATCCATCTAAAAACTGATCAAATAGTGTTTATTACGCTATTTGCGGACAGGTTATGGCAGTTTATAGGATACGATCTCGAAGACAAAAGTGGTCGATGTTTCAGCCGGTCCACCTTGCGTCGCACCGAACAGATAACGCGGTGTCCCCAAGTCTTTGTCGAGCAGGAGCATAGGCCGTTCTAGACGTCCAAATCGTTTGAGATGCGCCGGCGGATCACTCTCCTGCACATAGCTTTTCATATCGAGATAGGAAATCTGTGGCTCAGACCAACGAATGCCATCCGTAGAAGACAATAATAACCCATACTCGTGGTTATAGAACCCCATATCTCGGGCAATCATATAATAGACTCCTCTTTCCTTCCATACAAAGGCATCTTCCAGTTGTGCATTATTCGGACGATCTGAAAAGTCGATAACAGGGTTATCCGAAACTTTTACATACGGCCCTTGTGGATGATCGGCCTTCGCCAAGCCATATTTCCGATTTCCACGAACCGCGCCTGAGGCACTCTGGTATTCAGCGGTATTCCATGATTTATAAAACAACCAATATTTGCCGTCATGGCCTTCTACGAAAGCAGGGTTTGTCGTACAATGGTCGTCCCATGCACCTTCTGCTCCTGGCATTAACGCGGGGTTATCCGGCCTTTCCCAAGGTCCATCCAGACTTTTTGCAGTAGCGATACCGATGCGCTTGGTATCGGTTTTTCCATTCGAATTACCCATATAAAACAGGTAATAAGTATCTCCCACTTTCTGAATGAGCGGGTTATGACAGGTTGTGCTGTCCCAATATCCTTCCCTCGGACGCAGCACAACGCCATGATCCGTAAAGGGAGCATCGGGACGATCGGCCACCGCATGGGCAATTTCCGAACCTCGGATCCAGCCACTCATTCCTTTTTCTTTCTTCCAACGGGAATAAAAAAGATGTACTTTCCCGTCGTCATCCCAAATGGGGGAAGAACACCAAATGTAGTAGTCTTCTAAAATAAGCGATCGGCCTATAGGTTTTAGGGTAAAAGCCGGCGCATTTTCTGCCCCATTAAACGCTAAAAGAGATGGCGTAACCAGGACACCTGATAATAAAAAAAAGCCTGACTTCATAAAATCCCTCCTTGAATACCCTCCTATTTCTCCTGTCATTTTCGTCATGGTTTATAGTTTTGTTAGCGCATCATGCGCTGTCCTGTGCGAAGCTAATTATCGATTTAATTCCATTAATCCCATGATAAACGGACCGGTTGCCTTGGCATCATTCTCCCGGATGCGTTCGTTTACATAATAATCATAACTGCCATCGCGATAAGGGTGCCCACCTAAGCCTGCAACGGCATTACATTGTATGAGCGTGAGGGTGCCATCGGATTCGTTCCTCAAGAGTTTTTTTTGAATGCCTGTTAATGTCTTTTCGGCTACTGCTTTATAGGAATCGGCGATATACCCTTTATTGGCCGCCTTGGCGAAGCTGTACATGAACATAGCGTTTACAGAAGCCTCCTGATAATTTTTCTCTTCACCAATTTTATCCAGCACTTGCCACCATAAGCCTTCGTCATCCTGATACTTAGGCAATGTCTCCGCTAGTCCATTGATGATCGCCACAATTTCGTCTCTCTTCGGATAATCTGTCGGAATAAAATCGAGCACATCAACCAGCGCCATAAACCACCAGCCTATGCTACGCCCCCAAAAATTAGGCGATTGTCCGGTTATTTCGTTAGCCCATTGTTGCTTTTTACTTTCGTCCCAAGCATGGAAATAAAGTCCCGTCTTCTTATCATAAGTATGCTTAGCAGCTATCAAAATATGATTGATCACATCATCGTAATAGCTGCTGTCTTGTGTGAACTGTCCATATGCCGCAATAAACGGACCTGCCATATACACGCCATCCAACCAAATTTGGTGCGGATAAATTAATTTATGCCAATACGCTCCTTCCAATGTACGGGGATGCACTTTTAACTGTGCCATCAAATTTTCGATAGCCTGTTTATATTTTTCTTTTCCAGTCTTTTCATACAATGTAAACAGGATTTTACCCGGATTGATATAATCGAGATTATACGTATCCCGTTTGTACAGATGGATACTTCCGTCTTCGTTGATGATCGTATCCGCCCAAGCTTCGACATAGTCGAAATATTTATGATCGCCGGTCTTCTCCCACACCTTCAGCATCGCTAAACAGCCGAGTCCTTGTCCATATCCGAAATACAGACGTTTACCGTGGTCAATCTGCCAAGCTTCTGGAAATCGTTTCATTTCAGATTCAGCAAATTGAACATATAGTTTTTGTGTTGATGTCTGGGCTTTGGTATAGAAGCTCACAAAGCTTAAGAGTAGCACAAAAACCGGAATTGTTATTTTTTTCTTTACCATACGAATATGTTATTTAAACTCTTCATGCTAATATAGCGGATGTTGTTGACCCCGAAGTCCCGGATTGTTATCTATGGTGGATGTACTTAAAGGGAACAGTTCGACTTTGTTTTTCTCCAAACCACGGTAAATATTTCTTACCCACACCTCATTTGCCGTAAACTTATTGTTGAAGAAAGCTGCAGTGCTTCCATACATATCCAAAACAGTATATCCCTGTCTTTCCAGTTCTGTTCTTTCAGCTGGAGTAGGTTCATCCGTAAAGGGTATAAAATCTAAAGCAACGGTTGGATCGTTAAATGTCTTCGCATCTGTGATCTTATACGCTCTATAACGGGCAGCATCCGTATACTTTCCGGTATGGTTTGCTAAATCCAGGATTTCCTGTTTTGTTTCGGTTAGTTTCTCGTACAATATCCCCCAACGGATAAGATCCGTTTTTCGCCAACCCTCAAAACCAAGTTCCAATTTACGTTCCTGGATAATGGCGTTTCTAAAATCGGCATACGTTCCCGGTGTTTCTCCGATCTTTGAACGGTCGTTTTTGAATGCGCGCAACCGCACTTTTTCATACATTTCTTTTGCCACAGCCGTAGGCCCGTTATTCAATTCGTTTTCCGCCTCCGCATACATCAATAGTATATCTGCATACCGCAGGTGGATCCAGTTAATATCCCGCTGCGCTGCCGAAACACCTGCATCTGGCTTCCAATTTACGCGAAACTTACCGATGGTATGGTTTGCATAGGTATTCATTTGGTGCGTGCTGTCCCCTGCCAGTGCATAATTAGCAATCGTGACATCCCGTCGGCTGTCGCCCTCTTCAAACTCAAAATAATAGACAGGCAATGCGGCCATTGCAGGTTGTGATTTACCATAAAAAGAAGCGGTATGCGCAAATATACCATTCGTATATCCCAGACGTACTTCATTACGATCAGCCCCTTTCTGTCCATATTCAAACATAGATTCTACGTTATATTTTCCGTTGACTAAATCCCTAAAGATCGTTTCATAATCTATCAAATCGTTTTCACCACGTTCTACCACGGCTTTACAGGCATCGCGAGCTATCGTATATAGTTCTGCAATACGCTGTTTATCTGCTCGCTGTGCCAATTCTACACTTCCTGGAGCATAACTGTCCAAATTCCAGCGTAGCGAGTATCCGGCAGCATATAATGCGGTACGTGCCAACAGGCCATAAGCTGTATTTTTGGATATCCGTTCGACGGGCATCCCTGATTCGCTTTTCCAGGGCAAAAGTTCGATCGCCTGCTGTAGATCACGTATACATCCATCGAATATGGTATCCCGGCTCACACGTGAAGAGGAGAAATCCGGCATTTCCACCACCGGAATGGTTGGATAAGGTACATCGCCAAAATAACGAACCACATGGAGCATATTCGCTGCCCGAATCGCATAGGCTTCCCCCAGCAGCATGTTTCGTTTTTCCTCCTGAGCTTCATCAATATTCGTCATTAAGGGGATATTTCTAATCAGTACATTCGCTTGTTCGACACCAGCGTACATAGCGGTATAAGTAGAGGTAGGACTTGTCGCTGGATTATATACATAGTTAGATACTTGATTCTTTGAATTGGTTTCTCCCTCGGTGGAAAAGCATTCATCGGTTCCCATTCCAAACTGATAGAACAGTTCAGCATTAAACGTGCTTGTATAAGCGCCTAGTACAGCCATCTCCACTTTTCCAACATCTTCGAATATCGTGGAACTATCGAAATCCTTTTCTGATGGCAGCTCTAAAAAGTCTTTACAGGATGTTGTACCTAATAGAAGTCCTGCAATAACGATATATATATTTCTCTTCATGATACTATGCTTTAAAACGTTAAATTAATTCCGGTTACAAAACTTTTTATACGTGGATAGGCAGAATTATCCACGCCACGTGTTAGAATGGCGTCTGTAGCCGAAACCTCTGGGTCATATCCCGAATACTTCGTAAAGGTGTGCACATTATTTAGGGTAACATAGAATCTCAACCGTTGAATGAATGCTTTTTTAGAAACCTCTCCCGGTAGCGTATAACCTAATGTGATATTGTTTATACGCAAAAAGGATGCATCTTCCAAATAATAATCCAAAGGATCCGAAATGGCAATATTGTTACCGGAATTTAAACTCCACACCTGATTTGCATCGTGTTGATTAGGATTTAATGCCGCCAGTCGATCTAGGTCTGTCGTTTCCAAGCCCGTGGTTGGGTCTATTAACGTGAAACGGTCAGCCATGTTTCCCAAAGAATTTTGATTCGGCAGATAAGGTCCCATAAACCGTTGCGTATTCATATTGAACACTTTGTTGCCATAGGCAAAATTTAGGAAGACACTCAGGTCAAAACCCTTATATATAAATTCGTTATTGAACCCCCCGAAAAACTTGGGTTCCGGATTGCCCAGTTCTGTACGATCGTCGGGCGACCAAACGGGGTTGCCGTTTTCATCTGTTTGACCGGTGACAGGCAGATATTTGACGTCACCTGGTTTTATGGACGAACGATTTTTTCCTTTTAACGAGGCGACTCCATCTTTTAATGTGTACGTGCCATCGCCGTTTTGAACGAAATCGTCGGTTGTATACACACCGTCGTATTTGTACCCGTAGAATGTACTCACCGGTCCGCCGACTTGCGTATAGAAATTAACCCGGGAATCATAACTTGTTATCATGTACTCATTGCCGGCGCTGCCAAAAAGACGTCCTACCCTCGAACGATTGAACGTTATATTAAAGGCAGACTTCCACTGAAAGTTATCGTTACGTATATTCAAACTATTCAACGACAATTCTACCCCACGATTTCGCAAAGTGGCGATATTCTGATATTGTTTACTGTATCCGGTAGAAGTTGGAATATCAGCTTCTAACAGCAGATTCTTCGACTCATTGTTATAGAAATCGGCTGTTAGGTTGATGCGGTTATTTAAAAAGGCAAGATCCAACGCCAAATTCGCGGTTTGTGTTTTTTCCCAGACTAAATCCGGATTTCCCAATACATTGCTTGGTCTCACCCCAATTACAGTCGTATTGTTAACCGCTACCACCGTCGATCCATACAATGTCGCATAGCGGGTACTTCCTATTTTATCATTCCCTGTTGTACCATATCCGAAACGTAATTTCAACTGGTCAAAAATTCCGTTATCTTCCATAAAACTTTCATTATGGATATTCCAGGCAGCGGACGCGGAAGGGAATGCGCCCCATTTATTACCCTGTCTAAAGGTCGATACACCATCTGCCCGGACAGTTGCTGTCAATAAATAGCGGTCGTCGTAATTGTATATTCCGCGGAAGAAACCTGAAACGATTCCATAACGATTAGCTTTTGATTCTCCACGTTCTGTTCTACCCGCTAAGCTGACATCTTTCAAACCAAAATTACTGGGAGGAAATTCAAAATATTCGTGCATGAGACCTTGGCTTTCTTCGTAACGTACTTCATGACCAACCATCAGATTAAGGTGATGCTTGTCCATATCTTTCATCCACGACAGGGTATTCGTCCATTGCCATTCAAACCCCTCTGCATTGTCTATAGAGCCGTAAGGTCCTCGGTTGTTGCGGGCATTCATTGTTCTCCCGTCGTCCCAAAAATCATTACGCGTTTGACCCCATTGATACGAGCCTTGCGTACGGAAAGTGAAATTATCTAAGAATCTGGCTGTCAACCCCACATTTACATTTGCCAGACGCGAGGCCCGTTCCTGATTCCGTGCGTCGTTCATGATAATCGGATTAAAAATATCATATTGGGAATCAATAGCTTGTAGGTCCTCACCAATATCGGTATATAACATTTCTTCGTCTGTATAACGGATTCCTCCGGTAACAGGTTGCAGGGCTGACATCTTTAACATGCCTCCCAGAGAGCCCCCTCCTTGCCTATTAGCATCTTGAAATAAGGAATTAAAATCGACATTTACCCCCTCAAACAATTGGTGATCTACTTTCGCCCGAATGCTGTTTCTACGGAACCCGGATTTCGCCAATATACCATCCTGATTGGTATTATTATAGGAGAGCATCAGTTTTGTTTTCTCATTTCCTCCAGAAATATTGACATTATGATTTTGAAGTATTCCGTTCCCTCCAAAGACCTCTTCCTGCCAGTCAATACCCGCTCGCGAACCATAATCGTTATGAATCCGACTATAAGCACCCGATGCAAAGTCTGGTGCGTCCACATCTCCTCCATACATATTTGCGAAATTAGCCTGCCGACCTGCCAATGTCTGATATTCGTACTGGTATTTCACATATTCTTCTATCCCGAGTAAATCCAACTTTTGGCTCAACCGCTCGACACTCATATAGGCGTTATAATCTACGGAAGTACGACCGGATTTTGCTGATTTCGTGGTAATCAATACGACCCCGTTTGCTCCACGAGCGCCATAGATTGCTGTTGCCGAAGCGTCTTTTAGGATATCAATGTTCTCAATATCATTGGCATCAATTTTCATTAAGGCATCTTCCATCACAAATCCGTCCACTACATACAACGGTGCAGTTGAGCCCGTAATGGACGTTCCACCACGTACCGTGATGTTAACATCAGCTCCGGGCGCGCCACTCTGCGTGACGACATTTACACCGGCGACTTTACCTGTCAGTGCCTGCGCTGCCGTCGTGACCGGAACTTGGCGGATGTCATCTCCTTTGACAGAACCGACAGCTCCGGTTAGATCTCTTTTTCGCGCTGTTCCATAACCGATAACCACGACTTCGTCGAGATCATTATTTGCCGTCGTTAACAGGACGGTAACCGGATTTCGATTAGTTACCGTCATCTCTTCGGGTATATATCCCACATAACTTACCTCCAACACATCACCGACTGTTAGCGAGAGTGAAAACGTACCATCTTCACCTGTTAACGTACTTACACTTTTTCCTTTAACCTGCACACTAGCTCCGTTTATCGGCTTGCTATTGGCGTCGGTGACTCTACCCGACAGGGAAAATTCCTGTGCCCAACCGGTAGACACCATCCCACAAAAAAATAGTAAAACAAACAACCTTTTAAGATCGCCGTTTCGAATTACGTTCCATTTTGACATTGTTACTGGCATATAATTATAATTAGCATTTAAACTTAACACCCACCTTTGCCACCACAAAAATGCAGTTCTCTGACGTTTATATATTGGCGGTGATTAGCTACAAATTCTCGCTAAAACAATTGCAGATGTTATTTAACAATGTCAAAAGTAGAATAGAGTTATGTTTTTGACTTTTAAAAATTGACAGAATCCATTTAAAAATTGACGAAACAACGGAATAACATCGTGTTTCTATTGCAATGGATATTTCACAAACCAGTTTTGTTCGTTCATTAGATGTTCTCTAATCTGTTCTTTTTGTCCGTCTGGATATTTAGCGGAAACTATATCGGCCAAGATCGAGGGATCATTCCATCGCTTCGCGATACGCATCAAGGCAAAATATGCTTTCGCTTCTCCGGCACTTTCCATCAAGGTTTCTTCTGCTACGAGTTTGTCCAGTGCTTCCATATATTCCTGTTTCTTTTCGTCGGTATCTAAATCGCCTTTCGATAAACCTTGCGGATAAACCGGCGCTAGACTGACCCTTCTGCGGATTCCCAGGTTAATTGCGAAATGCGAATTGATGATAGGATCGTCAAAAGGTTTTTCGAGATTCCCCGCATTGCGTGACAAATAAAGCTCCACGCCGTCATTGAGCAGTGCCTCTGCTGGTCCAAACCGCCCTAAATTATTCAACGCTTCGATCAAAAAGAAATGAACATCGGAATCTCGATAAATGGCAATATGAACATTGTTTTTATGGATCTCGGAAGCACTCTCTCGATCTCTGGAAAATTTGCGGATGACCCATTGCCCATTTTGGAAATAGTACGTATAATCTACACCCCGATACCGATCTCCGCGGGCATGACCATCGTATCGTAGCTGGGATTCGTATCGTTGCATAGCTACCTCTGTTGGTTTTAAGTAATATACCGATGGTTCCTCGTTGGAGAAAAAGCGGATCAGGCGATTGGTCTGATTTCTTTCAAAATCATAGGGAACAATATTGATCAATACACGTGTCCGTGTAATAGGATCTCTTGTAAATGCTTGTATCCACTCACCATTCCAATCCTCATTGCTAATTTTATATCTTTTACCGCCCCCGTCTGAAATAAACGGTATGCCTATAGACACGACTTTTTCGTATTCCTTATTCCACAGGTACAATTCCATACGGAGGGGAGCCGGTGATGGGCATATCATATTCCACACCAAATCTTGTTGGTTGGCTGGTATACCAGGATACAATATATTTCCCCAATTGGTTTCGTATAGTCCGTTTACACCATCCACGCCGCTTTCCATTAAGGCGATAAGCTTTGGAATCAACTCATCGAAACCGATTACCGGAATTTCACCGATTTTGTCCAGATTCAGATCAGGATCATCAAAGTAGGCCACCTGTCCATACAACTTGCCCAATGTCAGATACGTCCACACTTTAAAACGTATAGTGCCCGAGATCAACGCTTGATAATGTGCCTCTTCTATAGCTGTAGGCCGTTCTTTCCGGTACGAGATAATCTTATTCAGGTAGGCATTCGCATTGACAATCAAATCGTAGTAAGGTCTTGGGTTGGCGAAGCTATTACCCGGTTTTTCTTTGAAATTATATAAATCCCAAAGATCCTGCGGTGCATTTACCGTGGGCTCGAGTAAATCCGTACGTAAATCACTCAGAAACACCGTTTGGTCAGCGAGCGCCTGCATCTTCGACGCGACCCCCATATAGCCGGAATACAGCTCGTTCGATTCCTTTACATAATCTTTATCTAGCAAGATATCGTTGGTATCCACTTCAAAATAGCGGGAACATCCACTCAAGGCAAGTGCAATAGTGGCTATCCCACAAACTAAAAAACTCCTTCTCATGCTCATATTCTTCATTACAGCTTAATGTTTACACCTAGTTTAAATGTACGTGGTAAGGGAATTTTACCATAATCTGCCCCCATATAGCTGATGGTGTTGCTATATGCCGTTACCGGATCCAAACCAAGATAGTCCGTCCAAGTAAATAGGTTTTCACCTACTATGTACCATTCTGAATTAGACAGCACATTTAGACGATGTTGCCCAAATTTATAGGATAAGGTGATATTTTCTAGTCGAAGGAAAGACGCATCTTCAATCCAGCGGTTTGAAAAACGCGCGTTCTCCATAGGATCACCGTACGTAGCCTGGGGGATATTGGTCAGCTGACCATCAGTTTGCCAGCGACGGAGTACAGCCTCCGACTGGTTGGCATAGCTATCCATGCTCTCCATGCTTCGGCGCAAGCCGTTATACATCTGATTTCCTTTACTAAAACTCAGTAGTCCTTGTAAATGGATATTTTTGTAGCGGATGCTAAGCGCTGTACCTCCGAAAAGATTTGGCAAGCTGTTGCCAAGCAACACCTGATCTTCATTATCGATTATGCCATCTCGATTGACATCATCAAAATGTGCATCACCAGCAATAAAAGATCGGTTTTTATAGTCTTGCAGTCCTAACGATGTAGCCTGTGCATCACTGGAGATGACGCCTAAGAAGTGCGCTCCGTAAAAAGAAAAAGGAGATTCGCCGATACGGTTAATGCGGGTAACCCCATTTTCCTGCTGATACAGCATATCTGCGCCACCGACCAGACTTTTAACCTTACTATTTAAAGTAGACAGATTTCCTCTCCAAGTTAACGACCAATCCCGGTTATCAATGACTGCCACGTTCATCTCGACTTCTAATCCTTGATTATGTATTGCACCACCATTCATATAGATCCGATCGATTCCGCCGATAGGTGATACCGGCAACGCATTCAATAGATTACTCGCCCGGTTAAAATAGTATCCCACGTTGACATTCAAACGCTGATTTATTCCGGAGAAGATTAAGTTTGCCTGCCAGTTTTCATTATCCTCCCAGCGAATGCCTTCGTTCGGTATATTCCCTACAATAATGCCTGCCAGCTGTCGGTACAGCTGGCTTCCGTAGTAGGCTTGTCCGATTTTCGATGAAAAACGGCTGTTTCCGGTTTTTGCATACCCAATTTTAAACACGAGGTTGTCTATGTTGTTGATATCTTTCAAAAGTGCTGTATTGGACAGTAGAAACGATAAGTCAGCCGCCGGGAAAAATCCGAAGCGGTTGGCATTCGCTCCCGATACCGAGGAACCATCTATACTCAAGTTGACATCCAATTTGGCTAAACTACGCCAGTTGTACTGCGTATAACCGTAAATGTTCATCCAATTCCACTGCTCATTATAACCCCAAAATAGACGACCATCATTGTTCACATAATTGAGTGTGCGGTAGAAATCCGAACTGGTATTTCTTCCGCTTCCGGCATCATACTCCTGCGTAGTCAGCAACCCTTGTACACCTCCTCCAAAAAATGCGTCATCACGATCCCATTGTTTTTGATAAGTACCGTAGAGGTTCCACGAAATATTGGAAGCTTGTCCAGCACCCGCACGAGCGGTGTTCAACGCCATGCCTTCCTCAAGCGGTAGGATGGTACGACTGGACAACCCCGGAATAAAGCTGGATTGCCGGGTATAATTAGAAAAAAGCCCCAACATTGCATTTACGCGGAACCGATCTGAAGCTTGATACCCCAGGTTTGCCTGGACAAAAACATCATAAATATCGGATTTGAAATCAGCTGTTTGCAAGAGCGCTACTGGATTAGACACGCCAAACTGCCCTACGCCATCCAGTTCTGGAAGGATATTGTTCTCTACATCCTTTCGGTAGGGACTCAAAATCGGCGCACGGAACAAAGCAGCGAGCAGTGGATTGGTAGCATGCAAAATCCCTTGTTCCTGCATACGCGAGGTGCTATAGATCAGGGCAGTGATGGCTTTCAAATCGAACTTACCTCCCAGGTTAATACTGGAATTCAATCGCGTGCTATATCGCGTAGATGTCGTCTGATCGAGTGTTCCCTGTTGGCTTAATACGCCCAGCGATAAGTCATATTTTGCCACCGCATCACCGCCTTTGATACGCAGGTGGTTGTCCGTTACAAAAGCATTTCTATAAATGACATCCTGCCAGTCCGTAGCATTATTGTATTGAAAATTGTAGTAATAGTTCGGATCGTCACGCAGAAAAGGGAAACGGGTCAATAAATCGCCCATGTCTTCATATTGGGTCATGCCCACCTCTCCCAACAAGCGTTTGTATTCACTCGTTCCTAGCATGGGTATCTTACTGTAGTTGTGCGCAATACCATAGTTGCCTCGAAATTCAACGACCGTCTCCAGATCGTCGGAAGAAGAGGTTTCTAAAAGGAGTACACCATTTGAACCCAACGAACCATATCGGGCTGTCTCCGCCCCTTTTAACAACCGGATGTGTTTAATATCGTTCAGGGCAAACGGAGCAAGCATCCCTCGGGAATAACCGCCTATAATAGGCGAATTTCCTAAGTCTGGCAAATATGGTACTCCGTCTACCACAATCAAAGGCGTATTCTCTGCATCGAAGGAACGTATGCCGCGAAAGTTCAACATGCCGCCTTCGGCAACCATGCCACTTTTATTAAGTACGTGCAGGCCGGTCATTTCGCCTGCCAGCACTTGCTCGATATCTGCAGCGCCGTCACGATAGTCGTTATTTGACAGGACACCGTTATTGTTATCGGAAAACGTACCCTCTACAACGTTGATATAGTTGGTTCTACCTTCACCGATCAACGTTATCTCGAAGGTGTTCCGTCCCAGTATTTCTACATACGATTCATAGTAGCCAGGACTCCATACCCGGATAGTGGTAGCACCTTCCTCAACCTCGTTTAAGGTAAAAGATCCATCTTTCTTCGTACGCACGTTGGACGTCGTATTCAGGACAGTCACAACCGCATCCGGTATGGGGCTTTTATCATAGTTGCTTACTACCTTTCCTGTGATCGTCGTTTGTGCGAATGCCTGACCAACCCCACATACTAATACGGTAAACAATAGCGAGCGCCACATCCTCCTCTTCTTTATATTCGTCATATATATAGCTAATATTCGGTTCATTAATAATTATTTTCCGTAGGGATTAACGCCCAGTGATACGGTTCTACACGCTCTACAGTTCCTTTACCCAATCCGGCAAACTCCACTTTAATCTTAAATGTCGTGACATCCGTTCCTTCTATAATCACCGAGCCCACCAATCCGCCCCAACCATTATACTTCGTTCCGGGAACAGTATTCGTAGCGCGATCATAGTTCCAAGGGGTTGCCGGTTCCACATTTAGATTCTGCGCCACGGGTATATCGTTAACATATATATTGACAAAAGGGTGATTTTTGGCTAAAAAACCCATGTATAGGTTGTACTCTCCCGGTGGTACTTCGACAATTTTATATCCCGTTGATCCATCAGGATTCCGCTCAAGCATAATCGGTGTATATTCAATAGATGCCAGTTTACCATCTGCAAGATCACCATCAAACATCAATGTACGATAGGTCAGTTCCACGCCAATCGTCGGAAACGAAACTTTATCCCGATCTTTGGGTTCTATATTTGTAATATTGTTTAGTTTAAATAACGCATCCTTTTCACCGTCCGGAACAAACTCCCAATAATGGAACAACTGTTTGATCATATCGATATGGACATTGTTTGGAATCTTCAGTTTGGTGATGTCGTAGACACGGCCGTTACTCATCCGTTTGAAATCGCTGTTCAGCTGTTGCACGCCCGGTTTCCAAAGTCTTCCAAAAGCAGATGTGATATCGCCTTCATCTACATTCTCCACTAACCGGTCATAGAATATCGCTTCTTTAATCCAGGTGTAAGCAATCAGAGAATCGGTCTCTAAAAATTCTTTCCCAAATTGATCATACAAGACCCCTAAATCTTCAAAACAATCTGCTATAGCCTGATTGCTGGGAAGAAACATCGTCACATTGGCAAACTCCGAACGGATATTTGCTTTCTCAAACACTGGATTGGTGATAACATATACGGAATCATACAACGTATTTCCTGTTGGATCCACTCCAATCGGAATACTATTCTCGAGATCAAAAATGGTGTCATTCATAGCCAGAATGGTATCCCGTATAATAGAGTAATCAGCTCCCAAGCTTTCCAAATATTCATAGATACTAAGGTCTGGCGCTAATAATTGACTGATTTCGTGCACCACGCCATTTTTACAGAGTTGGTTTCCTTTGATCACGGTGGCATCGCCCACGTGGACGATCTCGCCTTCTTTGTCTACCGTGAGGTATTTTCCGTTAAACGTCATGACACGTAGCCCACTCTTCAACTTGGTGTTATCATACGTCAAGCTATTGATATGATAGCTCAGGATAAATTTGCTATCCTCTCCCAGTGCATTCAATGCTGCCATTTTTTCGTTGGACACTGCCCAGACGGTTAGATTTTGATCCCGTTCCAATTCTCCTGCCAAATCATATTCTTCTAGCTTGGCAACAAAACTTGAATACTGTGGTTGCGATTTCAAATAATCCAATAGATTCAACGAGGATACGGTAGCCTCTTCTTCCCCGTAATGGGAATCCCAGCTCTTTTGGCAACTGGTTAATATCGTAAATAAGCATACGGCCGTATAAATAATCTGTTTCATAACGATGAAGTTTATAGTTACTCTACCGGGTCAAATTGCAGATGATCCATCGTAATTAAATGGCCATCCAGTGATAATATACGCAAGGTATGATCTGTGGTTTCCGTAAATTCTACGGTTCCCAGTACCTGCGTTAGATTCCGTTCTTCTCTGGAGTTGGAGATAACCAACCTAGGATATAGCATTTCGTTGTCGAGCACAAAAGCACAGATACCCGTATTGGAGGAGTGCTTGGGACTCGGCCATATATATGATATTTTATATCTCCCTTTCACGATGGTGGGAAGTTTAAACTCGATCCATCCCGATTCCCCCAATTCGGCACGAAGGTGATCGTGGTTTATCAAACTGTACCAATTCCCTTCTGCTGGTCTGTTGTTGCGATAAGTCAATACATTTTGCTTGTATTCGGGACGTGCCGACCAGATGATATTCGTCAGTTCGCTGGCTGTAAATGTTTTGTTGTACTGCGAACCTAAGTTAGCGTTTCGATATTGGCTCACATTGGCTTCTATATCAGGATAGTCTGTAAATTCCCAGATTACCTGAACCTGTTCTGGCGAAAATAATGGCATCCAATCATCTACTTCGTGGATAACACCGTTTTTACAAGCAATATTCATTTCCAAAAAAGAAATCGATTCCTGCGTTTCTTCATTTTTATTAAGCACCAGCCCCGCACCGCTTTCCGAAACCTTGACCAGCTCATTTATCGCCATTGTCTGCAGGTTCATTTTAAATACGTTTTCCGGGAATTGTCCTAGATCGGCATATGACCGCTGCTGTGCCAGCAGATGATACCCCACATATTTATTTAGCAGATTATTTGGATCAGTATAATCTCCTCCTGCCGATACCTCCAATTTATCTAATATATCCTGTAGGCTTTGTATTCCCGCTTTGGAATAGGTTTCGTTGCTGACCACAAAAACCGTATATTTAAAACGTTGCTGAATGGGATTGCCCATAGGGTCGGTTGTTTCCGTATAAACGGTCTCTAGCTTCTCCCGATATCCAGTCAGGTCGACCAGCTCCCGAAACAGGCTCCAGTCCTGCCGTTCTTCCAGTCGATCATAAATCGTTTCTACCAAAGGCACTAACACATCATCAATACTGTGAATGATACCATTGGTCGCTCTAATATCATAACTATTGAATCTCGACACCCCATTCAGATAAACCGCTTCCAATCCCCCATCTCTAAATTCAACGAATAGGTTATCGTCCGTCGCATTGAGTTCATTGATAGCGCCACTTTGAAACTGGGCAAATTCAATTTCTGCATGCGGTATCAAATGGTATCGAACCAAGTATGCAGCCTGCTCTTCGGTCATATCATTTACCGAGCCGAGGTTTATCGTCTTAAGATACCGTTCTACCCCTGCATTGATCGGCGCAAAATGGGTATATATCGCATCTAGATTCAATGTATTATATAAGTTAGCTTTTTCGAGCACTTGTACCCAAAGACTGTATTCATCTGCATTATTTTTCAGGTAAAGCCCGATTGGTGTTTCATCATACGCCGTATAGGTATTATCTTCAAAACCATCCTTGCAGGAGCTCATCCAAGTAAGCACCCACCCTAGAAAGATCAGGATACCCCAGCGTCCTATTTGTTTTTTTGCTTTCATCTTTCTCTTAATTTAAATGTTCATAATAAGGATTTTGTACCAAGAGCCTATTGTAGCGTAATTCGTCTATATGGATCGGCAGATAGTGCGCATTCTCATTCATCAGCTGTGCACGGATTACCGGTGCAGACGCTCCGGGACTGCCTGCCAATACCTGTGTAATCAAGTATTCTTTATATTTATAGTCATCTCGCTGTGCCACACGCAACAGGTCAAACCAACTTTTTCCTTCTGCCAGAAACTCTTTTGCTTTTTCTTTCAACAATACGTCAAGCAACTGTAACTCGGTAGTTCCTGCATCTAATGGTCTGGATATTGTTGCTCTAGAACGGATGGCAGTAATCAGCTCAATCGCCGCAGGATAAGAACTCTCTCCCTTCATAATCAAGGCTTCGGCTTTCATTAAATAGATATCTGCCATCCGGTATACAATCCAATTCTGATCGCTGAATGATCGTGCCACCCCCGTGTTTGCCTCCGCGCCAAGGTATTTCCAGATTTTTAGATCGGTAGCATAAGACGCACCTTGCGCTCTTATATCTTCGCTATCTTCCGCAAACAGCGACAGGGCGTGATTGGAGATAATCCAGTTATACGAAGCACCAAACATGTCCATCAGTTCATTGTTCTGTGCTTTCGAGTTATCAAACTGTATCTCAAAAATCCCTTCGTTGGTATTGCCCGTGCTAAAAATAGTGAACCAGTTGTTGGTCGTATTCACCCGTCCTTGAATCAAGCCCACACGTCCCGATTCCATCACAGCATTACAGGATATGATCGCTTTATCATATTCGCCCATCCATAGATAAACGTCTGCCAATGCCGCATGGACAGCCCATTTGGTAGCACGGCCTTTTGTTTCCCATATGGTGGGCCATATTTCTTTACTGTTGGGTAAAGCTGCCGTCAGATCGTGTTCAATCTGCAACAGGATCTGTTCCTTGGAAGATTTCGCTACTTCATAGGCTTCATGATCATTCATATAGGGCTCTAAAATCAAAGGAGCCTCTCCAAATGTGCGTACAATATAGAAATAGCTCAAGGCTCTTAGGAAATAGGCCTCTGACAAATAAGATTGCATGACGGCTTGGTTAAAAGAAGGGTCTCTTTCCACCACCTCCGGTGCATATTTTAATACCATATTGGCATAATTGATAATCTGATAAAAATTACTCCATTTCACCAGTTTGTTGGAGGGAAGTATCGAAAAGCCTTTCAACCGTATTAAGTCTACGTCTATCGCCATGCCTGCTACGCTCAACGTGTTTCCCCGCGCATCGCCGAAGAGGAGCATATCTTTTACCGCTTTCTGAAGACCTACATAACCCGCACCCAAAACCGCCTCCACTTCTTCTTTGTCCGCCCAATAATCATCCGTAACCTGTTGATTTTCGGGCTTTAATTCCAACCATTTTTGACAGGAGCTGCTCATAAGCAGAACCCATATCATCATGAGGCTATATCGTATTTTCATCATTCTTTATATTAAAAGTTTACATTGATTCCCAAAGCAAACCGACGTGGTCTTGGGGTGTTGGCATTGTCCTGACTTAACATATAAACGTCACTGGAAAGAGATACCTCCGGATCTTGACCCGAATATTTCGTCCAGGTATAAACATCCTGCAGCGTTGCAAAGACATCGAAACGTGTTACACCAAAGCGTTCGATCAGCGGTTTCGGAAGCGAATAACGCAATGATACCATCTTTAAGCGGAGAAAAGAAGCGTCCTCGACAAAGCGATCCGATCCCAGATAATTATATCCTTCTCCATACAGAGCTCTGGGAATTGTACTGGCATCTCCTTCATTCCGCCATCTACCCAAAACGGCTGTACTTTGGTTGCCTGTTCCGCGCATATTCTCCGTAGTCATCCGGACGCTGTTGACGACTTTCTGTCCAAATCGACCGTGAAAGAAGGTGCTCAATCGGAAACCCTTATACCGTACATCTACACCTCCACCCGCCGTAAAGAGCGGCATTGCGTTTCCGAGGTAGACGATGTCGTACTGATTAATAACACCGTTGCCGTCGATATCCTGGTATTTAGCATCGCCGGCAAATACACGACGATCTCCGTTGCGTGTATAAACCACTTCTCCTTCCAGATCCCGAATAATCTCGCCGTTGATGTCGCGGGCATAAGTTTCTTCTATATTCTGATATACGCCTAGATACCGATAGCCATAAAACGAACCCAACGGGTTACCTTCTACAATTTTATGCGCATAGTTTTCGTTATCAAAATCGTATCGCTCAAATTCCATATTATCCGGCAGCTCCAATACCGTATTTCTATTTCTGGATATATTCAGGTGGCTGAACGTCACGTCAAAATCTTTACTACGAACCGCATCGACGTTCACAATCAACTCCCATCCTTTATTTTCCATTTTACCGGAATTGTAGAAGCTCATAGTTGCAAATCCTGTAGAGGAAGGTAGTTTAATATCTTTCTGCAGTAAGTCGGTTGTTACCCGATTATAGAATTCTCCTGTCACGGTCAGCCTGTTTTTGAAGAAAGCAAGATCTATCCCAAAGTCCGTTTGTGTTACGGTTTCCCATTTGAGGTTATCAAGCTGCATCGATTTCGGTGCAATGGCAGGCATATCCACATATCCTGGTGTAATTGGCTCAAATATGCCGAGATACGTATAGTTTCCTCTTGGGGAGTTACCTGTTTGGCCCCAACTGTATCGCAGCTTGATCATATCTGCAATACCTAACTTCTTGATGAATTCTTCGTCACCCAGATGGTACGCCACACCCAATGAGGGGAATCCTTTCCAACGGTGCTGAGCCGAAACAGCGGTACTTGCCTCCCAACGGTAAGTCCCGTTGATCAGGTACTTATTTTTAAAACCATAATGTAAACTGGAAATCACACCGATATCTCTACCCATAGAACTACCGGAACCCATTTTTGCGATAGCCCCGCCGGAGGTCGGATCACTCAATGAAGAAGAAGCATTTCCGGACGTTTCGCTGGCATAACTGAAATTTCGTGATTCGCTAGTTTGCAACAAGGCAGTTCCGATCAAGCTATGCTGTTCTTGAAAAGTTTTGCTGTAGATAAATTTATTTTCGGTTGAAATATATAGGTTGTCGGTCAATGCATCCGCGCTTCTATTGAAGAAAGGATCTGTCCAGATCACGCCCGTCACCGACTGTGGCAGATATTTCCTGTTCTTGGTTGAACGCGTATCAAATCCGACTGTACCGGTATATTGCAACTCCGGAATTATCTGATATTGTGCTCTAAAAACAACCCGCGCCTGCTCTCCCGAAGTTCTATTGACGGATTCATTGACCATAGCCACCGGATTGTACATACTTTCCTTTTCATCTCCCAGAAAGCTTCCCTGGAAGTTGAGACGAGGAGAGAAGTACTCATCGGTATAATTTCCATATTCATCGATGTAGTATGGACTCATATTCGGCATTTTTGTCATCGCCATTGCTCTGGGCGTCTTTATTTTACCCGTCCAGAAATTATCCCGGTCACTCAGCGAGTACGACATATCCGCATTGATATTAAATTTGTTCGAGAACTTGTAATTCACGCTCAATAGGGTATTGTAACGGTTCAGCTGCGTGCCTTTTGTTGTTCCGACATCGTTTAGATAGCCTAAAGATAAGCGATAGGTGGCTTTATCCCCACCGCCACTAATTGACAACGAATTATCTACAAAATGTCCGGGTCGCGTCACCTCGTCTAACCAATTGGTATTTTGGTTATATTCTTTAAAATAAATCCATGATGGATCGTAATTAATTTCCTGTGTATTATACAACAATGACAAATAAGGGAGCGCATTCTGATAGCCCAGATCATTCACCGAATTCCAGACAGCGTCCTGTATCATCGCCACATATTGTCCGCCGTCCAACATCGGGATGGTCTCCGCTTCGCGTTTGAAGTCTATTTTACTTGAAAAAGCAAATTGTGTTTTCCCTTGTCGCCCTTTTTTTGTCGTAAAAAGCAATACCCCGTTGGCTCCTTTGGAACCCCATATCGCGGTAGCTGCGGCATCTTTCAACACCTCTATCGATTCGATATCCATCGGCGAAATGTTAATTAATGCCCCAAAATCTTCATCATTGGCTGTGGAAAAGTTAAAATCACTTGCAATTTCCGTAGGATAAGGCACACCATCGACGACGATCAGCGGTTCTGAGTTTCCATTGAGGGAAGACGTTCCTCGAATACGGATCGAACTCCGGGCGCCGGGATCGGCACTGGAAATAATATCGACATTAGCCAGACGTCCCTGCAAACCACTCTCGATTGATGCAAAAGGCATGGTTTCCAGTGCTTTCATATCGATACTCTCTGTTGCAGAAACCTGATTTCGATAAGAAATTCCCATGGCATTCCGCTTCTGTTCGCCAGCTCCTGTCACCACTACTTCTTCAATGGATTTATCATCCACTTGCAACGTGACATTAATTTCTGCCTGTCCCCGATAGGGTAGTCGCTGTGAGATGTAGCCAATACACGCAACGACAATAGTCAAATCGTTTTCTGCCGGCACTTCCACACTAAATTGTCCTTGAGCATCTGTGGATGCTCCTCTCAAATTTCTGTTATCTTTGTTTTCGACAAAGATCGAAGCACCTTGCAGCGGTTCGTTTCCCTGACCTTTTATATTCCCTGTCAATACTTTAGATGATTGACCGAAGACCAGAGAAATAACACTAAAACATGTTATTAAGGTTAATATATATCGCCTCATTTATCTTTTTTTAAATGCTAAACCTATAAATCTTCTAATCCGTTACCGTTTTAATAGCTTGTTTATCTGATAGACGGCTCCATCGCTAAACACTTGTGGAAAATCACCTATAATCGGAATGACTGTACCATCCTTATCCATCAACTCGAGGCTTGTTCCACGATCTGCTAAACTGATCTGTCGGTATCCTGCAGCACCATTTCGCAATGCCGTATCCCATGTTCCCTGAACGCCAAAACCCGGAAAAGGATAGTCGCCTAAGGAATTGTCGGGAACAGATACAAAGTAGGATTTTAGATATGCTGCCAGTTCATTTTTTTCTGTTGGGATTGTTCCATTACTCAAGCCTTGGAGTACTGTCTCATTATCCGGCGCGAACAGTAAAAAACGGTTTCCAAATAGGAAAGACAAGGAATTACCTACTTCCATTAATCCAGCGCGGGACAATAGTTTGGAAAATTCCGCATAAGGGTGCAGAACGTTTACGGAAGATTCGGCACCGATCAACGTAAACTTAATAGTTCTTGTTTCGGCTCCCATCGCTACTTGTGTTTCCATGCTCGTGCCATTGTACCAGTCGCCCGGTATGCTATTTGCCCTTACATCTTCCTTACCGTTGTATGATGAAGTGGAATACACTTTTCCATCTGCCACATAGACATAACTATACGGGTTGCGCGTGCGATAAACCTTTCTCCCTTGTAAGGAAGTAATCTGATCATATACAATATGATCGGAAACGAAAATTTCCATCTGGTTTTCGGACAAAGGCACCAATACGCCTTCCGAGTTCTCCACCAGAATGTATTCATCGCCGAATACCTGCGGATTTCCTGCGGTCCAGAACAGTTGGCTATCGCCGATATAGGTATCTTGAATAACCTCATTGTTCGGTACAAAAAGGGTGAAATTGATGTCTTTACTCGCCAGCGTCTGATAAAGTCCGGATTTGAACAACATATACATGAAAATGCGGTAATCTGGATTTCGGAATGCTGCACCCGTGACGCTGTTAAACATATCCGGTACCAATACTTTATCTAAGCCATAGAAAGCTCCGTTAGAAGCAATCGCTTTTTGTTTTACATCGCTGTCTGGATCAAATACGATTGGTGTACCAAAAGTGGCCTTGATATCCGGATTCTTTCCAATTTCGGATGGGAAAACAATATTTCCTTCATACACGTGATTATACATCAACAGCAAAAGCGGAAGCATGTCCACTTGCTCTAACGACTGATAATGCGTTGCCATATAGGTATCGAAAAAACCTTTCAGTGCCTGGTTATTAGGCGCAAACACATTAAAACTACGATAGGCCAAGCCCGCTAAATCAAAATAAGCTACAGCGTCTGGTAATCCATACGTCGTCCATTCGGAAGCGATAGACGGCAAGCTGCCGTGTGATACACTAAACAGTGAATCCCCAGCCATTCCGTAGTCACGGCTGGTTTCTTCGTCATAGGTATACGTTCGATAACGATCGTATATCTTCAAAAAATCTTGATATTCGGGATACTCTTCTAATGTTGCATGCAAAGTTTTCAGTGGCTTCAATACCTCATCCACGATGTATATATAGCCATTGTCTGTCGGAATCGCGTATTCTGTTACGCCGGCGTTCGCAACATTAAAACCACTGCTGCCTTTCCATGTGCCACTGCCGAAGAAATATTCATAGTTTTTTGCTGCGTCAATTCCTTTCGTCTGAAAATGTATCTGGGAGAGCACGGGCAGAAAGCGATCTTTGTTGAAGACTTTACGTTGCTTCCCTTCAATAGGATCCGTTTCGAGGCTGATGGAATCCGAGCTGCGGGTACGGTGTTTGTAATATAAACCTGCTCTATTAGGTTCCCTTGCTTCACTGCCATTAGGCTGGTAATTTTCCAGCATATCTTTGTTATAAGCATAATAGACCAGGTGATATCCGATCAGCTTTTTCAATTCTTGTAGCGGGACTTGTGCCACGGAAGGCCAATTGTTTTCAGTCAAGTATTTTTGGAAAGCCTCATCGGAAGGAGCGAAAATCGTGGCAATGGTCTTCCCATCGAGAATTTCTTTAAATCCTGCGCGCTCCACAGCTTGCAGGAACAGCGTAAACTGCCCCCTATCCTCCAAAACTTCCCAACTATTGCCTTTCAGCCAATCCGGACGCTCATAATGCGAGACTAGCTCTTTCTTAGAACAAGCCACAAAACAAGCTATAAACACACTGAATGTGTATAGTAACAGTTTTCTCATGGATTAATTGGTTTATTTAAATCGTTAGTTGTTGATAAAATACTATTATATGTGCTACTTTTTTTCTGAAAGATGATGCAGATACACTTCGATATTCAGGTATCCTTGGTATTTCGGATCTTTATTGTGCTGCAAGGCGTCCGAAGAGTTGTTTTTATTTAACCCCAACTGGTCTTCCCAAGTATCCGGTATTCCGTCGTTGTCGGTATCTATAGGAGCTGAAGCCGTGGTGATATTACCGAGCCCGCCATTTGGAAGCGGCAGATCAGATTCATCAAAAACATATAGCCCCGATTTGCCGGCACTCTTTAACTCCTGAATTAAAAAGTTATCTACTGGATCTCTTTTCGGGAGAATAGCTCCTGCCCTTTCCAGTAGATACTGATAGGCTTCCCGGGCATTCATTGCTGGTGACACAGAAGGATAATTGGCATAGTCAGCTTCCGTTTTAAAATTTTCCGGTTGTAAGCCGGGATACCACTGATCGTTCCCTTCTATCGGATCGCCGTCGAGTCTACCATTTTTATTGTTATCATAATAATTACCCGCTTGATACAGATTAAAGTTCTCGTTTCCTCTCGAAAACGGTGTTAATTTCGTTTCTGGCGTAGCTGGCCCACCAATAAAATAATTATGTAAAATAAGGACATCGGATGTCATGGCAGATCCTCCACCCAAAATATAGGCATCGGCAGACACCTTATGTTCATCCTGTGTTTTATTGGCATTGCCGAAATTATACACCACGTTGTTCACGAACTCGTTGATTCCTTTAACCTTCGGGTTACGCGTTTTATTACTGATGTAAAGCGATTTCAGGATAGATACCTTGCCCCCCGTTTGTATGAGTCCACCTGCCGAATGATTATAATGGTGTAAACCTTGTGCAATAATGCTGTTCTGGATAGTGATACTATCGGGTTCCATCCCTCTCTTGTCCCAGTTAATGGAGAAAACCTCATCCAAGCCCCAGCTAAGTGATACATGATCCAATATGATATTCTTACCATTGGAAATACCGGAGGCATCATCGTTCTTGCCTGCGCCGGCATTGGCGCCTAAACGGATACGTAGAAAACGGGCAATAGTTTCGTTTGATCCGGAGAAAGAAACTTTACGTCCGTATAGTACAACGCCGTCTCCCGGAGCAGTATGCCCCGCAATTGTCGTATACGGTGCGATTGTTATATTACTTTTTAAATGGATTACGCCGGCAACACGAAAAATCACAAAACGGCCGGGCTGGCTCACCGCGTCGCGAAAGGAACCTGGCCCCTCGTCTGCAAGTGTCGTTACCAAATACATTTCTGGCTTTATATATCCTCTTGCTCCCTGTGCAAAGCGCCCAAAACCTTCGGCTTCGGGAAAGGATAACAATTGCTGTGCCTGTATGGTGACGCTACAGGCAATCAAAGCACCAGTGAATAATCCTTTAATTAGGTTCCAGTCTCTCTTCATCTTAGTTAGTCTAAAAAAGTTACTTCAATCAACCACCTCTTTATACAAAAAACTGCGTGTTCTTGTCGTTTATATGTTGGCGTTTATTTTGCTATCCCCGCCTTGGCTAAAAGCAGTGTTTGCGTTACTTCAATTATAAGGTCAAATATAGGCGGTAGCTTGTTTTTTCATTTTCAAAAATTGACACAATTCATTTAAAAATTGACGAAAACGCTAATTAAAGGGGATTTTTATTTAAGATTTACTTTTCAAATAATCAGAAGGAGAAACTTTATATTTTTCCTTAAAACAAGTACTGAAATATCCGGAACTGTTGAACCCTATTTTGTACGCAACTTCCGTAACAGTAAGCTCGCCCGTATCCAGTAGCTGTTTCGCTCGTTTTAGTCGAATGTCCTTGATAAATTCTACAGGCGACATACTGGTTAGACTCTTCAGCTTTTTGTAGAAAGTGGTCCGACCCATAGCCATAGCGTTGACTGCAGCGTCAATACTAAACCCGGTATCCGACATCCCGTTCTCTATAATCTGGATGACTTCCCGCAAAAATGTCTCATCTTTTGAGGTGATGATGATTTCCTCGGGTTCGAGTTTAAGTACTGTAGGCTTTTCCAACATACCCTCAACAAATCTCTGTCGGTTTTTCAAAAGATTACGCAGCAGGTACTTCACATAATCCATATGGAAGGGTTTTGTGATATAAAAATCCGCACCGTAGGAAAGTCCTGTGATCTGATCTTCAATGGCAGATTTTGCCGTCAACAATATTATTGGAATATGGCTGGTCTTTACATCATCTTTTAGCTGTTTCAGCATCTCAATACCATCTGTTCCCGGCATCATGACATCCGAAATAATCACATCTGGTATCAATTCTGTTGCTTTTTGATATCCTTCCTGACCATCGCCTGCTTCGTATACATTGTAAATGGAACTAAATTCATCCACAATAAAGCGTCGTAGTTCGGGATTGTCTTCTACAAGAAGTAGAGTGGGCTGATCTTCTTTATGGCGATCTTCTACCAGCGGCTCCTCTCCATACAGCTCCATATCTGTATATGGTATCTCCTCGCTGGCGACTGTATTTTCTTCTTGCGGGTCGATCGGATTAAAATGGTCGTTACCTGCCAAAATGCGCACTGTGAACGTCATCCCTGCTTCCTCATTTCTCTTGGCATATATCGTTCCGCCATGTAGATGTATAATATCTTTGGACAGCGCTAAACCAATTCCCGTTCCTTTAAAAGTGCTATCCTGCATATTGCCTCCCTCATAATAGGGTTCAAAAATAACATCGAGTTGATCCTCACTGACACCATCTCCCTCATCCATCACGTGCACTTGTACATATTCCCCATCTTTTTCGATGCGGATGACAATACGGCTCTCTTTAGGTGAAAACTTGACGGCGTTGGAGATTAAATTAAAAAACACGATATCCATTTTCTCTTCGTCACACCACACATAACTTTCTGTTTGAGCTACCAACTCCAACGAAATCCGTTTATCTTCGACGATATCAGCAAAATTATCTAACAGTTGCCGCATCAAGCCCACCAACTCTACACGGCTTATTTTGAGTTTTGTTTTCTGCGCCTGTATTTTTCGGAAGTCCAGCAACTGGTTCACGAACCTAACCATACGGTCGGTATTCTTATTCGCAACGTGCAAGTACTTCATTCCTTTTTGGGAGAGTGTTTCCGTCTGTCTGATCTTGAGCAGAGGATTCACGATGAGTGTTAATGGCGTGCGAAGCTCATGGGAGATATTGGTAAAAAACTGCAGTTTCAATTCCGTCATTTTCTTCTCAATCGCTATTTTATGTTTCAGGCGAATCATAGTAAAAACAATCCTGCGGATCACCTCCAAAGCACAGATGGTCAGGACAACGTAGCAGAGTATAGCCCACCCGCGCAGCCACCACGGCTTTTTAACCACAATGGTAATACTTTTTTCGGGTACATTTTCAAAATGTCCGTTACTGACTGTTTTCACGCGAAAAGTATATTGTCCTGGTGGGATTTTGGTATAGGTAGCTTTTTTCTGGTTCTTTACAAAATGCCAATCTTTGTCATAACCTTCCAATATATAGGCATAAGAAATATCGTCCGGTGTTCGGTAATCCAGCACGGCATATTCGATCGTAATTACATCCTGATCATGATTCAACACGATTTCATCCGCATAATTAATAGAAGTTTTCAAAGGCGATTGGGGATCTTTAATATCGATTTCCTTATTGTATAGTTGGATGCCGGTAAAGACCATATTCCCCGGAAATTTCTCGCTCACAATTTTATCGGGATAAAAAGATATGTAACCGTCGACACCACCAAAAAAAATCTCTCCTTGATCGGAACGGAGACACGCGGCTTCCGAAAACCCGATTCTTGGTAGCCCGTTATAGGTATTGTAGTTTCTGAAATCCTCCGTTTCCATATCCATGACTGCAATACCATTATTTTCTGTTGCCATCCAAAGGTTTCGGTCGTTATCTTCTACGATGCTTAAAATGATATCATTGGGTAGTCCCTGTTCTTTGGTGAACGCCTTGAATTGGAGTCGTTCGTTAAACCGATCAGGTTTATTAAGTACCTTATTCAGTCCTCCTCCAAACGTAGCCACCCAAACTGCATCATCTTTTGAACGGAAAAGATACATGATGTCGTTATTTCCCAAGCTGCTTTTATCTCCGGATATTTTGACCGTGGCAATAAATTGTATGTTATCTGGATTTTCGTCGGGGTCAAACCGTAAAAGCCCATCGGTTGTGCCTAACCATATTTTTTTGTCTGGTCCGAGTATGGCATGCCGTATGACATTAAAAGTCCGCTTAGGGTAATTCTTAAATGAATTATCCACATTTTTAAAGTGAACTTTTCCATTTTCTTCCACCAACAGGTTGGGGCCTTTCTGGAATGTACTGATCCATAAACGTCCTTTATGATCTTCCGTAATATTGTAAATCTGATTACTGCTCAAGCTGTTGACATCCATCGGATCATGCTCATAGCGGACAATCTTATATTTTGTCCGCTCTCGATTTTCTGGCTCCAGCTTAATCAATCCATACCCTTTTGTTCCAATCCAGATATTTTTATTTCGATCTTCAGTAATACAGTAAATACTTCCGGCAATTTGGTCGTTCTGCAAAACTTGAACATCACCGTTTTTATGAAAATATACACCTCCGCTCTTATTGGTGATCCAGATCTTTCCATCAGTGTCCTGCAGTAACGCCCGTATTTCATTATCAAATCTTCCGGGCGCGGTGTTTACGAGTCGCCGATGTCGGAAATTATCCGAAAAAAAGGTGACTTTATTGACTCCTCCATTTCTTGTACACAGCCACAGAACTCCTTTTTTATCCGTATACGAGGCTACTAGATTATTGGAAAACAGCCGATTTTTATCATCGGGGTCATTATAAAAATAAGCTATTGTATTGTTGCTTTTTTCGTAATAGCCAAAACCGCCTCCTTTAAGACAAACCCATACCATATCGTTCACATCTTCAAAAACCTTGAAGCTTCTATCGTTGATAAACCCTTCTTTGGCCATAAAAGGTAAGTTATGCTCTTTTTTATGTACAAACGAATGGAATGAGTTAGTTGATGGACGATACAAAACAGCTCCGTCCTTTTCCGGTTCTAACCAGATATTCCCGGCTCTATCTTCATAAATTGATAAGTAGCTGACGTTGCCGTTGTTTAGCTGCTGAAGTCCCGCGTGGTGGTGGTCATAAACTACTAAACCTTGATTTTGGAACGCCAAGTATACCTTTCCGGTGCTGGACACCAGCATATCAAGTATATTACCCCGCTGGATCTGCTTTTGGGAGAAGGATTTGGAACTGGCCTCATATTGTACTAATACTCCATTGGCTGTGGCAAAGAACAGCCTCCCGTCTGCATCGGTAGCCATTTTAATAAAGTCCAGACGTTCTCCATAGGGTTTACCTGCCAACTTGGGAGCTATACGATAGGTTCCAGCTTCTTTAACAAAGCACAACAAACCGCTTTTTGTACCGATCCAGATCTGCTGTTGTGCATCTTCCACAATAAAATTAGCCTTATTTTTCAAATAGGGCGTGACCGCTCCATAATTGACAATCTCCAACTCGCCATTTCCTTTGTCTGACACACATATTACACCGTTGTCTTCTGTTGTAAGCCAGACATCTCCGTTGGAAACGGGTATGATATCCGCCATAAAGAGATGTTCCAGGTCTTCCCCTTTATCCGATTTGACAACAGGCAAAAACTCTTCTTTACGTTTATCAAACCGATATACTTTTTTATCATACGTCTTAACCCACAGAAAACCACTTCGGTCTTCAACGATCTCTCTTATCTTATTGTTTTTAAGTGCGGAGCGATCACCCGGACGTGATTTATAGACAATAAAATTGTTTCCATCATAACGGTTTAGCCCATCCCAGGTACCAAACCAAATAAATCCCTCTGCATCTTCGATAATACATGCTACACCATCATGAGACAAGCCGTTTTCTGTAGAATACGTCTTAAACCGAGGTTCCCGTATAATTCCCCACGTCGGTAGCATATTGATAAACAATATCAACAGTACCACACCTAAAACTTTATTATTTATCGTATTCATACCCAACTAGCCTCGTTCTTCGCGCGATGGATAACGACTAAAATTCCCCTCTAATGTCATCTCATTCGGTTTACAACCTCTAAATATAGACATTCTCCATCATGATGCATCATGGGGTGTCCTGTTCGTTGTTATAATATAAAAAAACAGGCTGTCCCTAGGGAACAGCCTGCTAACAATAAACCATATAAACTTCTAATACGTTTGTCCATCCACCCCAAAAATCGCCGCATCGGTTTTTGGATCTGTCTTGTAATACTGGATAGCGCTATCGTTCATTTTCGGATAAGATTTTTTGATCAAGGTAATCATTTCTGCTCCTGCTAACAATGCCGGACCATACCCGTGAGCGGCATACGCGTTTACCGGGCGATGGTAGTAATATGCCGGATCGAAAGCCATACCCGTGCCTACACAAGTACCCTCGACCTGTCCATTCTCATTGATTTTAGTTGATACAGCACTCCATCCCAACTGTGCTACCGGCCCATAAGATATCACGTCTAACCAACCTTTGTTAATGCCTCGCGCAATACAATAGACATAGATAGCTGTCGCCGATGTCTCTAAATAGGAATCGCTGCGATCCAATAACTGGTGCCAGAACCCCGTACCCGATTGGTAAGGAGCAATACCCTCGACATGCTTTTTATAAATATCGAGTATGTCCGCTCTCTCCGGATGATCCAGCGGCAAGACATCAAGCACTTCGGTTAGCGTAAGCAGCGCCCATCCATTGGCACGTGCCCAGTGAAAAGCAGGGTGGCTATCTGCGCTTTCGATCCAACCGTGCATATATAAGCCTTTTTCCGGCATAAACATACGTTGTGTGAATTGCTTTATCTGGCGTACGGCTTCGTCGAAATAACGTTTCTCACCGGTGTAACTCCCCATGTGAGCAAGTGCAGGGATGCCCATGTACATATCATCAAGCCATAGACTGTTCGCTTGCGGACGCATGCGGGCGAAGGTACCATCAGCCAAACGGTGTTCTTTATTTTCGATAAAGTCCATGTAATTATTGATCAACTCCTTGTAATCTACACCCGATGCCGTATGGCTAAATTTAACCATAGCCGCGCACATCGCGCCCGCATCATCAAGCGAACCGGGTAGAATTACTTGTTTCATCTGTCTATCCACCACATTATGTTCTTTATGCAAACGTAGAAAATGCGGCGCGGCTTCCGACAGAAAATCAAAGCGCTTCGCTACATATTCCCGATATTTGGAATCTGCCGTAGCCTCCGCTGCTTCCAACATCCCCGTATACGTTACACCCCATTCGTAGCTCGCCAAACGAAAATCGCCTTTTTCCAATTGGGCATGTTCATTTAGCTGGCTATAATCGGTAATTTCTTTGCCCGATACCGTGTCTAGCACGCGGGTAGGTGTTTCTTTATCCAGATAAACGAATATCCGGTCGAGATGTTGTTTTATTTCCTCTGCTGTCCATTCCTTATATGGTGTTGTGTATTCAGGAGCCAACAAATGCAACGGTGTGTTGGAATCCGTTACTTTGGTCTCTTGGTTGTTCGTTTCTTGACATGACATCATTCCTAGCACGGAAATGATGCCTATTGATAAATAGGTTTTTCTCATATATTTTCATTAAATCATTTTATCGTTCTTTTCAAAGGAATTAAGATTACGTCACCAGAAAGGCCAGAGGGTTTTGGTTTCCAATTTCGGGCGGAAAATAGACCATCTTCACCTCTATTTTCAGCGCGTCTAGCAGCAAAATTGATATTATAAAATTTTCGCCAAGTCACCCCTTGTTTATCCATATAGGCGATACGGTTGGCCATCAAATTAGATACGGCAATTTTTAAGCTGTTCCCCCGCAGCGCATCTACCGGTAATTCCAGTTCATATGGCGCATTCAACAGCGTACCGATATATTCGTTATTCAAATAGATGGCAGCACTCTCGTTAACATTGTCTAAATGCAACAACCAGGTATCGGTACTATCCGGTAAGGCCGGAATTGTCGTTGTGTATTCCGCAGTTCCTGAAAAATACGCATAATCTGCACCATAAATAGTCCAGGATTGAAGCTTGTCTGTCGAGAGGCTCTCAGGCAAGATAGGCCCTCCTTTTACAAAATCAATCTTCCAGTCCGATAGGGCAATAGCATTGTCCAGCTTTTCGTAGAAAGGATACAACTCTCCGGTGTAAACATCTTTAAATGTTTCTATAACAATCGACTCTTCGGGACGCATGCTTACATATATGGCTGTTTTGCTTTCATCCGATTTGGTAAGTGCATATCCTTCCGCACCCGTCATCGGGTTATATAATGCAGCAGACCTATAATCAGCCTGTAAGGTAACCCACCCCGTAAACAACGTATCGGAGGTATTTTTGATAAAATAATAGTAGTTACCATCATCTTTAATACGACGAATAGATTGTAGGCCATCTATATAGAACGACTCCGGCTGAACTCCAGAATGTGTAATAAGCTCGGGGATTTCTTTTGCAACAACAATTAATCCTTTTCCATAGTTGGCAATACGCCGGTTGCCGTCCTGTTTAAACAATAATTCGTTTTTCAGATTTTCTATCTTCTGCGTTCCCCCGATCTTGCCGCTCATACCGGGAGCTGCTTCCGGCAGATCTTTTACAAATAATAAAGTTGCTCCCTCATTTGCCAAGCTAATTAGTTTTTCAAAGGTTTCAGCCGGCATAAGAGATGCCTCCGGAATTAAAATGGTTTTGTAACTATTCCCATGTGTAAGGAGTTGATCATTCTGATAGGTGACATCTTGTAATTGTTTATCTGAAATAGCATCCCAGGAGTATCCATTTTGCGACAAGTAATCTCCGCAGGCTTCTAGGCCGATATCAGTGAACATACTACTGGAATGAAAATGTTTTAACACATTCTTTCCCCGCTCGGACCAATGATCGGCAATATTAAAATAGATCAATACATCGTTGGCTGGACGCCCTGCTTGGAGGAAACTTTGAGAACGGGCGATATATTGGTTTAGGGTTTTGAAATCGTCCCAAAGACTATTAGTTGGCGTAAAATGTACCGCAGCATAAAAAAGCCATCCCGGCCATGCGGCTTCTTGTGGGGAATAAGCGGCACCGTGATAAAAGATATGATTCACCCCAGAAAGGAACATTTTATCTACAGCATTCTTAACATCTCCCCAGTTAGACTCAAAATGCTCTCCTAACCATGTAGCTGTCTCCGACGAAATTAACTTCTTGCCAGTAACGTGCGCGGCTGAGGCAGCGCTTTTTAGACTTACGATTTCACGTCCTTCGATTTCAGGAACATCGCTGGCCGCATACAAATCCAACACATTGGCCGGCGAACCGTGAGCTTGATTACGAATACCTTTACCCTGTGCGCTTGCCCATTTTTGCCATGGTTTGGTATAATTTTCCAAAAGTAAATCGCTGATCGTCATCCGGTAATCATAAATGACCCTGCTGTTCGTCTCTGACGTATCCAAGCCTAACAATGCGGGAATATAATTCCGCAAATCGTAACCGTTTATCTGCTGGAATACCGTAAAGAAATCCGGCGTCCAATTGGCCTCGCCATGGGCGTCGTCTACCTCATAGGAGTCGTTAAAATAATATCTTAAATAGCTGATATCATGATTTTTGAACGCCGTATCAAACTTATCTAAATATCCGTCTAGCGCTATTCTCGAGAAATGGTCGATCACATTTCCTTCTCCACCCGGACCGGCACGCTCAACTTGTTTACCATGAAGTCCCTCAAACAATGCACAAATCACCCACTCTCCTGCCGGAACCGCCCAGGTTAGCTTGCCATCTTCTAACTGATCAGTCAGGTCGATCGTTTCCGTAAAGCCTTTTTGATCAGACTTATGTGCCGAAACCATAATCAGCGGTAATGATTTTTCAAAACGCACTTGGTCAAAAGCATACTCTTGTAAATCGCCATTGGTCGCCAAAGGTGCTTTAACATCTTTAATATCCAGCTTCTTTCCGTCTTGCATACGCAGGATGGGTTTCTGAACATAATGAATAGATTCCGAAAATGTCTGTCCGCCTTTCACCTGAAAAACTCTCGAAGTCACGTATTTACATGCTGTTTCTTCATTCACCCACGGTCCACCGAACGGCCATCCTGATGCGTTAGCAAGATCTACACCTAATCCAAAACGTTGGGATTCTTTCAACGTATACACCAATTTCGCTATCCAATCAGAAGAAAGAAAATCGATAGCACGTCCTTCTTCTCCTTTTACGCCATAAATAGGTGTTATTTCCACGCCTCCCAATCCAGCTTCTTGATAAGATTCCAGTGATGCTGTTAGTCCTTTTTCTGTCACGGCGCTACCGTGCCACCACCAACGCGTCCATGGTTTCATTTCCTGCGTAATTTCCGGCCAGATAATTCTTCCGGTTTCCTTTTCTTGCTGGTTATTTTGTTCGCAGCTCGAGAATACAGTTATCAGGCAAAGAGAAAGAAAAATAAAGTGTTTCATACTACAGGCGTTGAGTTATTCATGAACCGACCTTCAATTCATTAGCAGCAGAAATTTCCACCACTACTTTCGCGGCTAATTGTTTCGCCAGATCCACGATGTAGTTTTCAAAATAATCACGGTTACGGAAACCCTCGTCGCTCAATTCCCAACCGGCAATGGCATAATAGCTAACCAAAGCATCGTCGGTGATGCTTAATTTGGCCATATAACTATCCACCAATGGACCTATTTTCGGAGCTTCCGCATATCCCTTGTAACGGTCATACGGCAGGATAAGCCCCAATCCCAGCCACCACTCCTGATCGTAGGACTGTCGGTCGTGCGTATACAAGACCACCCATTGATTATCGATGATGATTTCTTTGGGTGGCTGACTCGAAAAAATATTGACCAAACCCACAAGTAAGGTATCCCTCTCTTGCGCTCCTTTGGCACGAACCGTATTCTGATAGCCATACATTCCTGCCCAGATAACAGGCTGCTCCGTTAAGCTATAATAACGGCCTCCTGCTTCCCAATTCCGGTACTGAAGATCCATTGAAGACCGCAAAGGTCCTTTCCCTACAACCCTAAAAATCGTCGTGTCCACATTATTGACAGCATCCAATGCGGTTACCCCGATACGGTACATGGTATCTCCATTGGCCAACGCGATCCCACCAATTCCCACAGAGTTCCCTACAGGCATGATATCCCTTCCCCAATCCAACATCACATGGTAGTTGTCTTCCACAGCACCCTGCGCATTGATCCCAACATCGGAGGGGCTCATATAAGAAACCTTTTTTCCAAAAACGTCCTTCGAATTACGACCGTCCAAGTAATGTCGAAACCCCACTTTGTCGTTTTCCCAAGAAGGCCCGTCCGTCTGGTAAGGTTGATAACCTATGCTGAGTGGCAATTGGTCAGCGTAAAGTGTGTCTCCTAATCTCGGCTGTACCGGATCG
>PJTZ01000109.1_pt1 | contig 77349 bp, 78 predicted proteins | sample 1512131 | NCBI WGS metagenome assembly PJTZ01 (sample SAMN08177679, study PRJNA422409) | Soil metagenome, whole genome shotgun sequencing project. | reverse complement strand
TGGAACTTGGACTTTATTCTTTCGCCGAAAACACCCCGGACCCGTTGAACGGCAATCGCGTCCAGTCACCTGCCGAACGCCTGCACGACCTGATTGAAGAGATTGAACTTGCCGACCAGCTCGGCCTGTCCTTCTACGGTCTCGGTGAACATCACCGTGCCGATTATGTCGCCTCTTCGCCTGTAACCATTCTCGCTGCCGCCGCAGCCCGCACCAAATCCATCCGTCTGTCGACCGCCGTAACCGTCCTCAGCTCCGAGGATCCGGTTCGCACCTATCAGCAATTTGCCACGCTCGATCTGATCAGCAATGGCCGCGCCGAAATCATGGCCGGTCGCGGCTCATTCATCGAGAGCTTCCCGCTCTTTGGCCTCGACCTCAACGACTACGATGATCTGTTCGAGGAAAAGCTGGCCATGCTGTTGAAAATCCGAGAAGGCGGCAAGGTCAACTGGCCGGGCAGCAACCACACCAAGCCCATTCCCGGCCTTGAGATTTTCCCCAAGCCCTTGCAGGATCCGCTTCCGCTCTGGATCGCAGTCGGCGGCACCCCCAACTCGGTCGCCCGCGCCGCCTATTATGGCCTGCCACTGATGATCGCCATCATTGGAGGTCGCCCACGCCAGTTTCAGCCACTCACCGAGTTGTATCGTCAGACCGGTGCAAAGGCCGGCCACGATGCTGCAAAGCTGAAGCTGGGTGTATCCGGCCATGGTTTCATCGCCGAAGACAGCCAGACAGCTCTGGACATCGCCTTTCCCGCCCATAATGCTGTCATGAGCAAAATCGGCGCCGAGCGCGGCTGGCCACCAGGCACTCGGGCTCAATTCGAGACCGGAGCAGCGCCAGAAGGCGCTTATTATATGGGCTCACCCCAGCAGGTTATCGACAAAATTCTGATGCAGCACGAATGGTTCGGACTCGACCGCTTCGGCCTGCAGTTGAGCGTTGGCACCCTGCCCCATGACAAGGTGATGAAGGCAATTGAGCTCTACGGCACTGTAGTGAAACCTGCCATCGACAAAGCGCTAAAGAAATAAACCAGCAAATCCAGTGCATATTATTCCGGGTGCGACACTATCGCATCCGGACCACCCTAATCATTTTGCATTGATCTGCATCAAGCGACGAGCCTATATGCTGCCTAGTCTGCACCCGAAAGGGGACGACTATGCGCAAACTTCTATTGACGATCTGTGCCGCAACAATGCTTACGGCGCCAGCTTCTGCCGATGCTCTTCGAGAAACAGCGCTCGAATTGTTCGAGCCGATTCCATCTGTTGTGCCGGCGGTAAACAACAATGCCATCACGAGGGCCAAGGTCGATCTGGGCAAGGCTTTGTTTTTCGACCCGCGCCTGTCCGCAAGCGGCGTCTTCAGCTGCAATTCCTGCCACAACCTCGGCACGGGCGGCGACGACAACCTTGAAACCTCGATTGGTCACGGCTGGCAAAAGGGGCCGCGCAATTCGCCGACGGTCTATAATGCCGTCTTCAATGCTGCGCAGTTCTGGGATGGACGCGCCGAAGACCTGAAGGCTCAGGCGACCGGCCCCATTCAGGCTGGCGTCGAAATGGCGAACACGCCGGTTCAGGTTATCGCCACACTGAAATCCATGCCGGACTACGTGACCTGGTTCAAAGACGCCTTCCCGGGCGAAGAAGACCCGGTGACCTTTGAAAACGTCGCCAAGGCTATCGAAGCCTTCGAAGCCACGCTCATCACACCGGGCTCACGCTTTGACCAATATCTGGAAGGCAATGACAACATTCTCACGGAGATCGAACTGGCTGGCTTGCAGCAGTTCATCGACAAGGGCTGCGCGTCATGCCATGGCGGCGTCAATCTGGGCGGTCAGGAATACTATCCGTTTGGCGTCGTCGAGCGCCCGGGCGCAGAAGTCCTGCCTGAAAACGACAAAGGCCGTTTCGAAGTCACCAAGACTGTTGACGACGAATATGTGTTCCGCGCAGCCCCGCTGCGCAACATTTCGCTGACCGCACCATATTTCCACTCCGGCAAGGTGTGGAGCTTGCGCCAGGCCGTGGAAATTATGGGCACCTCACAGCTCGGCGCCACGCTCACGGATAGCGAAGTGGACGAACTCGTCGCCTATCTCGGCACACTAACGGGCGAAATGCCTCGCGTGGAATACCCGATCATGCCGCCGGAAACGGACACGACACCGCGCCCGACTGCCGAAATACCCGGCAACTGACGGCATAATCTAAGAATGCGATGGCCGCCCAAAGCGGCGGCCATCTTATACCGGTTGAGTAGGATTACTTGCCCGAACGCTTGATCGATTTGATCGCCAGCGGCGGCACGCCGGATTTTTCAGAAATAGCGCGGTCCTGATCCATGATTGCAGTCTTTGCCGGCTCATCGCCATCGAGACCGCCAAGCAGGTTCGCATCCACCTTTCGGTTGGAGCGCTGGCTACCGTCTTCATAAACAACGTCAAACATCACGAATTCTGTGCGGGCGGTTGGTTTCCTGGCCATTTGAGATGGTCCTTTCAAAACATAACCGCGAGCCGGTGGGCCCGCGGTCGTCACATACAAAAATACTGAACTTTTAGCGGTAGATGCCTTCGCCCTGCTCGTCGACAATCTGCCGACCCTTGCTGAGCGCAAGAGGAATAAGATCATCCAGCGAGCTCATGCGGTCGGCGCGGATATAGCGATAGGTTTTCACCTCACCGCCGATTTCCTTTTCGATAATGCCGGCAAGCTGCAATTCGCTACCCGCCTTCATTTCGATGGCCTTGATCGCAAAGCCCTTGTAGCTTTCTTCGCCGAGCACCTTATCACCGGCGGGCTTTGCGTCGGTAGAATTACCGCCGAACAGCTTTTTGAAAAACGACATAGGCGGCCTCCTAGAACCTTGGTTTGCGCTCGGGCCGGGGTCGCTCCAGCTCACCGCGCTTATCCATCTCCTCCTGCAGCCAAAGCGGGGAGATGTCAAAATAGTTCGGCCAGATCGGCTTGCCGTTCACAAGCTCGACCTTGGCGAAATAGCTTCGGTCGCGGAGCGGCTCGGTACCTTCACCGCGCTCTGCAAGCATTGGGGCCGCGTTGAACGTGCCCCAAGTCCCATCCGAAAATGTCACCACGAGCTTGAACGGAATCGTGGCCCGTATTGACGTCAGCGTAAGACGGGGAGCCGCCATAAGGCAGCTCCTAATTGTCGAGGAAGCTCCGCAGCTTCCGGCTCCGGCTCGGATGCTTGAGCTTGCGCAGCGCCTTGGCTTCGATCTGGCGGATACGTTCGCGTGTCACCGAGAACTGCTGGCCGACTTCTTCAAGCGTATGATCGGTGTTCATGCCGATACCAAAACGCATGCGCAGCACGCGCTCTTCACGCGGGGTGAGCGAAGCCAGAACGCGGGTCGTGGTTTCACGCAGGTTGGACTGGATCGCCGCATCGATCGGCTGGATCGCATTCACGTCCTGAATGAAATCGCCGAGGTTTGAATCCTCTTCGTCGCCAATAGGCGTTTCGAGCGAGATCGGTTCCTTAGCGATCTTGAGCACCTTGCGAACCTTGTCGAGCGGCATTTGCAGCTTCTCGGACAATTCCTCCGGCGTTGGCTCACGGCCGATTTCATGCAGCATCTGGCGGCTGGTGCGAACGATCTTATTGATCGTTTCGATCATATGCACCGGAATGCGAATGGTGCGCGCCTGATCAGCAATCGAGCGGGTGATCGCCTGCCTGATCCACCACGTCGCATAGGTCGAGAACTTGTAGCCGCGGCGATATTCAAACTTATCGACCGCCTTCATCAGGCCGATATTGCCTTCCTGAATGAGATCGAGGAACTGCAAACCGCGGTTCGTGTACTTCTTGGCGATGGAGATCACGAGACGCAGATTGGCCTCGACCATTTCCTTCTTGGCGATAGCGGCTTCGCGCTCGCCCTTTTGCACCTTGTGCACGAGGCGACGGTATTCGCCGATATCGAGACCGGCTTCGGTGGCAAGCGTCGCTATTTCGCGGCGCAGATCAGCAATGGTATCGGTTTCGCGGCGAGCAAATTCCGCCCAGCCCTTGCCCGAGAAGCTCTCCAGCGACCATTCCCAGCTTGGGTCCAGTTCGCGGCCATAATAGTTTTCGAGGAAGGCTTCTCGCTTGACGCCATAGCTTTCGGCGAGGCGAAGCAGACGGCCTTCAAGACGCACGAGACGCTTGTTGATGTCGTAGAGCTGCTCAACAAGGCTTTCAATACGGCCATTATTGAGCGACAGCGACTTCACATCGGCAATGACTTCGCCGCGCAGTGCGCTGAGCTTTTCGGTTTCGGCGTCCGAAACTGTCGCGGTGCGGTCTTCGGCGTGCCGATCCTGCATGGCGCGCATCTTGCCATAGGCTTCAGCGATACGGTCGAAAGTCTCCACCACCTGAGGCTTCAGCTCGGCTTCCATGGCCGAGAGCGACAGGGCGTTGTCGAATTCGTCGTCGTCGTCGTCGACAGGATCCTGGGGAGCCTCTGGCTCTTCTGGCACGTAATCGTCGTCATCGTCGCCTGACGAGGCCTTTTTCGGCGCTGGCTTGGCCTTTGCAGCCTCCGGTTCTGGCTTGGCAGCAGGAGTAGGAACGTGAATTTCCGGCGCCGCCTGCTTGGCGTCGGGACCGGCATAGGTCGCTTCGAGATCGATAATGTCGCGCAGCAGGATTTCACCCTGCGCCAGCTGATCGCGCCAGATGATAATGGCCTGGAAGGTCAGCGGCGATTCACAAAGGCCTTCGATCATGGTCTCGCGACCGGCCTCGATGCGCTTTGCAATGGCGATTTCGCCTTCGCGGCTCAGCAGTTCCACCGAGCCCATTTCGCGCAGATACATGCGCACGGGGTCGTCGGTACGATCAGAGCCAGACTTGGCATTGGACGTACTGGCGACGGCGGTGCCCGTCGCGGTCGCGACTTCGGTGCCGCCCTCTTCCTCGTCCTTCTCGACTTCGGTTTCTTCAACCTCGTCTTCGTCGACGACATTGATGCCCATTTCCGAGAACATGGACATGAAGTCTTCGATCTGCTCGGAGCTGGTCTCGTCCGACGGCAGAACGGCGTTCAATTCTTCATAAGTGACGTAGCCGCGCTTCTTGGCGACCTTGATCAGCTTTTTTACGGCAGCATCATTCTGATCGATCAAAGGACCGTCATTGGACGTCTCAGGCGCGCCGGATTCCGGCTTTTCGGTATCCTTAGAAACTTTGTTCGCTGCCTTAGTGGCCATCATGTACTCCTCGGAACCCGTGGGCGAGCGGTCCCGGCTGTGTCTTTAGGTGGTGACAACTCAAGACAAGGTAAAGGTCTGGTCACTGGACCGTTAACGGCCCATCCCAATTTTGGTCGCATCGGTCCCATGACGAAGTGATTCGCCATAACGCAAAATCGCGCATCATCGCCGCCCTTAGGGTAACTCCCCTAGAAACTGCGAGTTGCGCGTCCCGATAGCGAACCAAATCCTTCGATCAATGCCTCTGTGCCATCGACAGTGGTAATCTGGTTCTTGATGTCACGCAGCCTTTCAAAGGTTTCTTCGCTCGGGTCTTCGCCCAGCGCGGCTTCGGCTGCTTTCAACTCTCTATTTAGCTGAACTTTCTTGTTATGCAAGGCCAGCGCGTGACCTAATCCGATCTCGGCATCGGCGCGGGCGGTTTCCGTCCCGACTTGCCACACGCCCTGGCGGATCAACGTATCAGCCATTCTGTCCAGCGCCGGGCCATGCCCACGCACACCAAGCGCTGCACGCAAATCTTCGGCAGAAATATCATGGTGCCGAACGACCAGCGCCAGAATGTCGCCCAAAACCTTCTGAGCCACCACGGTTTCGCAGTCGAGCGCCGCCAGTGCCTCGAAACTATCTTCAACAACCGCCGGATGGTTGACCAGCGTCAGAATAATCGTGGCCTCGCGCGGCGAGGCATCGGCCACCGCACTTGGACGCAGCAGCCGTGAGTTCTTGAGCGTATCGGACACGACCAGACGGGGCGTTCCACGCGCCGGATAACCATAAGCGCCGCTCTGCCCATAAGCAGGTTTCCCGCCACTGCGCCAGTTCTGCTGGGCGCCCTGCCGAAGCGGCGCGAAGAAGGCTTTGATCTTTTCGTCAAAGGCCTGCTGGTAGTGGAAGCGAACATTGGAATCCTGAATGGAGTTCGCACGTTCCCGCAACCGTGCCTGCAAGGCGGCCCGCTCTTCCGGCGCTTCGGGCACCAGCCCACCGCCCGTCTCAAAACTCCACACCATGTCCGAAAGGCTGCGCGCCTTCTCGATCACATCGGTAAAAGCGGCCTTACCCTGCGCCTTGATCAGATCGTCCGGGTCCTGCCCTTCAGGCAAAGTGGCAATCTTGACGCTCTTGCCGGGCTTCAAATGCGGCAGGATCAGATCAGCGGCACGCTCCGCCGCCTTCAAACCAGCCTTGTCGCCATCGAAACACAAAACCGGATTATCGCTCATCCGCCAGAGCAATTGCACATGCTCTTCAGTTAGCGCCGTGCCCAATGGCGCCACAGCGCCTTCAAAGCCCGCCGATACCGCTGCAATCACATCCAGATAGCCTTCGACGACGATAACCGTCGCCCCATCCCGCGCCGCTGCCCGGGCGGATTGCCCGTTATAAAGCGTTTGCCGCTTGGAAAAGAGCTGCGTCTCAGGGGAATTGAGGTACTTGGCCGGCACATCAGGCGACATGGCCCGCCCGCCAAAGGCGATCACGCGTCCGCGAAAATCGCTGATTGGAAACATGACGCGATTGCGAAACCGATCATAGGTGAGCGGATCATCGTCGCGGCTGGTCACCAGCCCCGTATCGATCATGGCCTGCGCCGAAACGCCATTGGCCGCCAGATGCTCCTTGAGCCCATTACGGCTCTCCGGCGCAAAGCCAATGCGGAATCGGCTCTGGCTCGTCGCCGAAACGCCACGCTCGAACAGATAGCCGCGCGCCCGCGCACCCACATTATGCGCCAGAGCGGCTTCGAAATATTTCGTTGCCAGTTCCATGACATCAACCAGCGAACGCTGCTCGGCTTCGCGCCGCTCCGTGCGCTCATCGCGCGCAGGCATCGGCACCCCGGCCATGCCCGCCAGTTTCTCAACCGCCTCGGGAAAGCTCATTCCCGCCTTTTCGGTCAGAAACCGAAAATGATCACCCGACGCGCCGCAACCAAAGCAATGATAGATGCCGCGTCTGTCATCCGCGTGGAAGCTCGGACTTTTCTCGGCATGAAACGGGCAACAGGCCCACATATCGCCTTTGCCGGGCTGGCTCTTGCGCTTATCCCAAAGGACATGCTCGCCCACCACCTGCGTTATCGGCAGGCGCTGACGGATTTCCTCCAGAAACTGATCGGTAAAGCGCATATGTGTTATCTAGGCGCTCAAGGAGCCAGTGTCATCAACAAGGAGCTTATCCACAACCATGCCCAAAGCGAAAATACCCTCTGCCGTTTTTCTGGCCCTCATCCTTGGCCCGGCAATCGCTATCGGCGCTACCATCTGGTTTGTGAATGACCTGTTCCCCGAATGTCTTGTGACGGAAAGCCAGCGTATTACATCTCCAGACCGTCAGTTCGACCTAGTTACCTTCTCGCGCAATTGCGGCGCGACGACCACCGCAAACACGCAGGCCGCTCTTGTTCCATCCGGCGCAGCTCTACCAGCAGATATTGCCAGCTTCGCCTCAGTCGGCGCCGAGGCAAATCTGCAGCCGCGCTGGGATGCTTATGGCAATATCGAGCTTAGCTTGCCCCAGGGCGCTGAAATCTTTCTTCAGAACGACACAGTGGCCGGCACCAGCGTAATTTATCGCTGACCTGCCCTGTTCCTGCCCACCCTGCTTTGCTATGCGAGCCTATGACCGATTTGACGCCGCCGGAAGCCGCTCCCTCCACCCCGGCTAAACCATACAGATTTCTATGGCGCCGCGTCATCTGGCGTAGCATCACCTCCATGGCGCGCATGGAAACGGCCATGAACTGTGCCGGAATTGCCTATTTTGGTTTCCTCTCGCTATTCCCCGCTGCCGCCGCACTGATCGTCCTAGTTGGGCTGATGATGCCGGTCGAATTCATCGCAGAAATGGTGGAGCGCCTTGAAGGGATATTGCCCGACATGGTGCGCCAGACCATTGCCGATCAGCTGGGCAAATTGGCAGCCCAGCCGCGCGCCGGTCTGGGGATCGGCCTGGCCATCTCACTCATCATTGCTGCATGGAGCGGATCGCGCGGCGTCGCAGCGCTGATGTTTGCCATTTCCCGCACCCGCTCGCATGATGAAAAACGCAGCATATTCGCAGCAATCGGCATGTCTGTGCTGGTGACCTTTATCGCCGGAATAAGCATGGTCATTGTTCTTGCGCTCGTAGCAGGCTTACCCGCCTTCTTTGCCGCTCTTCCATGGTTCAGCGCCGATCAGGCATGGATACTCACCCTACGCTGGCCACTGTTGTTGATTATGGGCGCGGGCGCCATCGCTGCCTTTTATCGCTTCGCGCCCGACAGAAAGCTCAAGCAAGGTAAATGGATTTGGCCGGGCGCAGTTCTGGCCACCCTGCTATGGCTTGCCGTCTGTGTCGTCTTCTCGTTTTATGTCGAGCAGATCGGCAATTTCGAAGCCACCTTTGGATCGCTAACGACCGCAATCGTCCTGCTGCTCTGGATGTACAATTCGGCATTGATCGTAGTGCTGGGCGCTACATTCAACACCGAGATGCATCGCGAAGCCATGAAGAAGCTGGCGTCTATGGAATCATCGAACGGATAAAGGCCACCTCTTCCTCACGATAGGGCGTGCCATCGGTGTGGAAGACATCGTGGAACCAAGGGTCCGGCATCGCCTCAACATAAGGCTTGGCCCAGCTATCCCAAGGATAAAGCGTCTGCGACCGCCCCGCGACCAGCCCCCAGCAATAAGAGGCGATCTTTTCGCGTTTGGCGATGGGCAGAATGCGTTCGAACGTGCTGCCCGGCGTCCGCGCCATGAATTCGGTCAGGAACAATGGCCGGTCTCGGGGTAAATCAAGCAGCTTAGCCTCGAACAGCTCAGGCGTCTGGTAGTCGTGAAAACTGATGACGTCCGAATTCTCGATCTGAATGCGCGCATGCGGATCATCATAAAGCGTCTTTCCAGCCCAGACGCCCGATGTTAGCGGCTGGCTGGGATCGGCATTCCGTGCCCATTGGAAGACCTGCGGCAATAGATCGGTGATCAGCGCCTGCTTGTTCTCCAGCTCGGCAAAACGCCCGCCATTCAGATTACTCGGTTCGTTCCACACGTCCCAGACGATAACGCGCTTGTCCTGGCCGAAGCTGGAAACCACATCTTCGACATAGTCCCGCAACCGCCCATATTGCCCCGGATCGGCTAAAGCCCGGCCCGGCCCCTGCACCCATTGCGAGTTGTGCACGCCCGCTCGCGGCTCCGGTTGCTTGCCCAACGCAACATCGGGATTCCAGACGGAATCAAACAGCACCAGCATGGTGCTGATTCCCTTGCTATCCGCAATATCGAGATAGCGCGCGATCCGCTCTTTGAACCCTTTTGCATCTGCCGCCCAAAGCAGGTCGTGCAGAAACACGCGCATGGTGTTCATGCCCAGATCGGCGGCCCAACCCAGCTCCTTCTCGATCAGCGCCGGATTAAAACTGTCCGCCTGCCACATTTCCAATTGGTTGGAAGCATCCGAAGGCACGAAATTGGCGCCGACCAACCATGGCAGCTTGGCATACCACTCATTCGCCCGGGCCGCAGACCAGCGCCCCGGGGCCGATATATTTGTCATGATGTCCCCTCGAAATTCGGATTATGCCTTGCTGGCTTGATAGAGTCGCCACGCCCAGCCGAAGAGACCCACTGCAAAGACGATCAGCAGAATACCGCCGATGATCATGCCAATCGACGCGCTGAGCAACGGAAAGACGAGAAAGACTAGCCCCAGCAGCACATAAGATACGCCCGAAAGCACCACGGGCCAGATACGCGCATAACTTTCGCGCTCGCGCACCACCACTACGATCTGCATCACACCGACAATGATCGCGGCGATACCCACCAGCGTCGACATGAAGGTAACAGTTAAAACCGTCGCCAGAAGCGGACTGATGAGGATTAGAATGCCCAAGATCAGCGATGCGGCATTGGCCACCACGTCGAACCAGTAATTGCCACTCTTGCCGCCGCCAAAAGTAAGGCTCCAAAGCCCGATCGCCCCGTCGATGATCAGCAGAATACCGCCAAACAGCACCAGCACTGCAAGCGCCTCGATCGGCCAGATCACCGCATAAATACCGGCCAGCAGCATCAACGCGCCACGCAGGGCCGTCGCCAGCGCAAAGCGCCGCTTGGTTTGAGAAGAAACAGCCATTTTCCTTGCCTCCATGCGGTCTTGCCGCAGCCACTCATAAAGATGAGCCTACGCCCTTCACAGAGTCGCGCCAACTGGCTGTGGCAGTATAGTTTTTCTAAACACAAAATAGCAAATTGTGCATTGCCGCCCGCGTCGGGGCGTGGAATGAGGCCTTTCACTCCTAATCTGCTGGTCAAACCATGTCTCTGCCGCTGCTCGCGCTTTTTCTCGCCGCCTTTGCTTTCGGCACAGCCGAATTCGTCATCGCCGGCGTGCTGCCCGATGTGGCCTTGGGCCTTGGCGTGTCCATTCCCGTCGCCGGCTTTCTGGTTTCAGGTTACGCGCTCGGCATCGCCGTCGGAGGGCCGCTGCTAACCCTCGCCAGTAAGAGCATGAACCGCAAAAAGCTGGTGCTGCTTCTGGGGGCCGGCTTCACGCTCGGACAGGCGCTGTGTGCCATCGCCCCGACCTTCGAACTGCTTATGGTAGCGCGCGTTTTCGTTTCGGTACTGCATGGCTCCTATTTCGGCATTGCCTTCGTTCTCGCCACCTCCATCGTGCCTCCCGAACGACGCGGCTTTGCGATGGCGCTGATCCTCGCTGGCCTTACCGTCTCCAATATTCTAGGCGTTCCGGGCGGTACGGCCATCGGCAATGCGCTTGGCTGGCGCGCGACATTCTGGGCTGTAGGCGCACTCGGCTTTGCCGCCACACTCATTATTGCCCTAGCGCTACCGGCCAACTCTGGCGCAGCTACAGGCAAAGGCAGCTTCCGTCGCGAATTCGCTGTTCTAGGCCGCCAGCAGGTCGCAACCAGCCTGGCCATCTCCATCCTGGTGATGATCGGGCAATACAGCATGTTCACCTATATCGCGCCGCTGCTCCTCAACGTGACGGGACTTGAGCAGGAGATGATCCCCCTTGTCCTGCTGCTCTATGGCGTCGGTTCGACAATCGGCGTCTTCATTGGCGGGCGGCTGGCCGATTGGCGGCTTGTGCCATCGTTGATCACAATTCTGTCGCTTCAGGTCTTTCTGTTCCTCGCGCTCTATTTTGCTAGCCCCAGTCCCTGGCTCATGCCCATTGTCGTCGTTCTCTGGGGCGGTGCCAATTTCGCCTTCGGTTCGCCACTGCAATCGCGCATGCTGATGTGGGCTGCCGACGCACCCAATCTGACGTCTGCGCTCATTCCCACCGGCTTCAATATCGGCATTGCCATCGGCGCCGTGCTCGGTGCCAGCGTAATTGATGCCGGCCTCGGCTATCGCGCCCTGCCGTTTATCGGCGCAATTGCGCTTGCCATGTCTGTAGTCATTGCAGTGATTTCCGCTGCCCTCGAACGGCAAAGCGGCGCAATTGCTCCACTACCAGCTGCACAGCCCGCCGAGTAACGTCCTGATTACTATTCTTGAATTTCGGTTCCATTCGTAAAGAACCGTTCGCACTTTACCGCGTATGACTGATCTCGCCGACTGACGTCGACCGGGACTTTCGCATGATCGACAATACCTCGCTTTTGATAGGCATTGCCTTTTCCAGCGCCGCATTGATGGCAGCGCTATTGATTGGCTGGCTGAATTCCCGGCAAGAGCGATATCTGGTTCATGGTGCTGTCGGCATTGGTCTTGTCATGATCGGCGTCGGTATTCTCGGTTTCCGTTCAGGTCGCTTCGATCTCATCGTCACCCTCCTGCCCTATTCGCTGATCCTCACCGGCTTTGCCCTCATTTATTCGGGCTCGCGCCTTTTCCATCGCACCAGTCCCAGCATGGTTCCACCGTTAGTAGCGGGTGCGTTCGCCCTTTTGGGCATCACGATACCCTTCCTCACCGGCTATACAGGCATCGGCACCATTGCACTGAACGTGGCCGCAGGCGCGCTCATGCTGCTCTGCGCCCGCGAATACTGGATTGCGCGGAGCGAGGCTCGGGTCGCGATGATAGCCAATGTAATGGTCTATACCGTAACCGCGCTGTCCTTTCTCGCCTGCGCTGCGGTCTTACTTTGGGAACAGGCCTGGGTGATCGCCGGGCCAGCCGACAATTGGGCCGAAGACTTCAATTCCATCATGTCGCTGGTGGGCCTGACCGGTATTGGAGCCATTACGCTCACTCTGCACCATGCCCGTGCCGCTCGTCGTCATCGCGATGAAGCCAATACCGATTCCCTGACCGGCGTGCTAAACCGTCGGGCACTCTTTGACCGCTTTGGCGAAACCGACAAGGCGTCGGGCCTGCCTGTCATCATGTTCGATTTGGACCGATTTAAACTGATCAATGATCGGTTGGGGCATGCCCAGGGTGATTTGGTCCTGCAAAAATTCGCTAGTGTTTTGAAAGAAAATCTACGCAGCGCCGACGTCATCGCACGGCTCGGCGGCGAAGAGTTTTGCGTGATCCTGCCGGGTCTGGATGGCGAGCAGCCGCGCGAGGCCGCAGAGACGGCGCGCAAGGCATTTGCCGATCTGCAAATCCCAATTAATTCCGAAGGTGAAATCGCTACCGTCAGCGCCGGCCTCGCCATCGGCGGCAAAGACGAAACCTTCTCATCGGTCATGCGTCGCGCCGATGCCGCGCTTTATAAGGCCAAGCAGGCCGGGCGCAATCAGGTCCACCTGGCCGCGCTCCGGCTCGTTGCTTGATGATCAGGTGCTGAGCGCCGCCCGCACCTGCCCGCTCACCTTGCCGAAATCGATCCGGCCCGGATAGTCAGCTTTGAGCTGGGCAATCACCTTGCCCATGTCCTTCGGCTCAGCCGCGCCAGTCGTCGCAATTGCTGCAACAATTGCCGCAGCGACTTCTTCCTCACTCAGTCCCTTTGGCAGGAACTCGTTGAGAATGTCGATTTCTTCCTTCTCGACAGTCGCGAGATCGGCGCGCCCAGCCTGCGCATAGATGGCAAAGCTCTCTTCGCGCTGCTTCACCATCTTCTGAATGATGGACAAAATCTCGTCATTGGTAGCGGGCCCCTTGCCGTCACCACGATTGGCAATATCGCGGTCCTTGATAGCAGCATTGATCGACCGCAATGTCCCTGTGCGCCGCTGGTCGCGGGCCTTAAGCGCCAGCTTGAGCCCTTCACTAATGTCTTCACGCATGTCTTTTTGGCTCCTTGCCATGCAAATTGTTGCCCCCATATAGGCAACAAACGCGGCTTACGCCACTTGCGCTATGCGTTCGGGCCTTCTAAGGAAAGGCCTCAACCGACATCATCGCAGTGACAAAAAGGCAGGCCCCCGCCACCTTTCTTGTCGCGCGGCCCCATGACGCCGACGAAACCGACACAACCGAGCTTGGAGAAGCAAAGTGACCTTCTGGCAGCAGAAACCCGCGACCGCCGTTTTGATTCTGGCGGACGGCACGCGCCTTGAAGGCCATGGCATCGGCGCCGAGGGCCATTCGGCTGGCGAAGTGTGCTTCAACACGGCCATGACCGGCTATCAGGAAGTGCTGACTGATCCGTCCTATGCCGGACAGATCATTACCTTTACCTTCCCCCATATCGGCAATGTCGGCGCCAATGACGAAGACATAGAAACCGTCAACATGGCCGCACTTTCAGGCGTGCGCGGTGTCGTGCTTAAGGCCGACATCACCAATCCGTCCAATTACCGCGCCGCCGAAAAGCTCGATGCCTGGCTCAAGAAGCGCAACATCATCGGCATTGCCGGTATCGACACCCGCGCGCTGACTGCGCTGATCCGCGAAAAGGGCATGCCCAACGGCGTCATCGCCCACGACCCCACCGGTCAGTTCGACGAAGGCTCCATTGCTGCCGAGCTTAAAGCCTTCCCCGGCCTTGAGGGTCTCGATCTCGCCAAGGAAGTCACCACCGCCCAGACTTATCACTGGGACCAGACCTCCTGGGAATGGAACAAGGGCTATGGCACCGCGGAAAACCCTGAATTCCATGTCGTCGCTATCGACTATGGCGCCAAGCGCAACATCCTGCGTTGCCTCGCCGATCAGGGTGCCAAGGTGACGGTGGTTCCAGCCACCGCAACCGCAGCGGACGTGCTTTCGCACAATCCCGATGCCATCTTCCTGTCCAACGGCCCCGGCGACCCTGCCGCCACTGGCCAGTATGCCGTGCCGACCATCCAGAAGCTGATGGAAGCCGACAAGCCCATCTTTGGCATCTGTCTGGGCCACCAGCTGCTGGGCCGCGCTCTGGGCGCAACCACGTCGAAGATGCATCAGGGCCACCATGGCGCTAATCACCCGGTCAAGGACCTGACCACCGGCAAGGTCGAAATCACCTCGATGAATCATGGCTTTGCAGTGGATGCCGAAAGCCTGCCCACCGGCGTCACCCAGACACACATCTCGCTCTTTGACGGCTCCAACGCCGGTCTGGTCGTGGATGGCAAGCCGATCTTCTCGGTGCAATACCACCCTGAAGCCAGTCCCGGCCCCAAGGACAGCCACTACCTGTTCACGCGCTTCCTCAACCACGTGCGCAAGGCAAAAGGCCTCCCCGAAAAGCCCGAATATGTCGCACCAGGCGAAGCGGCTTGAAAATCAAAAACCCCGGCCATGAGTCGGGGTTTTTCTTATGCCCATTTCTCAAGGATTGGGCCGCCCTGCCCACCCACTGGATCAGTCTTGGGCAGAGGCACCTTTGCGACACGCTCATCCGCCCCTGGGCGCTCACCACTTTCGCCACGCAACAGATCAGGGCTGAGGCCGGGCGGATAGGCGCCGACGACCAGAAAATCCGGGCTCGAACCGAGATTGCAATGCCCTGTGCCAGCGGGCAGAACAACCACATCGCCTGCGCTCACCACGAACACACGACCCACCCCGCCGCCCAATTGCAAACGGGCCGTCCCCTTAGCCACGCCAAGGCATTCATGCGTTGTTGAATGATAGTGGTGAAAGTCATAGACGCCATAACGCCATGCACTCGGCCATCCATTCGCGTCGAAAAGCGCCTCCAGCGCCTCTGCTGATGGCTCCGCGATGGCCTGCCGGTAAAAGATCACCGGCAGTGTGCTGTTGGGAATGGTTTCGCCATCGGCGAAGTATTCAAGCGCTACATTGGCAAGATTGCCGTTCATGAAAACCTCCTGATTGCGACACCAACGCCGCAATCAGGATGAGGTTCAGACATTCCCAGAGAACGTGTCGCAATCCCCGGGATTTCCAGACTGATAGCCACGCTCAAACCAGGCTTTGCGCTGCGCCGACGTGCCATGGTTGAACGTCTTGGGCACGGCAAAACCCTGCATGCGCTTTTGCAGCGTGTCGTCACCGATCTGCTCGGCCGCGTTCAGCGCTTCTTCGATGTCACCATCTTCGAGCAGATTCTGCTGGCCCGCATAATTGGCCCAGACCCCGGCATAGCAATCGGCCTGCAATTCCACCCGAACAGAATAGGCATTGGCCTCTTCCTGGCTCATCGACTGGCGGCGGCGATTGAATTCGGGCAGCACGCCGGTCAAGTTCTGTACGTGATGGCCCACTTCGTGCGCCAAAACATAGGCCTGCGCCAGATCGCCCGGCGCACCAAGCTGGCGGTGCAATTGGTCATAGAATGCGAGGTCGATATAGACCTTGCTGTCACCCGGACAATAAAATGGCCCCACCGACGAATCCGCCATGCCGCAGGCGGAATTGACCCGGTCGGTGAACAGCACGACATTCGGCTCGGGATAGTCTTCGCCGATTGCAGCAAACTGCTCGTTCCAGAGGTCTTCGGTTTCCCGCACCACCACGGCCACGAAATCGGCAAGCTCGTCCTCGCCTTGCACGGGCAATTGCCGCGAACTTGCGGACGCCGACGATGTGCTGGCCGAACCGCCGCCTGTCAGAACCTCGAGCGGGTTCATACCCGTGGCAAACCAGATGATGCCAAGCACCACGACGACGCCAAGCAGGCCCGAAATCCCGCCACGCGAACCGCCGCCACCGCCAGTCGGAATACGAAAGCCGCCGCGATTACCGCCCAGACCACCGAGCCCTCCGAGACCGCCCCCACCGCTGCGCTGCCCACGCCGATCTTCAATATTGGAGCTACGCTGCCGACCCTGCCACTTCATGATGACGCCTTCTGATAAGTCACTTGGACGCTACCAGTAAGTGCGAGGCAAGGGAACGGGTTCCAAAGGGTATCGCAATGCCCCCTTCTCCCCTCGAGGGAGAAGGGAAGAACAGCCTATCCAGCCACCTTTGCAACACTCGCTCGCGCGCCCTCGTCAAACAGGCTCTCGAGATGTCCCAGCACCGCCTTGCGGAACACTTCATTGCCAGCCAGATCGTCGCCGAACACCTCGGTCATTCCCACCAGCCCATCGAACAATGCTTCCGCGTCGTCCCCAGCATCGGCGGCTATGGCGTGCATCTTGAGGGCATGGGGATCACGCACATCGATTTCGCTGCCATCCTCAGCCACGCCGGTCACATAGCGCATCCATGCGGCGACGCCCAAGGCTAGTCGCTCGATTCCCTGCCCTTCTGCCAGCCGGTCGCGGATTGTACCCAGCAAACGCTGCGGCAGCTTCTGGGTACCATCCATGGCAATCTGCCAGGTGCGATGCTTGAGCGCCGGATTGCGGAACCGCTCCAGCAACTCGTCGCGATAAGCGCCCAGATCCACGCCCGGCATATCCAGCGTCGGCATCACTTCTTCGGTCATCAGACCATGGATCAGCTTCACATAGGCCGCGTCACCCATCACTTCGGCGATATATTCGCAGCCCCCCAGATAACCCGAATAGGCCATGGTCGAGTGCGAACCGTTGAGCATACGCAGCTTCATATGCTCGAACGGCTCAACATCGGCGACCAACTGCGCCCCAGCTTTTTCAAATGACGGTCGGCCATTGGGGAAATTGTCTTCGATCACCCATTGGGTGAACGGCTCGGTCATGATTGGCCAGGCATCTTCCGCCCCGATCAGCCCAGCCACCTCTTCGCGGTCCGCATCGGTAGTAGACGGCACGATCCGGTCCACCATGGTCGAGGGGAAAGCCACACTCTCCACCCATTGGCCCAGCCCCGCATCGCGCAGCGCGGCCAGAGCCGTCACGATCCGCTTGGCCGTATGCCCGTTGTTCGGCAGGTTGTCGCAGCTCATCACCGCAAAGGGTGCCACACCCGACGCCTTGCGCCGGGCCAGCGCTTCCACCAGCATGCCCGGTGCCGATTTCGGCGTCGCTGGATTGGCGAGGTCATGCACGATGTCTGGATGGTTGCGGTCCAACTCGCCTGTCGCCGGATCGTGGCAATAGCCCTTTTCGGTCACGGTCAGCGACACGATGCGAATAGCCGGATCGGCCATCAGCGCCAGCAAGTCCTCGCGTTGGGTATTGGCATCCATGACCGACAGGATTGACCCAATCACCCGCGGATGCGTCCCCGCCACATCCCGCACGGCAATTGTATAAAGCCCGTCCTGCGGCTCCAGTGCTTCCTTGGTGTCCGGACGTCGCAGGCTCGCCCCGACAATACCCCAGCTTGGATCGCCAGCCAGCAGATCGTCGACATAGACCGCCATATGCGCCCGGTGAAAAGCGCCGATCCCCAAATGCACAATACCAGCCGTCACGCTCGTACGGTCGTAATCCGGCACACGAATAGTCTTTGGTGCAGAATTGAGGAAGGAGGCGCTAAGGCGCGTCATGGCAGTCTCCGGCTGTAATTTGGGCGCACCATAGTCATCTTCCCTCTTGTATGGAAGTTGCAATGATGCTTTTGGCTATGTCTGTGCGGCTTGCCTACCAGCCGCACGCTGGATAAGCAAAACCGCATAGCGGAGGAACCAGAGTGACCAGCAAGCGCATCGTTTCTATCGGTGAATGCATGATCGAGATGAGTGGCGGCGAAGACCGCAGTTATCGTCTCGGCTATGCTGGCGACACGCTCAACACGGCATGGTATCTGCGCGCTCTGCTCGGTAAAGACTGGTCCGTCGATTACGTGACTGCACTCGGCGAGGATCGCTATTCCGGCGACATCCGCACCTTCCTCGATGATAACCACATCGGCACCGGCCATATCCAGACCATTCATAATCGCCGTCCTGGCCTCTATATGATCCATCAGGAAAAGGGTGATCGTCACTTCACCTATTGGCGCGACAACTCTGCCGCCAAGTTGCTGGCTGACGACAAGGACGCCCTCGCCAAGGCTGTCGAGAAGGCAGAACTGGTTTATTTCTCTGGCATTACGCTGGCCATTCTCGCCCCCCGCGCCCGTGGGCGCCTGCTTGGCGCCATCGTCAAAGCCCGGGATAACGGCGCCAAAATCGCCTTTGACACCAATATCCGCCCCGCCCTCTGGACCAGCACCCACGTCATGACCGGCGTCCTCACCGCCGCCGCCAGCCTTTGCGACATCGTCCTGCCCACCCATACCGACGAAGCCCCGCTTTTCGGGGATAAATCGGTGGACGACACTGCTGACCGCTATCTTGAACTCGGAGTCGAAGAAGTCGTGGTCAAGGACGGCAGCAAGGAAGCGCTCATCGCTACAGCCAGCGAGCGTGTCCGCGTCGCCCCCCCGCCCGGCGCAAGCGTCGTCGATGCCACCGGAGCCGGAGACAGTTTCAACGGCGCTTACCTTACCGCCCGCCTCAATGGAAAAAGCCTTCAGGAAGCAGCCGAAGCAGCCCACCGCATTGCGGGCATCGTCATTGGCCACAAGGGCGCGTTGGTCGCTCCCAAGCTCGTGCAGGGTTAACGTATATCAGACCAAGCTTTGCATTCTTGCGAACGTCATATCCTCAAAAGATATGCAGCACGAAATGGAGAGCTAACGTGGTCCTTCCCCTCAATCGCCTCATGCAGGCCGCGATATTGTCGGCAGCAATGCTGTCCGTACCGGCCACCGCAGCGTCCGACGAGAGCATAAGTGCTCTACTTGAACACGACACAGGCGTCACGCGACTGAGCGAACTTGTCTCATCACTACGGCAGATAATGAGACCGGAGATAGGTTTTCCGGAAGACTACATCGGCGCCTGGCAAGCAGCAGTGGACGAGGCATTTGCCGTGGACCTGCTTGAGGCAGACTACGTTGAGGCGCTTGAGCAATATACCACGGACGATGCACGGCAGGCCGCGGTGACTTTCGTGGGCTCCGATCTGGCCGCCACAATCCGCGCTCTGGACGTGCAGAAAGAGCCCGAGGCCGACATCGCCTTTGAAGAAGAAATCGAAGCGGCAAAGAAAATCGTGGGCAGCGCCTCAACCGAGCAGAATGCCCTGTTCGTTGAGCTGTTTGAATTGCAGCGCGGGCCCGAAACAGCCAATGCGATCATGGATGCCTATTATCACATGATGAAAACCGCGGCAGACCCTATTGTGGGCGCACAAGCCGCCGATGAATGGGTGACTGGTTTTGGCAGCACCCTACGCGACGCTTATGTCGAAGGCTACTTTCTGACCACCTCGGCCCAGTTGATCGACCTCGACCTGACACAGCTGGAAGAACTGACCAAAAAGATGGCAGAGCCTGCTCTGGTCGCCTATGCGGACCAATCCACCTTAGCTTTCTCCGACGCCTTGCAGAAAGCGGCAGATCGCCTTGCGGTCGCCTATCCGGAGGCCATTGCCGATCGGTAGGTCTCCAGCGCCTTGATTTGACCACATGGTCAAATCTTCATAGCCTCTTCACGTCGTCGTCATGCCAGCGTCACCTCCATTGGGCATGAGCGACCCGCGCCGGCCAGCCCGGCGCGCACGAACCGGCATTGATCCGGCATCCATGGGAGCGCGGCCCCCATGGCCGAGGCGTTTCACATGGAGAAAAATCGATGAACTTCCTTCCCCGGATATCCCGGCGCAGCTTCCTCGCCGGTTCCGCCAGCGTCGGCGCGCTGACCGCGATGCACCCCTTTGCCGTTCTGGCGCAGTCCAATCAGGCACATCTGCGCATCATCGAGACCACCGACATTCACGTCGCCATCCTGCCCTATGATTATTATGCCGACGCCCCCAATGACACGATGGGTCTGGCCCGCACCGCCTCTATCATCGAGGAAATTCGTGCCGAGGCCGGCAATGCCGTCCTGTTCGACAATGGAGATCTGATTCAGGGCAATCCGATGGGTGATTATTACGCCTATGAAAAGGGCCTCAATCAGGGTGATGTTCACCCCTCTGTCGCTGCGCTCAACGCGCTCGGCTATGATGCCGCAACCCTTGGCAATCACGAGTTCAATTACGGTCTCGACTTCCTCGACCGCGCCCTCGAAGGCGCCGAATTTCCCTTCGTGTCCGCCAATCTGGTGCGCGGTGCCTCGCTGGGCGCCGACGCACTTTCTGACGACACTTATATCGAGCCGTACCGCATCTTTGAAAAAGAACTGGTTGACGGCTCCGGCGCCACCCACACTATCAAGATCGGCGTCATCGGCTTCCTGCCGCCCCAGATCATGACCTGGGATGCGGCGCACCTGACCGACAAGGTCGCCGTGCGCGATATCGTCGAAACGGCAAAAGCCTATGTCCCGAAAATGCGCGAGGAAGGCGCCGACATCATTGTCGCCCTCTCCCATTCGGGCATCGACACATCCGAATATGTGCAGGGCATGGAAAACGCATCCTTCCACCTCGCCGGTATAGAAGGCATTGACGTTGTCCTCACCGGACACAGTCACCTCGTATTCCCCAGCGAAACCTATGATGGCCTTGAGGGCGTCGATGTGGCCAATGGCACGCTGAATGGCACGCCCGCCGTCATGGCAGGGTTCTGGGGCTCGCATATGGGCCTTGTCGACCTACTGCTCGAAGTCGACGCCGACGGCAAATGGAGCGTCGTTTCCCACACGGTCGAAGCCCGCCCCATTGTCGAGCGCGTCGACAACCAGAATGTGCCGACGGTTGAGTCTCTGCCTGCCGTCGAGGAAGTCGTTGCCAACTCCCATGCGGAAACACTCGACTATATCCGTCGTCCAGTAGGTGAAACCGCAGCGCCGCTCTATTCCTATTTCGCGCTCGTGGCCGACGATCCGTCCGTGCAGATCGTGTCACAGGCGCAATCGTGGTACATAGAGCAGATGATGCGCGGCACCGAATGGGAGGGCCTGCCCATCCTGTCAGCAGCGGCCCCGTTCAAGGCCGGTGGTCGTGGTGGCCCCGATTACTACACTGATGTTCCCGTTGGCCCCGTCGCCATCAAGAATGTCGCCGACCTCTACCTGTATCCAAACACCATTCAGGCGGTTCTGATCACCGGCGACGATGTGAAGAACTGGCTCGAACGCTCGGCCGGCATCTTCAATCAGGTCGAGGCCGGCGCCACCGATGCCGCCCTCATCAACCCCGATTTCCCGTCCTACAATTTCGACGTGATCGACGGCGTGACCTACAAGATCGACATCACCCAACCCTCGAAATATTCCTCCGACGGCAAGGAAACCATCAACCCCGAAGCCAGCCGCATCGTCGATCTCGCCTATAACGGCGAGCCCATCGATCCGGCCCAGCAATTCGTCGTCGCCACCAACAATTATCGCGCCGGTGGCGGTGGTTCGTTCCCTGGTATCAATTCCGAAAAAATCATCTTTGTCGGTCCCGATACCAACCGCGACCTGATCGTTCGCTATATCATCGAAAACGGCACGATTGATCCCAAGGCCGACAGCAATTGGTCACTCGCCCCAATCGGCGACACCAGCGTCCTCTTTGCCACCGGACCAAAGGCCGCCGAGCATGTCGATGACGTCACCGCAATTGCCATAGAGCCAACCGGCGACACCGATGAAGCCGGCTTCGGCATCTATCGCATCGCGCTCTAGCTATCGACTTTTTGCAATCTAGAAGGGGAGCCGCTAAGGCTCCCCAATCTGTTTTGGGGAAAGCTTATGCTGCGCAAAATCGTCATCCTTGCCGCCGCGCTTTTCGCGACGCCAGCCCTCGCCGAAACACCGCTCTCGGGCACATTCACCGCAACAGACGCCTGCCCCGCCTATCAATCGATCAGCCGGCAAACCAATCCAGGCAATATCGAGATCGCACCCGGTCAGAGCTACGATCTGCTCGCCGGCAACAAGACGCCGCCCACGCATCTGCGGATCGCTGTGCCCGGCGCGAGCCCGGTGCAACGCTGGGTCGCTATCGATTGCGGCACAACACCCTCACTCGACAGCAGCAAGTCGCAGCACCAACCTGCCGCCCCGACCTATCGCGGCACCCAATATATCCTCGCCGTTAATTGGCAGCCCGCCTTCTGCGAACTGAATTCCCGCGTTCGGGAGTGTCGCGACCAGCGCCCCAATTCGTTTGAGGCCACCAATTTCACCCTGCACGGCCTCTGGCCACAACCACGCGGCAATGAATATTGCGATGTATCCAATCGCGACCGCATCGCCAGCCAGGACGGTCGCTGGCGCGACCTGCCCCTGCTCGATCTCACCATCGCTCAGCGCCGCGAACTCGATCAGGTCATGCCCGGTAGTGTGTCAGGTCTCGACCGTCACGAATGGGTCAAGCACGGTTCCTGCTATGACGGCGATCAGCGCGCCTATTACGCAGCTTCGCTCGATCTCATGCTGGCCCTCAACACGTCCGAAGTCGCCGAACTCTTCGGCTCGAACATCGGCAAACGCCTCACGCTCAACGATATTCGCTCAACCTTCGACCGCGCATTTGGCCCTGGCGCCGGGGATCGTGTCGCGTTGGAATGCGCTCAGGACGGCAACAGAACGCTCATCACCGAGTTGCGCATCGCCCTCACAGGCCAGATCGATAACCCAGACGATTTTGCAAGTCTGCTGCTGGCCGCCGATCCGCAAGAGAGCCGCTGTCGCTCCGGTCAGGTCGATGCCGTGGGTTTCCGCTAATCAGCCTTTTCAGACAAAGCCATATCAAGCCGCGCGCGGAGCGCCAGCAATTCCGCCTGAAGTGTCCCTGCCTCATCAAGTGAAAGCCCAGCGCCCTTCATGACCGCGAGCGGCACAGCCATTGCCTTGCCCCTCAGCGCCCTGCCCTCTGGCGTCAATGTAATCCTTACCTGTCGCTCATCGTCCTCGTCGCGACGGCGTTGCACGAGTCCCCGTCCTTCAAGCCGCTTGATCAGCGGCGTAATCGTGCCTGAATCAAGGAACAATTTGTCCCCCAGCGCTTTGACCGTGATGTCGTCCCGTTCCCAGAGCACGAGGAACACCAGATATTGCGGATATGTCAGGTCCAGCGCGTCCAGTCGCGGCTTGTAGAAGCGCGTAAAAGCGTGCCCTGCCGAGTAAACGGCAAAACACAGCATCTGGTCGATTGTCTGCATAGGCGTGTCGGCCATGATCAGTCCTTGAGAAGCACAACACAAACTAACACACAAAATTCGATTGCACACAATTTAATTGTTTACTATATAAATCTTATCCAACCAAGGAGCACGTGCCATGAGCATCAAATCCGCAGTCTATACCGCCCACGCCCACACCACTGGTGGCCGCACCGGCACCAGCAAGACAGATGACGGGCGTCTCGAAGTCACCCTCGACACCCCAAAAGCCATGGGCGGCAATGATGGTCCCGGCACCAACCCCGAGCAGCTCTTTGCCGCAGGCTATTCCGCCTGTTTCCTCGGCGCACTCAAGGCCGTCGCTCGTGGCGAAAAGGTCAAAATTCCTGACGAAGCAACGATCGACGCTGCTGTGTCCTTCGGTGAAAACGCCAATGAAGGTGCCAAGGGCTTCAATATCGCCGTTGAGCTCAAGGTGACCCTGCCCGGCTTTGACAAGGCACAGGTCGAAGACCTCGTTCACAAAGCCCACGAAGTCTGCCCCTATTCCAATGCCACGCGCGGCAATGTCGACGTGAAGCTCTCCGTCGCCTGACCGCCCACAGGCGCAATTCATTAACGATCGCCCTTCACACGCCTGAAAGGGCGGCAAGACTAGTTTGGCCACCAGCAATGGAGCCAACATGCCTGCCGCCCTTCAGCTTTCCGGCCTGACCAAATCTTTTGACCGCCCTGTGGTCAATGGCGTCGATCTCACCATCAATGAAGGCGAATTTTACGCCCTTCTTGGCCCCAACGGTGCCGGCAAAACCACCATTCTGCGTATGGTTGCAGGTCTGCTCAAACCAGATGCAGGTTCCATTTCCATATTCGGCGTCGACGCGCTTACAGATCCTGTAGCTGCCAAGCAGCTCATGGCCTGGGTTTCCGACGAACCCATGGTTTATGATCGGCTGACCCCGCTTGAATATCTCGAATTCGTCGCCGGTCTGTGGCAGGTCGAACCGGCCCGCGCCCGCAAATCCGCGCATGAATTGATCGACTGGCTCGGCCTGGCCCCGCACGCCAATGAGCTTTGTGGCGGCTTTTCCAAAGGCATGTTGCAAAAGGTGGCGCTGGCCGGTGCACTGGTTCACGATCCGCGCCTGATCATTCTCGATGAACCGCTGACCGGCCTCGACGCAGGCTCTGCGCGACAGGTCAAGGACGTGCTCCGCCAGAAAACGGCGTCCGGTGTTACCGTCATCATGACGACCCACATTCTGGAAGTCGCCGAGCGCATGGCCGAACGCATCGGCGTCATCGCGGGTGGCCGTCTCATCGCCGAAGGCACATTGGAACAATTGCGCGCGCGCACAGGGCGGGAAAGCACACTGGAAGAAATCTTCCTCGATCTGGTTGCACAAAGCGATCAGGCAGCATGAGCACCGCGCCAGCCCGCCTCATCTGGTTCGCTCGCCACGAATTCCGCCTCGCATGGCGCGACTGGATGGCCATGATGACCGGCGGCAAACGTGTTCGGCTCGTCGGCTGGATCATTGGCGGGCTCGGCGTATATGGTGTCATCACAACAATCGCGTGGTTGGCTATCAGGCCATGGGTCGAAGCAGGCGCTACCATCGACAAGCAGACGCTGTTGGTCGTGTCGGGAATGGGCCTGCTCTTTTGGGCAGTAACGCTATCTCAGGCCCTCGAAGCGGTCACGCGCGTCTATTATTCCCGATCCGACCTTGATCTCATCCTGTCCTCCCCCACCCCGAGCAACGGTGTCTTCATCGTTCGAGCAATCGCGGTTTTCGCCACGACATGTACCCTTGGCGCACTATTGATCAGTCCTCTGATCTTGTCGCTTTCCCTGCAATCGGGCTGGCAGTGGCTTTCCGCCTACCTGCTGCTTGCCGCACTTGCGGCCCTTTCCGTGGCCATTGCCATGGCCATAACTCGGTTGCTGTTCCAACTAGCAGGACCAAGACGCACCCGCCTTCTGGCTCAGATCGTTGCGGGCATTGTGGGCGCAGGGTTTGTCATCGGCATTCAGGCCGCGGCCATTCTGTCCCATGAAGGCTTTTCGCGCTTTGCCTTCTTTCAGTCTGAAGAAATGCTTGCCATAGCGCCTGATACCTCAAACCTGCTCTGGCTCCCAGCTCGCGCCGCCATGGGCGACATTGGCGCAGCCATATCAATCCTGATCCTGGCCTTCGTCATTTTCGCTCTGGCAGTAAGCCTTGTCGCCCCAAGCTATGCGCGACTGGCCACCTCTGCCGCAGGGCTGACGCATATTCGCAGCCAGCGCCGTGCCTCTGTTCGCGCGTTTGCCCCCGCAAGCCAACGACAGGCCCTGCGCCGTAAAGAATGGAAGTTGCTGCAACGCGACCCTTGGCTGCTGTCGCAAACGCTGATGCAATTGCTTTACCTTGTGCCGCCAGCCCTGCTGCTCTGGGTCAATTTCGGCTCGGACAATTCCGGTTTCTTTATCGTCGTTCCGGTTCTGGTCATGGCCTCTGGCCAGCTCGCCGGGGGGCTGGCATGGCTCGCCATATCGGGGGAAGATGCACACGATCTTGTGGCCACCGCTCCCCTCACGCCATCGATTATTCTGCGGGCCAAGATCGAATCCGTCCTGGCCGTCATCACCATTATACTGGCGCCCCTCTTGCTGCTTTTGGCCCTGGCATCATGGCAGATGGCCCTCGTCACTGGTTTCTTTGTGGCGCTGTCCGCAGGAACAGCAACGGCTATTCAACTCTGGTTCCGTGTTGTTGCAAAACGGTCGATGTTCCGTCGCCGCCAGACAGCCTCGCGTGCGGCCACGCTGCTAGAAGCGTTTTCGTCCATCCTGTGGGCAGGCACCGGGGCGCTCGCCGCTATCGGTTCGCTCTTCGCAATCCTTCCGGCCATCTGCGCGGTAGCCGTGCTAGGCTTGGCGCGACTCATTGCTCCCAAGCCCATCTGATATGACCGACCTGATTTTCCGCGACGCCACACCCGCCGACATCGAGACAATTCTAACTTTGAACCATGCCGGGGACGCGCGCGGCGCAGACACGCCGCCACTGGACCCCGCAACATTGGCCGACCCGCGCTATCGCACTGCCTTCGACGCCATCGCCGCCGATCCCAATAACCGGCTGATTGTAGTGGAGCAATTTGGCGAAGTAGTCGGCACTTTGCAGATCAGTTTCGTGCCCGGACTGCCCCGGTTTGGCACCACCCGCGGCATGTTTGAAAACGTCCATATCCGTCCAGACCAACGCGGCAATGGTCTTGGCTCACACATGGTGCAATGGGCAGTCGAGCGCTGTAGGGAGGCTGGCTGCGGCATGGTGCAACTGACCTCAAACAAGCTGCGCCTCGACGCCCATCGCTTCTATAAAAAGCTCGGCTTCGAGCAGAGCCATGAGGGCTTCAAGCTCTATTTCTAGAACAGGATCACGAGCCCCATAACGGCCAGAACAAGCATGAGCGCGATGCTGATCAGCATGATGACCAGCACAATTTTTGCCAGCGTGGCAGCGGTTCCCGCAACGCCGGTAAATCCCATCGCTCCCGCGATGAAAGCCACGAGCACCAGAATAATCAGCAATTGTAACATGACGCTTTTCCGTAAAGGCAGTTAGGCCCTCAGAAAACGTCAATACCTGCTAACGCGTTCCAGTTCGCTAAGGGCGCAGCCCCATCGGCACCGGAGGCGGCGTCTGCAGCACCGTGATCCGCACGCGTTCATTGGCTGCCATATAGGGATCATTGGGGAAGAACGGATCGTCGGTCGATCGTCCGATCACCGACTTAATCCGATCATTGCTCAGCCCAAACTCTCCAAGCGTGGAGCGAACAACATTGGCGCGATCGGCGGACAATTCCCACGACCCGTAGCGCGGATTGTCATAGCGACCACCTGCTGCTGTATGACCGGAAATGTTCACCTGCGCATTGAGCTGCTGCAGGATCGGGCCGATGGCAGCAAGTGCCACCCGCGTCGCTTCGGTGGGGTATTTCGACCCTTCCGGAAACATCGCGCGGCCTTGCTGGTCCACGATCTGGATATCTAGGCCCTCGTCGGTTTTCTCGACCAATAGGTTATCCATGAATGGGGTCAGTTCAGGCAGCGCCTGCCACGCCTGCTTGATACTGGCGGCAGCGCTGTGGAAGGCGCGATCCTGCTCCGCTTTGACATTGGCGTCGCTGTCATTAGTGGCGGCCTGTTCGGCGTTCTTCTGCAGCATTTCGGACTTTTCGCCCTCCTGACCGGGCGATGCCGGTTTGTCGGAGAGGACGCTTGCCGACGAGCCGGACATTCTGTTGCCGCTATCATCCATGGCAGTGCCGCCCAGAACACCGCCTGAGCCAGAAACCGAGGTGCTCGACGAGGTCGGCGCGAAATAATCCGCCAGACCTTCCTTCTGCTCGGGCGTAGTCATGCTGATCAGCCACATGAGCAGGAAGAAAGCCATCATTGCCGTCACGAAGTCGGCATAGGCGATCTTCCACGCCCCACCGTGATGGGCATGGCCCCTCTTCTTGACCTTCTTGATGATGATAGGCTGGTCGTAGTTCGCCATTCTGGCTCACTCTTTCAGAAGAATTTATGCGGTGGCCGGCAGGTTGGCTGTTGCGGCTTCGACTTCGTTGAATGTTGGGCGCACTTCGCTCATCAGCGCCTTACGTGCGAACTCGATAGCCATGACCGGCGGCTGTCCCCCGATATGGGCCAGCAGCCCGACTTTCAGCGACAGGTAATATTTGGATTCGGATTCAAAGATATTCTTCAGCGACTGCGCCATCGGCTGAAAGAATCCGTACGCCACGAAAACGCCGAAGAACGTGCCCACCAGAGCGCCACCAATCAGGTGACCCAGCACTTCGGGCGGCTCTGTAATAGCACCCATGGTTTTGATCACGCCAAGCACGGCGGCCACGATGCCCAGAGCTGGCGTGCCGTCAGCAATGGCCTGAATAGCCGACACCAGCCGCTCCTGCTCCTGATGGTGAGTTTCCAGCTCTTCGTCCATCAATGCTTCCATTTCATGAACATTGTTGGACCCCATGGTCACCATGCGCATGTAGTCGCACACGAATTCCACCGCATGATGGTTCTTGGCGAAGGTTGGGAAGGCATTGAACAAAGTCGAATTATGCGGGTCTTCGATATGGGGCTCGATGCCGAGAATGCCCTTTTGCTGGACCAACTTATACATCGAATATTGTAGGCCCAACAATTCGACATAGGCCTGCTTGTTATATTTCGGCCCCTTGAACATCGTGCCGAACATCGACGGAACCGCTTTGAGGACGGGCGCACCGTTTGCAATGATGAAAGCACCGATTGCCGCGCCCAGAATGATCACGAACTCGAAAGGCTGCCAGAGCACTTCGACATGTCCGCCCATGGCCGAATAACCGCCAAAAACGCAGGCAAAGACCGTGATGATACCGATGATCAGACGCATGGACGCAATACTCGCACTCGAACGCATTCTGCGTTTTTGGGGCAGTCTGGCCCCACGGACGCAGGATGCATAGTGCAATTGGCAGGCTTAACAGCGCGTGTATGGAACAGTGTCCATTGCACGAAATCTTGCTTTTGCCATTCTCATCGGTCACCCCTTGGGCAAGACCACCAAAGGAACAAGCAATGTCGCGTATCTCCCTTCTTGCCTCCGCCATTGTCGTAGCAGCCATGATCCAGCCGGCCTTCGCCCAGAGCGAGCAGCCGACATGGGACAATATCGAAGCCATTCACGGCGATGCGGACGGGCTCTTCGATCTGCTTGAAATCCTGCAGGATGCAGTCATTGCTGGCGACGCTGAAACAATTGCCCAGCACGCGCTGTATCCCCTGGCCGTCAATGACAGCGATGGCAATTATGATGTGGCCGACGCCGACGAATTCCTCGACAGTTTCGACATCATTTTTACCCAGGAAACCCAACAGGCACTGCTCGAACAGACCGCCGGTGACCTGATCGTCACCAGTGAGGGCGTTGGTGTGGGCAATGGCGCAATCTGGTTGACCAATGTGTGCCTGGACGATGCATGTGCCGAAACCCAATGGGGTATTCTCAGCATCAACAATTAGGCCGCTCAGCCTCCAACACGCGCCAAAGCCTCAGCAATGACCTCCAGCAGCCAGTCAAAGGCGCGACCACAAGTGGCAGAGTAAGCAACGACCAGATCGGCAGGGCGGGCATAACGGGTGCGAGGTTCATCCTCGCACCCTAGTCTCCGCAATGGGCCCAGCCAGCCCCTGCTCATGGTGATCTGAAAAGGATCAGACCGTCCCGCGTTCCTTACGAATGGCCAGCACCTTGTCGACATCCGCCGCCGAATGGCGCTCATAAAGATGCTCGTCTTCCGGCCCACCGGCAGCATTGACGCAACGGCCGCGCTTTACAGCTTCGCGCGCATCCAATTGCTTGGCCCAGCGCAGGACATTCTTGTATTCTTGGACTTGCAAAAACTCTGCGGCATTATAGGCCCGGCCCAGTACCAGTCCACCATACCAAGGGAAAATTGCCATATCGGCGATACTGTATTCGCTGCCTGCCACATATTCGTGCTCAGCAAGCTGGCGATCCAGCACATCAAGCTGCCGTTTGGCTTCCATGGCATAACGGTTGATCGGATATTCGAGCTTGACCGGCGCATAGGCATAGAAATGCCCGAAGCCACCCCCGACAAATGGCGCGCTGCCCATCTGCCAGAACAGCCAGTTCATCGTCTCCGCCCGCTTGGCAACATCCTTGGAGAGAAATGCGTCGAACTTGTCGGCCAGATAGACGAGGATCGAGCCACTTTCAAAAAGCCGGATCGGCTCCTTGGGGCCAAGGTCGATCATTGCCGGAATTTTGGAATTGGGATTGATTTCAACAAAGCCCGAACCAAATTGGTCGCCCTTGCCGATATTGATCAGATAGGCGTCGTACTCTGCGTCCTTACCTGCGGCCAGCAGCTCTTCGAGCATGATAGTGACCTTCTGCCCGTTCGGCGTCGCCAACGAATGCAGTTGCAAGGCATGCTCACCGCGCGGCAAAACCGCTTCATGAGTGGCTCCGGCTATGGGCCGATTGGTGCTGGCAAAAGCGCCCCCATTTTCCTTGTCCCAGGTCCAGATTTTTGGCGGCACATAGTCACTCATGGCAACGGCTCTCTGTTTGATCTTGATAATGGCGCATATTCATCGCCTTGCGCCGATATAAGCACACTTGGTGCCCAAGGTAACCCCGCTCTTGTAACCGTCTGCGCCCCCCGTTAAGCCACGCACATGACATCCGCCCCATTCGACATTTTTCTCGTTGCTACGCCAGGCCTCGAAGTCCCTCTGGCCCAGGAAGCCCGCGACGCAGGTTTTGCAGGCACGAAGATCATCGACGGCGGCGTCACTTTTTCTGGCACATGGAGCGACGTTTGGCGCGCCAATCTCGTCCTACGTGGCGCCACCCGCATTCTGGCGCGCATGGCCAACTTCCGCGCCCTGCATCTGGCCCAGTTGGACAAGCGCGCTCACAAGGTCGAATGGGCCTCTTTCCTGCGCCCCGGCATTCCCGTCCATGTGGAAGCCTCCTGCAAGCGCTCACGCATCTATCACGATGGCGCGGCAGCTCAGCGTGTAGCAAAGGCGATAAGCCAAACCATCGGCACACCCATCGACGAAAATGCTGCCCTGCGCGTCATGGTCCGCATTGAGGATGACCTCGTCACCATCAGTCTCGACACGACTGGCGAGTCACTGCACAAGCGCGGCTTCAAAGAAGCCGTCAACAAAGCCCCCATGCGCGAAACCATGGCGGCCATGTTTCTGCGCCAATGCGGTTATGACGGCAACGAGCCGATACTTGACCCCATGTGCGGCTCAGGCACTTTTCCCATCGAGGCCGCAGAGATCGTCCTTGGCCTCAATCCGGGCCGCGAGCGTCACTTCGCCTTTGAACAGCTTCCCAGCTTCGACCTTCGTGCATGGACTGACCTAAGGGCAGGTCAGGCGACACGGCCAAGCGATCTGCTTTTTCACGGCTCCGACCGTGACGCAGGCGCCATTCGCATGGCCGAGGAAAACGCCACCCGTGCTGGCGTCGGCGCCCTCACCCGCTTCAGCCAGCAATCCATAGAAGATCTCACACCGCCAGAAGGCCCGCCGGGTCTGGTCATTGTGAATCCGCCCTATGGCACGCGTATCGGCAGCAAGGGGCCGCTCATCACCGTCCACAAAACGCTCGGCATGGTGCTCAAGACCCGTTTCAAAGGCTGGCGCGTCGGCATTATCACCGCCGACAAGCAACTCGCGCAGGCCACCGGCCTCCCCTTCGAGCCCATGCTTCCGCCCGTCCTTCACGGCGGCATCCGAGTCGCGCTTTACCGGACCTCAGAACTCTAGTCGCGCCGGTCGATACAATTTGAACCAAATAGTAACCACGTTGCCAGCCATGCGCCTCGCGCATGCAACGAAGGGCGCCTGATCGGACTTTCCTCGCCAGTACAGCGTAATGAGGGGAAGCCACATGTCCACCAAGCCACGCATACTCGTCGTCGAAGACCAGCCGCTACTGATGCTCGACCTGATCGACCAGCTTGCCGAACTCGAATTCGACACCGTACCCGCCAGCAACGCCCGCACAGCAGCGCATATGCTCGACGCGCGGATTGACGCCATAATCACCGATATCGAACTGGGCGACGGTCCAACTGGCCTGACACTAGCGCGACTGGCGGCGCAGCGCTATCCAGGCCTGCCTATAGTCGTCGTTTCCGGCGGTGTAACGCCAAAGGCCAGCGAGCTGCCACCCGGCGCCACCTTTATCGCCAAGCCCTACAGCATCGATGCTATCCTCACCGCGCTTGAAGGCCAGACAAAAGCCCGCGCTGCCTGAAGCAGCGCAGGCATAGTCCACTATTTCAGAACGTCGGCAATGGCAGGCACCAGTGTGTCCAAAGCATAAGGAATGGCCAGCGGCGACGGTGCCGATGTGGCCATAACGAAACTACGGTCGATCAGCGCCACGAAATGGCCCTCGGCCACCGGGCGATACCGCGACATCAATGGGTTGTCTTCTACGAAATCGAAGCCGGTTTCATCATTGAGCCAGGCGATAAAGATGTCGGCATCAACGCTGGATAGATTTTCAAGGCTGACCGGAAAGCTGAAGCCCTGATCGATCGGCAGCGCCTTGACACCCTCGGCCAGCGTCAGGCCAAGATCCTCCACCAATTGCACGCGCGGATCAGTCGAAACATAGAGGCCCAGAATACTACTGTCGCCGCTCAATCCGCCCGCAAAAGAGAATGTCTTACCCGCAAACTCAGGATGAGCGTCACGCACCTCGGCGATTTTCGCTTCCGTGTCTGCAATCAGCGCTTCAGCATCGGCAGATCGACCCATGGCCTTGCCATTGGTCCGCACAATATCACGCCATTCACCCGACCATGGTTGACCATCATAGGCCACAACAGGGGCAATTGTGCTCAATCGATCATATTCGTCGTGCGTAATGCCGGAATACCGAGCAAGGATCAGGTCTGGGTCAGTGGCCAGAATATCCTCGAAGGGAATGCCATCATTATAGTTCAGCATAGCCGGGTCGCCCTGCCCCAGCTCATCGAGCTTGGCGCGCACCCAAGGATAGAACCCATTCTCGTCGCCACCCCAAGCCGAAAATGGAATCCCGACCGGCACAACGCCAAGCGCCAGCACACTGTCCTGGCTCATCCAGCCAATGGTCACGATCCGCTGCGGTTGCGCCTCTATGACGGTCTCGCCAAAAGCATGCTCGATGGTGACGGGGAAGGACTCCTGCGCAACAGCAGGCACAGCAAATCCGGCCAATGCGACAAACGCCGCGCCAAAGCGGCGAAGAGAGAATTTCATGTTCGATCCTGAACAGTTCGGTAACGGAGGATAAACATGACCATGTTTATCATAAATTGCAATGTGATTGCGATATAGCGCAACCCCACCCCGCTCCCGGCGTTGGTTTCTCACAGTCTTTTCAGAGGAGATGAAAATGGATTGGAACCGCATCGAAGGCAGCTGGAAGCAGTTCGCAGGCAAAGCCAAGGAACAATGGGGCAAGCTCACAGACGACGATATTGCCCAGATTAACGGCAACCGCGAACAGCTCGAAGGCAAGCTTCAGGAGCGTTACGGCAAGGCCAAGGACGAAGTCCGCAAGGAAATCGACGACTGGTCAGGTCGCATGAACTAGACCGCACGTTTGCTGCGGAAAAGCCCGGTGCAATACCGGGCTTTTTGCTGTCGGCTTTTGGCTGTTAGACTGATCCTGCAAACGTGAGGGCCAGGACATGGCAAGCCACCGCATCTACGCAATGAGCGTCGCCAGCGTCTATCCGCTCTACATCACCAAGGTAGAACGGAAAGGACGAAGCCGGGCGGAGGTTGACGAGGCTATTTTCTGGCTGACCGGACATGACGAAAAATCCCTGCAAGCCGAACTGGACAAAAAAACCAGCTTCGAAGACTTCTTCGCCAAAGCGCCACATCTCAACCCTGCACGCTCACTCATAAAGGGAACCATCTGCGGCGTCCGTATCGAGGAAATAGAAGAAGATACGATGCGCGAAATCCGCTATCTCGACAAACTCGTCGACGAGATCGCCAAGGGCAACGCGATGGACAAAATTCTCCGCACGCCCGCTCAGCCCAACCCATAGAAGAAATAAATTGCCGCGCAGGTCGACAGTCCCACGACCACATTCATAGGCATGCCGACCTTCACGAAATCGGTGAATCGGTAATTGGCGGCCCCATAAACCAGCGTATTGGTCTGATAGCCGATAGGCGTGGCAAAGCTGGCGCTCGCCGCAAACATCACAGCCACCACCAACGGTCGCGGATCGACCCCCAGCTTCGCTCCCAGTCCGATGACAATGGGCGTCATCACCACCGCCACGGCATTGTTAGTGATCAGCTCGGTCAGGATCGAGGTCAGCAGGTAAATCGTCACCAGCAGGAGCAGAGGCGACATCTCACTCATATGCGGCGCGATGGCCTGCACGATCAGATCGACCGACCCGGCATTCTGCAGTCCAAGGCCGACAATCAGCATCGAAAAGATCAACACCAATATCCCGCCATCGATTGCGCCCCACGCTTCCTCACTATCGATACAGCGCAGCGCCAGGATCACCACCACGGCCAGCATGGCGAGAAGGCCGATATCCATCACCCCAAACGCCGCCAGCCCGACCACGCCCGCCATGGCCATCAGCGCAATCGGCGCCTTGGCCTGCCGATAGGCCCGTCCGCTGGTGCGCGTCACTGAAACCAGCACACCGCGTTGCGTCAACGCATCCAGCCCCGCCGCCGGCCCCTCGATCAGCAGGCGGTCTGCTGCGCGCAATTGGGCACTGCGCAAATCCTGGCCCGCAATATGATTGTGCCGATGGACACCCAGCACGCGAACGCCAAACTGATTGCTGATCGTCAGCTGGTCGACCCGTCGGCCCACAATGGACTGATTAGGCCCGAGCACCGCCTCCACCACAGCCATTTCCGCCTTGCCCGGACGATGGCTGGCTCCCGTGCCGATGCGGATGCCTTCGATATCCTTCAGCGTCAGCAGTTCCGATGCAGCGGCTGAAATCACCAGTCGGTCACCACGCTTGAGCTGGATCGATTTGAGATCCTTGCGCGTAACAGTCCCGCTCTGGTTAACGGCCCGCACGTCGAGATTGGGCAATTTGAGCGCCACAATGTCCCCGATTGGCGTTGCGGTGAAATCGCCATCCTCCACAATGGTAATTTCCGAAAGGAATCGCCCATTTTCGCCACTGAGGTCGCCCCCTTCCTCCTTGCGATCCGGCAGAAGGAAGCGCCCGAACAGGCCCAGCAGCAACAGACCAGAAACCGCAGTGACAATGCCCACCGGCGTAATCTCAAAGATTGAGAACGGCTCCAGCCCGCGCTCGCGCGCCACCCCGTCGACCAGCAAGTTTGTGGACGTGCCGATCAGCGTCAGCGTGCCCGCCAGAATGGTGAAATACGAAATCGGCATCAGAATACGCGTCGCGGCAAAGCCGAACCGCTCGGCAATCCGCACGCCGATGGGAATAAGGATCAGCACCAGCGGCGTATTGTTGATGAACCCGCCCAAGAGCATGATCCCCGCCACAAGGCAGATCACCGCCCGCGCCGCATTGTCCCCCGCCACATCGAGGATGATCCCCACCACCCGTTCCAGCACGCCCGTACGCACCAGCGCCCCGGTCAGCACGAACATGGCGGCAATGGTCAGCGGGGCAGGATTGGAGAAAACACTAAAAGTCTGAGCCGGGCTGACATAGCCCAAAAGCACGAAGGCCGCGGCCCCGATGGCCGCTGTCACTTCGGGCGGCAATTTCTCGACCATGAAACCGATAAAGGTGAGCAGCATCAGGCCAAGCGCGATATAGGCTTGGTAGGTAACGAGAAAATCCAGCAACACGCCCCCTGTATCTCCCGGCAGCAACGCTCACAAACCACGCTTAACACGCGTTGTCCGGTGATCGCCACAACGGCAGCGACACCGATTGGCTCCAATAAAAGTTTGCGGCCCCAAACAGGCGTCAGCCAGCCTTTCGCGTGAACATCATGTGCACGACGCCGCTGGCCGATGGCGTCAGCTCGATATCATAATCGGCTTCGATCCCCTCAAGCCCATCCCAAAGCCGCTGTCCGCGCCCGAGCACGACAGGCACCTGCACCAGATGCATATGATCGATCAACCCTTCGGCCAGAAACGCCCGCAAGACCCGCACCCCGCCACCGATCCGCACATCACGTCCATTCGCTGCCGCTTTCGCCATGGCTAGCACCCCTGCCGGCGGCGCATCGGTGAAATGGAAAACATTGCCGCCTTCCAGTTCGAGCGGCGGGCGCTTGTGCTGCGTCATCACGAAGACCGGCGTATGAAACGGCGGATTATCGCCCCACCAGCCCGTCCAGTCCTTGTCCTCGTGCCAGCCGGGATAGCCGAATTTGTTTGACCCCATGATTTCGGCGCCGATGCCAACATCGAAAGTGCGCAGGATCGCATCATCCACCCCGCGCGTCCCGCCCTCCTGCCCAAACATGGTCTTGCCGAAGCGCGTGGCAAACATCCACTTATGCAGCCGCTGCCCCGCATGTCCAAACGGCGCCTCCCGGCTCAGCCCCTCCCCGGTGCCGAAACCATCCAGCGAAATCGAAAAATGCTGCACGCGCGTCTGGGACATGGCTGGCCTCCATGATCGGGCCAATTATCGCCTCCTAGAGACGAGAGCGGAAGGCCCAACGACGTTCCCGACTCCGTTTGTGCCGTTAACTGTGCCCAGAGATAGATTCCTCCTTGGAAGTAAGTAGTAAGACGAAAGCCGCCTCGGAGCATTGGGATTTCCAGCAGGGGGTTTCTAGGGGGACCTTGCTGTCCATGAACCCATCCCCGGACCCAGCCCCCTTAACGATCAAGATGCCTCCCTACTCTCACCGAACAGTTGATCATTGCAACTCCATCGTCGCCGGGTTGATGGGGAAGGGTGTGGGATGGGGCGCCGGTGGGTGAGGCAGAGGTGGATATCTGGTGAGCAAAACTTGTGGAAGTTCATTTTCACCTTCGTGTAGATGAGAATTGAGTTCTATCCTGATGATCTTTCGCACTGAAATTTAGATGACCGCACCGATGCAAAAAATTGACAGCGATAACGCTTCAGGTGACACACAACCACTCGACAGGCACCGCTCCACACCCAGCGTTTTCCTCTCATATTCTTGGGATAACGAATATCATTGTAAGTGGGTACGCACTTTAGCTGAACGCCTAACTAACAACGGCGTAGCGGTATTTCTTGATCAGTGGCATGTCGGTCCCGGCGACAGTATTACACAATTTATGGAAGAAAAAGTGTTGGCTTGCGACCATACGTTGGTCGTCTGCACACCTAATTACGCTCAACGATCCTTAAAGCGCTTGGGCGGGGTGGGCTACGAACAGCAGATCATCTCTGGCAATATAGCGGCGGGCATTGAACGCAAAAAATTCATTCCGCTTGTACGGCAGGGAACGTTTGAGCCGGGACAAGATTGCGCAATACCTCCGCATTTCATGGGCATTTTTTGCATAGATATGCGGTCAGATGAGGACGCCGATGCCAGGTTAGAACAGCTACTACGAGCCATTTTTAAAGAGCCGGAGTTCGCTCCTCCGGCAATTGGCCCACGGCCGCACTTCGGTTCTAGCAACCAAAATGATGACGAGAACCTAGAGGACCTATTGGAGAAGATTGAGCCAGTAGGTCGCCTTCCCAGACTTGAACTCGACGGTTGGGCTTTCACCAATGGTGAAGAACTCAATGCGCAACACCCTGACACATTTCACATTCCGTCGTCCGAGCAAAGAAGTCACGTTCCCATAGGCCACTTTGTAAAGCTCGGATTTGAAGTGATGGAGTTTGATCCCGACAATCCAGAGGTTCAATATCCAGCAGGGGAACGTATGTGGGCAAAGGTAATTGGATATGACGGTCCATACATTATTGGCATTTGGGCCAATGAGTCGCTTAGCGCCAGTATTTTTCCAGCACTGGGTTGGGGTCGTCCGGTCTCTTTTCTTCCAGAGCACATCATCGATATAGACGATCCCCGATAGGGTGATGTTAGCCACAAGCGTTTCGTCGGACAGCACGGAGGACATCTCGATCAATATGGCCTGTCGAGCAAGCATGGGATTGTCCTTTGATCTGACTACCGTCCCCCTTCCCTTTCCCTTCCTCTTCCGCTACACCGCCCGCTTAACCACCATGTTCGGTCTTTTCCCCTGCGCTGCTGTGCTCAACGGCCACGCGGGTTTCGCGCGGACAGGTGTGTTCGGGCGATTCTCCCCCTCGCCCGCGTTTTCGTAGAGATAGCCAGAGCGAGCCCCGAATGCCGAAGCGTACCGACATCAAATCGATCCTCATCATCGGCGCGGGCCCCATCATCATCGGGCAGGCTTGCGAATTCGACTATTCGGGCACTCAGGCCTGTAAGGCGCTCAAGGAAGAGGGCTACCGGATCATTCTGGTGAACTCGAACCCGGCCACGATCATGACCGATCCCGATCTGGCCGATGCGACTTACATGGAGCCGATCACCCCCGAAGTCGTCGCCAAGATCATCGAGAAAGAGCGCCCCGACGCACTGCTCCCCACTATGGGTGGACAGACGGCACTCAACTGCGCCCTCTCGCTGCGCAAAATGGGCGTGCTCGACAAATACAATGTCGAAATGATCGGCGCGACCGCCGAGGCCATCGACAAGGCCGAGGATCGCGAGCTGTTCCGCGATGCCATGAAGAAGATCGGGCTCGATACCCCGCGCTCCATGCTCGCCCACAACACGATCGAAGCCCTGCAGGCGCTCGAAGTCATTGGCCTGCCCTGCATCATTCGCCCCAGCTTCACCCTGGGCGGCACCGGCGGCGGCATTGCCTATAACCGCGAAGAATATCTCGCCATCTGCGAGAGCGGCATTGACGCTTCACCCACTAATGAAGTTCTGGTCGAGGAAAGCGTCCTCGGCTGGAAGGAATACGAGATGGAGGTTGTCCGCGATAAAAAGGACAACTGCATCATCATCTGCTCGATCGAAAATATCGACCCGATGGGCGTCCATACCGGCGACTCCATCACCGTCGCCCCGGCCCTGACGCTCACCGACAAGGAATACCAGATTATGCGCGACGCCTCGCTGGCGGTGCTGCGCGAGATCGGTGTCGAAACCGGCGGTTCAAACGTCCAGTTCGGCATCAATCCCAAGGACGGCCGCATGGTCGTCATCGAGATGAACCCGCGCGTCTCGCGCTCTTCGGCGCTGGCATCGAAAGCCACCGGCTTCCCCATCGCCAAGGTCGCCGCTCGTCTCGCCGTCGGCTACACGCTCGATGAACTCGAAAACGACATTACCGGCGGCGCCACCCCGGCTTCGTTCGAGCCGACCATCGACTATGTCGTCACCAAGATCCCGCGTTTCGCCTTCGAAAAATTCCCCGGCGCCGACAATCGCCTGACCACCGCCATGAAGTCGGTCGGCGAGGCCATGGCCATTGGCCGCACCTTCCAGGAATCGCTGCAAAAGGCCCTGCGCTCGCTCGAAACCGGCCTCACCGGCCTCAACGAAGTGGGCATTCCCGGCCTCGGCGAAGGCGACGACAAGAACGCCATCAAGGCCGCCCTCGGCACGCCAACGCCACAGCGCCTGCTCCACGTTGCCGAAGCGATGCGTCTCGGCATCTCCAACGAAGACATTTTCGAAGCCTGCAAGATCGATCCGTGGTTCCTCGAACAGATGCGCGGCATCGTCGATATGGAACAGAAGGTTCGCGAGCACGGTCTGCCGCAGGACGCCGCCAATCTGCGCCTTCTCAAGTCCATGGGCTTCTCCGACGCCCGCCTTGCCCAACTCGCCGGCCTCAAGACCGCCGATGTGCGCAAGCTGCGCCACAGCCTCGAAGTGCGCCCCGCTTACAAGCGCATCGATACCTCTGCGGCCGAATTCGCTTCGCCCACCGCTTACATGTACTCGACCTATGAATCGCCCTTCGCCGGCAAGGTCGATGACGAGGCGCGCCCCTCCGACCGCAAGAAGGTCGTCATTCTCGGCGGCGGCCCCAACCGCATCGGTCAGGGCATCGAGTTCGACTATTGCTGCTGCCACGCCGCCTTCGCGCTGGCCGATGCCGGTTACGAGACCATCATGGTCAACTGTAACCCCGAAACCGTCTCGACCGACTACGACACCTCCGACCGCCTCTATTTCGAGCCGCTGACCGAGGAAGACGTCATCGAAATCCTGCTCACCGAAAAGCAGAATGGAACCCTCCACGGTGTCATCGTCCAGTTCGGCGGCCAGACCCCGCTCAACCTGGCCGAAGCCGTGCAGAAGGCCGGCGTGCCGATCCTCGGCACCCAGCCGGACGCCATCGATCTGGCCGAAGACCGCGACCTGTTCATGAAGCTCCTGAACCGTCTGGAGCTGACCCAGCCCAAGAACGGCATCGCCTATAGCCTCGAACAGTCCCGCCTCGTCGCCGAGCGTCTGGGCTACCCGCTGGTCATCCGCCCGTCCTACGTGCTGGGTGGTCGCGCCATGGCCATCGTCCATTCGGCCAAGGAATTTGAAAGCTACGTTCAGGATACCCTGACCGGCCTCGTCCCACCCGATATCCTGCTGCGCTATCCCAACGACAAGACCGGCCAGATCAATTCGGTCCTGTCCGACAATCCGCTGCTGTTCGACGCCTATCTCTCCGGCGCCACCGAAATCGACGTCGATGCCCTCTGCGATGGCGAAGATGTTTTCGTTGCCGGCATCATGGAGCATATTGAGGAAGCCGGCATTCACTCCGGCGACTCGGCCTGCTCCCTGCCCCCGCGCACCCTGCCGCCCGCCATCATCGACGAGCTCAAGCGCCAGACCCGCGAACTCGCCTTCGCGCTCAAGGTCGGTGGCCTCATGAACGTGCAGTTCGCCTATAAGGACGACACGATCTACCTGATCGAAGTGAACCCGCGCGCTTCGCGTACGGTCCCCTTCGTCGCCAAGGTCATCGGCGAACCCATCGCCAAGATCGCGTCGCGCATCATGGCCGGTGAGAAACTGTCGAGCTTCAACCTTGTCGAAAAGAAGCTGGAACACATCGCCGTCAAGGAAGCCGTCTTCCCGTTCAACCGCTTCCCCGGCGTCGATACGGTGCTTGGCCCTGAAATGAAGTCGACCGGCGAAGTCATCGGTCTCGACACCAATTTTGCCATCGCCTTCGCCAAGTCGCAAATGGGTGCTGGCCAGAAGGTGCCGACCTCGGGCAAGGCCTTCATCTCGGTGCGCGATGCCGACAAGGAATACATCGTCGACATGGCCCGCCATCTCGTCGAGTGCGGCTTCGAGATTTTAGCCACCGGCGGCACTGCGCGCTATCTCAACGATAACAGTGTGCTAGCGACTAAGATCAACAAGGTGCTGGAAGGACGACCACACATCGTAGATTCGATGAAAAACGGCGGCGTTCAGCTGGTAATCAACACCACCGATGGCCTCAAGTCGATCAGCGACAGCCGCGACATCCGCCGCACCGCGCTATTGGCAAAAATCCCTTATTATACAACGATCGACGGCGCCCTCGCCGCCGTGGAAGGCATCGTGGCGCTGCATAACGGATCCCTCCAGGTCCGCGCCCTGCAGGAATATTTCGCCGCTTGACCAAGCCTTGATCTGCCCCGAACGTCCAGTGAAAGACACCGGACGTTCGGGAGATCATCTTGATTGGGCGCACCCTCCTCATCGCAGCCATTGTTCTGACCGCATCGCCTGTTCAGGCCGTCGATGCCCAATTCGCCAGCCAGGCCAATGCCCTTTGCCGGGCCATTATCGACGCTCGCGACTACACCACCTTCCGGGACGCGCGGGACAAGAGCCTGGACGTGACCATCAGCAAACTCCGCGATGAAGCGCAGCCATCCCCCCAGGTTGCGGCTGAACTCTCCGGGCTTTTGCAGGCGGTAAACGCCGACCTCGCTGCAACCATTGATCGCTTGCGGACCTTGCCGCCCTCGCCCGAGTTCGACGCCTATCTCGCCTTTGGGCAGTCCATGGTGGACGCGAACGAAGCGCGGATCGGCTTTCTCGCCAATCTCGACGACTGGCAGTGGCCACCGGCCGATGCTTTGGACACCAGCCGGTATGATTACGCTACCGGCATGGCCGCGCTCGGCTTCACAGATCGCGACTGTGCCTATGTCTTCGGCTCGCTCGGCAATCCGCCCGAAAGTGCCGGTTTCATCACCAGCGTGGCCCGCGCCTGCACCGTCGCCTATGACCGCCTGGTCCAGACCGATCTCGACCAATGGCGCGAACATAATCTCAACGCCATGGTCGCCGCCCTGCAGGACAAGCCGCAGGACCCGGACGCCATTTCCGCGCTGCGCAAGCTGGGCGCCGCCTGGCAGGAGGCTGCTCACGCCTTTCGTCTGATTGATAGCGATATCGAAGACAAGCCGCCTCTGTGGGAAGAGGCCCTGGCGCTGATGTATGAGCGCGCCCGGATTTTTGAGGACCGCGCCGACGCCCTGCAATACGGCGACCAGGACGCCATCAAGCAGGCTTTCGCCAAACGCATGGGCATACCGGATTTCGAAAGTCTGGGCCTGCGCGAGACCTCCTGCATGGCCTTGGCGGGTCTGATGTAGCCTCTGGACAACAGTGTCTGGCTGGCTTATCGCTCGGCCATCATGAAGATCGCAGACCGAACCATCGCCATAGCGTTCCCCCGCGCCTGACACGCGCAAGGAACGCCGATCAACCGGCACGGCGCCGGCGCTTTCGCGTGCGCGCTGTTTGTTCTCTCGACCTTCATGGATCAATCATGCCCAATTATTTCGAAAGCCCGTTCCTGGGCATTCCGCTCGACCGTCAGGTCACCAACCCCAATATCCTCGTCGGCCGCTACAGCTATTATTCCGGCTATTATCACGGCCACAGCTTTGACGATTGTGCCCGCTACCTGATGACCACACCCGGCGTCGACCGGCTCATCATCGGCGCCTTCTGTTCCATCGGCTCCGGCGCGGCCTTCATCATGGCTGGCAATCAGGGCCATCGGAACGACTGGGTCTCGACCTTCCCCTTCGCCTTCGTGCCCGACGCGCCCGAATTTGCCGACGCCAACAACGCCTTCCAGCCCGCTGGCGATACCGAGGTCGGCCACGACGTCTGGATCGGATCCGAGGCAATCATCATGCCCGGCGTAAAAATCGGCCACGGCGCCGTTATCGGCACACGGGCGTTAGTGACCAAGGATGTCGAGCCCTACACCATTGTCGGCGGCAATCCGGCCAAGCCCATCCGCAAGCGCTTCAGCGACGACCACATTGCGCTGCTGCTCGAAATGGCGTGGTGGGACTGGCCCCTGGAAAGTCTTTCGCAAGCCATGCCGCTCCTCACCGCAGCCGACATCGACGCCCTGCACGCCTTCTGGCGCAAAGGGTGAATAGCGGGGGAGACGGACAAATCCGTCTCCCCTTTCAGTCAGCTTCCGTTCAGGTTGGGCGCCATAACAAGAGCCAACAGAACTATCGGGGGCCGATATGAAACACGTTGCCATTCTTCTCGCCGCTCTGCTCGGCACCACCGGGCTCGCCAATGCCCAGAGCATCGACGAACAGATTCAGAGCTTTATCCAGGCCGATGGTTTCACCAAGGCCGATGGCCCGGCCCTCGAACTCGAGCTCGGCAGTCTCTGGACCGATCGCGACGCCATCTCCCCCGGCGGCTTGGTCGGACCCATTGAAAAAGCCATGCTGCTTGCCGATGGAGCCAGCAACGCCACGCGGACCCGTACGCTGATTTCCTATGGCGAAGTCATCGAGGAGGAAGATGGCGCGCCGCTCCCGTACAGCTTCATCGAAGTCCGCCATTACAATCTTGGCCAGATCATCCGCGCCGAAACCATCGAAGCTTATGGCGAAGGCGACGTCGCCGATGCAGCCGAGTTCGGTCTCGGCGACCACGTGGCCTGGCGTTTTGTCTTTCGCCCGATGATGGGCAACGCAGCTCTGCTGATGGATGCCAGCACCCGCATTATTTCCGACAAGGACGCCACCAAGCACAATTGCGATGGCCGCTCCTGCCTCGATCCCTACGCCAGTATTGACGACACCGCACGCTGGACCGAAATCGAGGGCAAAATCCCGACATGGCCGCCGCTCTATCCCACCCATAATGGCGAAATCAGCGCCCCAGCCTATGCGATTTCACGGCTGGCGGTCTTTGGCTATTGGGCCAACGCCGAAGGCGGGCATTATCAATGGACCGGCGGCGAGCATCCCGAAGCAGCGCGCGGATATGAGCCCTATCGATTCATCTCCATCGACCGCGATCTGGGCCAGGAAAGCGTCATCGACACCGTATGGCGCGAAACCAAGCTCAATGACGACGAGCTTTACGCCATCTCGTTCCGCCAGCGCGACGTCGCAGGCCAGATCAGCCTGATGCGCGCCCGCGAAACCCGCTAATGCTCAGTGGAAAAAGCGGTCTACCAGGCCAAGCGCTCGCTCCACATCACCATCGCCAATATCGAGATGTGTCACCCAGCGCTGCTGCCCATAGCGCCCAGTAATGCCAATGCCATTCTCGGCAAGATAGGCGGTCAGTCGTTCTTCGATGGCCCTGTCCATATCGACCCAGACAATATTGGTGTCCGGCGCAACGATCCGCAATTCCGAATGCTGCGCTAGGCCGTCAGCCAATTGACGGGCCCGACGATGATCGTCAGCAAGGCGATCGACATTATGCTCCAGCGCGTAAAGTCCGGCAGCGGCCAAAATCCCTGCTTGACGCATCCCACCGCCCAGCATTTTGCGGTTACGTCGCGCCGTCTCGATCAGATCGCCCCGCCCAACCAGCACCGAACCAACCGGCGCCCCCAATCCCTTGGACAGGCAAATGGAAACGCTATCGAACCGCTCGGCAAAATCCTGCATCCCCACATTGAGCGCGGTCACGGCATTAAAAGCTCGTGCGCCATCAAGATGCAGGCCCAACCCATGGCGATCCGCAATATCGGCTACCGCCTGCATATAGCTGAGCGACAACGCCCGCCCGCCAAAGGTGTTTTCCAGCGCGATCACCCGCGTCGTGGCAAAATGGTTGTCCCCAGCCTTGATTGCCGCTTCGATATCACCCAGCGCCATTGTGCCATCACTTTGATGCGCAATCGGCTGTGGCTGGATCGAGCCCAGAACGGCAGCACCGCCCGCCTCATACTTATATAAATGCGCATTCTGCCCGGCGATGAATTCATCACCGCGCCCACAATGGCTCATCAGGGCAAGCAGGTTCGATTGCGTGCCCGAAGGGACGAATAAGGCGGCATCCTTACCGAGAAGACCCGCCATATACTGTTCGAGACGATTGACGCTCGGATCGTCACCAAACACGTCATCGCCCACCTCCGCCTCCGCCATTGCGGCACGCATGCCCGCGCTGGGTCTGGTGACAGTATCGGAACGGAAATCGTGGCGGATCATATTCATGAGCAGTCCTCGGCAGTGACCGCCTCTTGTGCCAAGCCGCCGCCGCTTTGGCTAGGCCGCCACGTTCCCGCCCGCGTCACCATCATTGGCCGCGCTCAGGTCCAGCGCCGGTTTGCGCGCCAGAACCAGAATGCCGGTAATCGGCGCACCACGATCCATACGCAGGACCGCAGTCTCAAACCGCAGCACTTCCAGCCCCGCGACAATCAAGGCGTCTCGCGTCCGCTCGATGCCGTGGGCATAGCGCAGGCTTGGGCGGAGAAACACCGCTTCATCACCGTCATGAGCTTCGAGCGAAAACGCAACCAGCCCGCCACCCTTGAGTGCTGGTACCAGTGCCGCCAAAACAGGTGGTAGCGCACCACAATAAATCAGCACATCCGCAGCCGTTACAAGGTCAGCATCGGCACGTCGCGCATTGAGCGCCGCCACCAGTTCAGCCTTTTGCAAATTGTCGTATATGCCCTTGCGCGCGGTTTCCGCGATCATCGCTGCGGAAATATCGACGCCTTCGAGATATTCCACTTTTGCGCGAAGCCGTTCGCCCATCAGGCCGGTGCCGCATCCCAGATCCAAGGCCTTACCAAAGGCAGAAATGCCCAGCCGGGCCATTTCTTCTTCAACCAGTGCGTCAAGCATTTCGGGCACTTTATAGCCCAGCTTGCCGACCAGAGAATCTTCGAACCGGGGCGCATATTGATCAAAAAGCGCTTCAACATAGCCCATGGCCGTGCCTTCGCCAGCGGGGGCTGCATTATGCACTGCCAATTTCAGTTTCGCCCCGAATAGGCCTTCGTCATCAAGGGCTTCGACTCGCCGCCAGGCAGAGATGGCACCAGCGACATTGCCAGCTTTTTCCTGAAATGTGCCCAGCATGTCCCAAGCGGCCGCCCAGTCCGGCACCATCTCAAGCGCCTGCTCCATCAATTCCGCCGCGGCTGCATAGTCACCACTCTCGGCCAGCATGCGGGCATAATCCGCGCGCCGGTCGGCGACGACATCGCCAGAAGAAAAATGCGCCTTACTCAAGACGATTGGCTTTCCAGAAGACCGGCCCTCTTGGCGCGGCGCGCGGGATTTGACGCAAGTGCGGCCAAAACGCAAGCGAAATGCCATCGCGGCTCCATCACGATGATTTAGGCACTTCCAATACAGCCAGACTTAACTAAAATGTTAGGTATTCGCCTCGTCTCCCGCATAGCGAAACCAAGTGCACTCGGCACCTTTACAGTCCAACCCGGCAGGGATTGGAATTTTTTTGTTCAATCGATTGCTTTCCCGCAAAACCCTTGTTTCTGCGGCCTGTTGTCGTGAACATGCGGCATATTGATGACTTGGAATTTTCAGGCTACGCTCCTTAAATCGAATATTGCGGCCGACCGATCTGAAAACGCGAATTGCATTCGCCATTGCTGACGTCATCTTCCGATATTTCGATATCAACTAGGTTCCGCCGGGTGCACGGTGGGGACCGCTACCAGCAGCGACTGCACGAGGGAACGCGCATTATGGCAACTGGCACCGTTAAATGGTTCAACGGCCAAAAAGGTTATGGCTTCATTCAGCCGGACGAGGGTGGTGCGGACGTTTTCGTCCACATTTCCGCCGTCCAGCGCTCGGGTCTGAACGGCCTGGATGAAGGTCAGAAGGTGAATTACGAGATCGTCAAGGACAAGCGGACCGGCAAATCCGCCGCCGACAATCTGACAGCTTCCTGATTCACTACCGTTGAACGATAAACGTGGGTGTGCTTCGCAAGAGGCGCACCCTTTATTCAACCCACAAGCCCGAACATCGGAGAGCGGCAGAGTGTGGCGGTATTGGGTCGAGCCCGGCTCAAACACGACTTAGCCCACAGCTTGTTTTGCGGTGTGGACACACCCATTTGCCAGTCAGACATACGCTTGACCGGCGCGAAACAGCGGGGCAAGCTAAGCCATCTCCTAAAAATCTGTCGTGACGCATGCGCCGAACGAAGTTTGGCAGGGAGAAACCATGTCGGGCGGGATAATCTCGCCCCGGCACTCAACGTTAAATCTCGTGCCGCGACCGGAAAATACTGGCCGCGCATGATAGCTTTTTTCCGAGCCGATTGGAGGCAGGACAATTATGGACAAGGTCCCGATGACGGTTCAGGGTCACAAGGCCCTCACCGCAGAGTTTGAGCACCGCACCAGCAATGAGCGTCGCCGCATTATCGACGCTATCGCTGAAGCGCGCGCCCACGGCGATCTCTCCGAAAACGCCGAATATTCTGCAGCCAAGGAGCAGCAGAGTCTCAACGAGGGCCGCATCAAGGAACTCGAAACCATGCTCGCGCTTGCCGACATCATCGATGTCACCAAGCTGAGCGGCGACAAGGTCAAGTTCGGCGCCACCGTCACCTTCCTCGATGAAGCCACCGAGGACGAGAAGACCTATCAGATCGTGGGCGATCCCGAGGCCGATGCTTCGGCTGGCCGTATCTCGATCTCTTCGCCCATCGCGCGCGCGATGATTGGCAAGGAAGAAGGCGATTCGTTCGAGGTTGCCGCGCCCGGTGGCGCGCGCAGCTACGAGATCGTTAAGGTCGCCTATATCTAACGCCTAAAATTCAGGCGTTCCCGCACTATCCTGTGTCTTTCCTGTTCACTCCCGCGAGCATCTGCTCTGCGGGAGTGACTTTGCCTTGAAACATTCCCGGTTCGCCCCTTAACTATAGGCGAGGGAGTATTCCTGTATTTTTCGGAGAAGCCTCGCGATGCACGCGAAAGTCATCATCATTGGCTCTGGTCCGGCTGGCTATACCGCAGCCATCTATGCGGCGCGCGCCATGCTTGAACCCGTGATGATTCAAGGCCTGCAGCCCGGCGGCCAGCTCACCATAACCACCGATGTCGAAAACTATCCCGGCTTTGCCGATGTCATCCAGGGCCCCTGGCTCATGGACCAGATGAAGGCACAGGCTGAGCATGTCGGCACGCGCATCGTCAACGACATCATCACCGCCGTTGATTTCGAAAAGCGCCCCTTCGTGCTGACCAGCGATAGTGGCGACACCTACACCGCTGACTCGCTTATCATCGCCACCGGCGCGCAGGCCAAATGGCTTGGCCTGCCCTCCGAACAGAAATTCCAGGGCTTTGGCGTTTCCGCCTGCGCCACATGTGATGGCTTTTTCTATCGTGGCAAAGAGGTGCTCGTGGTCGGCGGCGGCAACACCGCCGTCGAAGAAGCGCTGTTCCTCACCAATTTCGCCGAAAAGGTTATCCTCGTACATCGTCGTGACGAGTTCCGCGCCGAACGCATCCTTCAGGAACGTCTGTTCAAGAACCCCAAGATCGAAGTGCGCTGGAATACCGAGATCGTGGAGATCGACGGCGCGCCCATGCCCCCATCGGTCAACAAGGTCATGTTGCGCAATCGCAGCACCGGCGAGGTCTATGAGCAGAAAATCGACGGCGTTTTTGTCGCCATCGGCCACGCACCTGCCACTTCGATCTTTGCCGGAAAGCTCGACATGAAGCCCGGCGGCTATTTGCAGGTCAAACCCGGCACCACAGAAACCAATATTCCCGGCGTTTTCGCAGCTGGCGACGTCACTGACGATGTCTATCGTCAGGCCGTCACCGCTGCGGGCATGGGCTGCATGGCCGCGCTCGATGCAGAGCGCTATCTGGCCGAACACGAACTTGCCGAAGCGGCGGAATGAGCTGCGACAGCATGACACGAAAAAAAGTCGCCTTTGTCACAATTCCTGCGCCGATCTCCTCTAGGTCGGCGCGCACAGTGCGACCTGGCTGAACGGCAACGAAGAAAGCGTCATGAAAATGCTCGACTGGGACAAGCTCCGGATTTTTCACACCGCCGCCGAGTCGGGCTCTTTTACCCACGCCGCAGAAAAGCTCGGCATGAGCCAGTCGGCTGTCTCCCGCCAGATTTCTGCGCTTGAAGACGACCTGGGGCTCAAACTCTTTATCCGCCACGCGCGCGGCCTGGTCCTCACCGAAGTCGGCGAACAGCTGTTCCGCACAGCTCATCGCATGCATTGGGAACTCCAGCAGGTCGAAACCCAGATGTCCGAAAGCCAGGACGTCCCCACCGGCCCACTGATTGTCACCACCACTGTGGGTATCGGCTCGACCTGGCTATCCTCGCGTCTCGATGAATTCCTCAAGCTCTATCCGCTGATCCAGCTCGAAATTCGTCTCAACGATGCCGAACTTGATCTAGCCATGCGCGAGGCAGACGTAGCCATTCGCCTGCACCGGCCCAATCAGTCGGAAATGATCCAGCGCAAGCTCTTCACCGTGCACAATCATTTCTATGCGTCAAACCGCTATATAGATGAAAATGGCATGCCCTCCTCGCCGGAGGATTTGGACAATCACCGCATCATTTCTTTCGGTGAACCCGTCCCCTCCTATCTGGGCGACATCAATTACCTCGAACGCATGGGCCGCTCCGATTCCAGCCCGCGCCGCGCGGCGCTGCGCGTTAACGCCATCAATGGCATGATGCAGGCCTGCCGCGCCGGCATCGGCATCGCCATGCTGCCCGCTTACGTGACCGAAAAGGAAGACGGTCTCGTTCAGGTGCTGCCCGAAATTGAACTGCCAGCCTACGAAGCCTATTTCGTTTATCCGCCCGCTTTGAAGAACTCCAAACGTGTCGGCGTATTCCGCGACTTTCTGGTATCCAAGGCACGGGAGTGGTCATTCTAAGACCGTTCCATGCCGCGGATAACCACCATCGCCCTCGATGCCGATGACACACTCTGGCAGAACGAACAATTCTTCCGCCTGACAGAGCAGCGCTTCACCGCGCTTCTGCGCGACTATACCGACGCGCCGGACCTCACCGAACGCCTCATTGCAGCGACCGCCCGCAACTTGGCCTTTTACGGCTTCGGCGCGAAAGGCTTTACGCTCTCCATGGTCGAAACCGCGCTCGACGTTACCGATCATCGTGTGCCCGGTGCGGTCATTGCGGAAATCATGGCGGCGGGCCGCGAATTGCTCAACTTTCCTATCGAAACCCTGCCCTATGTCGATCAAACGCTCGATCTGCTGCAGCCGCATTACCGGCTGATCCTGATCACAAAAGGCGACCTCTTCGATCAGGAACGCAAGCTCGCCGCTTCCGGTCTGGCCGAATATTTCGCCGCAATTGAAGTTGTTTCCGATAAGAATGAGGCCACCTATCGGCGCATTTTCGAGCGGCACACAGAGGGAGCAGAGCACACTATGATGGTCGGCAACTCGCTCAAATCAGACATCTTGCCTGCTCTGGCTGCTGACGCCTATGCTACCTATGTGCCGCATGACCTCACATGGTCATATGAGCACGCGGAGGAGCCGGCAAACGAACCGCGCTATCACCGCATCGAGCATATCGGCCAATTGCCGGAACAATTGGCGCGCCTGCAGGCTGAGTCTTGAGGGGAAAGCAGCAGTTTCGCGCAATTTGATCGAAAGCTTTACGATTCTGTACATCGACTCGCCCCAAACTGAACCAATGGATCAAAGCGGCTAGAAAAATGGACAAGACGATCACCGACGCCCAATCGGCCAGAAAAGAACTCGAAGACGCCCTGCGCTCCCTTTCCGAGCGCGGCATCGATTCACCGGGCCTACGCCAACAGCTCGAGCAGGCGATGGAGGCTGTTTGGGAAGTAGAAATGTCCCATAGTAGCGATCCTGCCGCCACCGCCCTGCCGAGCGAGACCGCAAGGCCGGAACGTCGTGCTTATCCACGCGAAGCCGTGGGCGGACCCGGCACAATCATTCTCGCCGATGCCACAAGGCTCGATGTGACCGTGGTCAACAATTCCCGCACAGGCATCATGCTGGAACTATCCGACAATGTAGAGCTGCCTCAAAGATTCAACCTGCTCTTCAGCAACATTCTAGAGCCCTGCGACCTTGTCTGGCAAAACGGCATTTTCGTCGGCGCTAAATACGCCAACTAATTCGGTTCGTGGGCCGCCGATCACTGCCTCTTGGCCCCACCACCGGGCCTTTCAAGGCGTCGCCTCTCTTCATCGGCATTCGGCCCATTATCAAACACCCTCTGGCTCGCCCGGACCGAGCCTCGTCTTCGCGCGAAGCACCCACAAATCGATCCCATCAGAACTCCTGCCGTCAACGAGGCGACGGGAGCGAATGCCGTGTCGACCAGAGGGATCCTGCCCAACACAGTCCGCCGCTTCCGCAGGCAATCGCCGGATGAAAATCCTCGCACCGCGCCCAACTTGTCAGCAAATCTAAATTTTTTTACTGATCACAAATTTGAGAAATTCAAGTCATTGATATTGTTTGTATTTTTTCAACACTATGCGCAAATTGCATAGCTGACATGTCAGCGCCTGCCTTGGCCGTGATCTGCCGTGCCCATATATAGAGCAAATCACAGCGGGGTTTCTCCTCCCTCCCTTGCTCCGCTGCGTTCCCTCCTGACAGGCCCTGAGCCTGTCTCCCTTGGGCTCCGCTCTCCCCTCGAGCGGGGCCTTTCTTTTTTCCGCATCCCCGCAACGTCTTATAGCGCTCCCGACAGGCGCCATGCGCCCACGCACGCAGACGATCACGCCCTGCAAAAATGCATGGCTGACATGTCAGCTTTGGGATTGTCTATCAGATCAGTAGAGTTCATATATGCCCTCGTTGCTGAGGCGCGCTTCGATCTCCTCCTCCCTTCGGAGCAAGTATCGCAACACCGAGCTGCGGATCATTTCCTCCTCCCTTGATCCAAAGCTCACTGGCAGAGCGCATATCCTCCTCCCTTGCTCTCTGCCCCACTTTCGATTTGGCTTAGGCCCAGTCATCAGGCCCTATCTTCGGATAGGGCCTTTTTTCTTCCTATAACCTGTCACCAACCTGTCGCGATGCCTAGAAAATGGACAGGTTGTCGCTGTGCCTAATGCATAGCTGTTATGACGAGCTATGCATTGCTGACCAAACGGTCAAAACCTATATTGGCCTTGTCGCTGCGACGCCGCTCCGTATCCTCCTCCCTCGGACCCGCGTTGCCGACACCCGGATTAAAACCGAATCCTCCTCCCTCGGTTTTGGTCCATCCGGTCAGGCGCTTATCCTCCTCCCTAGCGCCGGACCAAAACTTGCGATTTGGCTTCGGCCCTATCATCAGGCTCCAACTTCGGTTGGAGCCTCTTTTTTTGTTCATTACGTGCCCAACTATTCTGCATGGCAGCACTTCGCATTGAGCGTTTGTGGTTCGAGCAGTGACGCGGGATATTGATCGTAGCGACGGCGCTCGTGGTGGCCCGTCTCCTCCAAGGTCAGCGGCCCCGGCCAAAGACCTACGGCCCCGCCCATCCCCTCGGGCGGGGCTTTTTGTTTCTCCCCGTGCAATTTCTGCCCGGCACAAATTTCCGGTCAGACACCAGTGCCAACACGCCCTCCCTGAATCCATTCACCTTTTTCCGGCATGCCAATTGCAACTTGTCTTCCGGATATCGGGAGACATGTCATGGTCGCCATTAACACCACCTCGCCCTATTCTGCTTATCACGGCTATCAGCCCGCCTATGGAACGGCCGCTAAAACCAGCGCCGCAACGCAGCAGACCAGCATGACAACGCAGGACAGCGCCACCTCTGTTACCCTGTCCGACGAAGCGAAAGCAGCGATGGCAGAGCGTGACTTCGCGCAGGTGGTCACCGACACCCATGGCAAGCTTGCAACGCTGCTGACCGAAGCCGACCGCTCGTCACCGCTCAAGGATGGCAGGCTGGCCCTCGATCTATCCAGCCTCGACCAGCGCGAACTCTACGCCATGTCGAGTAGTGACACGTTTACGTCAGATGAGCGCGAGGCCGCAGGGCTTGAAATGCAGCGCCGCTTCGAGGCCGCTTTATCAGGCCCCGCCTCCATCGCCAAAGTGACTGGCAACTATATTGGCCTCTACAAAGCCGCCGCCACGTACCTTGATGCTCTAGGCACCGAGGAGAAGAACAGCACTGAGTGGAAAGCCGGTAGAGAAGCCGTAGCCGAGGGCCTCAAGCAGCTTCAGACCAAGCCGGGTACACTGCCAAAGCTTGGCGCAAACGATCCGGTCGGGCTCTATCTCTCACTTTCGGAAAGCGAAGGCATCAAAGAGCCATCCATACCTGATCTGGCGTCCAATGCCCGAGCCACGCTCAACCGCCTCTATGCCCAGGCAGAAGCCAATGGCAAGGCACCGACCTTCAACCGCAACAGCACCGTGGCGCAATATATTGACATTTCCGGCTTTTCCAGCCGCGCGCTCTCATCCATGGTCCTCGACAAGGACAACAACTTCACCGCCGAAGAAACCCGTGCTGCGCGATCCATCCTGCAATCGCGCAGCGGTGCCGCACTGCTGGCTGGCTTTCAAAGTGCCAGCAAATCGGGCGACCCAACCGCCTTCAGCCAGAACGTGATTAGCGCCTTTTCGTCCATGTCCGCCGAGGAGCGTCAGGCTGTGGGCTGGTCGGATCAGCTCTATCAGACAGCTATGCAGTCTTACGTCACCACATCCAAACTGATGAGCATGTTCACCGACGCCACCGGCGGCGCTGGTGGCGGCACACAAAGCCTCGCAATGCTGCTGGGCAAGTAACTCGCGGTCGTCACCCTCGGGCTTGACCCGAGGGCGTTTCACTTGAGTTCAGGAAATCCCGGCGCAAAAACGCTGGATGCGCCGAACCGCCTCTTCCAGCTCGGTATTACTGGCCGCATAGCTCAGGCGGAAATGCCCCGGCAGGCCAAAGGCTGTGCCATGCACAAGCGCCACGCCGGTTTCTTCCAACAAAGCCATGACGAAATCCTCGTCCGTCTTCAGCATCGTACCAGCCGCGCTGGTCTTGCCCAATAGGCGCTCGCAGGACGGGAACACGTAGAACGCGCCTTCCGGCGTCAGGCAATCGAGCCCGGTATTGGCATTGAGCCCGGCCACCACCATGTCGCGGCGCTGCTGAAACACCTCGCGCCATTCTTTGAGAAAATCCTGCGGCCCGTTCAGCGCTTCCACCGCCGCCCATTGCGAAATGGAGCTGGCATTGGTGGTCGACTGCCCCTGCAGCTTCGTCATCGCCGCAAGCAGCGGGCGCGGCCCCGTGCAATAGCCGATGCGCCAGCCGGTCATAGCATGTGACTTGGAAACCCCGTTCATCGTCAGGGTCCTGGCCTGCAATTGCGGCTCCACCTGCGCGATCGTCGCGAAGGTCGTGCCGTCATAAACCAGCACTTCATAGATGTCGTCGGTCAAAATATGCACATGCGGATGCCGCATCAAAACCGCCGCCAAACCCTTCAATTCCTCAGCCGAGTAGGCCGCGCCGGTCGGATTGGAAGGCGTATTAAGGATCAGCCACTTGGTCTTAGGCGTAATCGCTGCTTCCAGCACCTCTGCCTTGAGCTTGAACCCGGTTGAGGCATCGGCCACCGCAAACACCGGCTCAGCACCGCAAAGCCTGACGATTTCGGGATAGCTGACCCAATAGGGCACCGGCACCACAACCTCGTCGCCCGGATTGAGCGTTGCCAGCAGCGCATTGAAAATGATCTGCTTGCCGCCAGAGCCGACAAAGCAGTCCGCCGCCGTCACATCCAGCCCATTGTCGCGCCGGAACTTGGCGGCCACAGCTTCTTTCAACTCAGCAATGCCATCCACGTTGGTGTAGCGCGTCTTGCCTTCGTCCATGGCGCGCTTGGCCGCGTCACGCACATTCTCAGGGGTGTTGAAGTCAGGCTCACCCGCCGAGAGGGCGATAATATCTTTGCCTTCCTGGGCCATCACCCGCGCCTTCTGACTGATCGCCACAGTCGCAGATGGTGCTACGCGCCCCAAAGCCTCGGAAAGAAAAGTCATCGCCACCTCCCAGAAAATGCGGCTCCGGTTTAGTGCAAACCTGCCCCACCGTGAAGGTCCAATCGCCACACTTCTGCCGCCAAATCACCCCGGCAGTTTCATAAACCCCGCGCATTGGCGTGGTTGAGTATGGATATTGAAGCTAGGATAGCGACCTCGACCCCATGCACACTCCCGCGTCTTCCAGACGAACTAAAATCGGTCTATTCGCCTTTTTCGGCCTTCTTGCCGTCGCTACAATCCCGGTGGCGCTTCTTGCCGGTGTCACGCCCGCACGGGCAGCCAATATCGCCCAGCAGGCCGACACTCAGGTCGCCGTTTTCATGGTGCCCTTGACCTTGCTCGTTCTGGGCCTGCTCTTTGAGGCCGCCCGTTTTGTGCGGCGTGGTAAACTTCCCGCTCAGCTCGCCGACCTGCCCGCCCGCCCTCTGCAATGGCCCCGCGACGGCAAATGAGCCTCTCCCTGACCTCCTGACAAACTGGCCGGCTTTAAAGTCGGCCTTTTTTGTGACTTTCGACCTATTGCCCAGCCGCCGACACAGGTTCAAACTTCCATTTTGCCGGGAGGATTGACCATGCATGTCGACACGATCCTGCAGACCAAGGGCACGCTGGTTTACACCCTACCCGAAATAGCTACCTTGCAGAGGCTGTTACCGTACTCAACACCCACAATATTGGCGCCATCGTCATCACGGCGGATAAAGACCACATTGTCGGCATCCTCTCCGAACGCGACATCGTCCGCCAACTCGGCAAGCATCCATCCGCAGCACTTGGCCTCGCCATTGGTGACTGCATGACCCGTGATGTAGTCACCAGCACCCGCATGACACCAATTGCCGATGTCATGGAGCGGATGACCCGCCGTCGCATCCGCCACATGCCAATTGCCGAAAATGGCAGACTGGTCGGCATCATTTCCATTGGCGATGTGGTCAAACTCAAGATCGAAGAGGTCGAGCGCGAAGCGGAAGCCCTTCGGGACTATATTGCGAGCTGAAACAGCCCTTGCCGGCGATGGCTCGATTGCCCATTCTACCCGTAGCAGGGGGGCAGGTTCATGCGGCGCATCTTAATTTGGACAGGCATTACACTTCTGCTCCTTACCGGCGCGCTGGTGATCGCCTTCCGCTTCAGCCCTTGGCCCAGCGTACTGGTCATTAGATACATTTTCAGCCAGGGCGATGCGCAGGCTCAGTCCCTGCTCGAAAAACACATACCCGCCGGTATCGTCACACATACGAACCTCGCCTATGGCGCAGGACCGGATGAGCGCTTCGACCTCAGCCTTCCGCCCGGCGCAACTGAGCCGCTGCCCGTTGTGGTGTGGATACATGGCGGCGCCTGGATAGCGGGGGCCAAGGAAGGTGTCGCCAATTACCTCAAAGTATTGGCGGGCGAAGGCTTTGCCACCATCGCCGTCGAATACTCCACCGGCTTTGGCAGCACCTATCCCACTCCTGTCGTCCAGATAAATACCGCGCTGGACTATATTACCAAGCATGCAGCAGAGATTGGTATCGATCCTGACCGCATCATTCTGGCTGGCGACTCGGCAGGCGCGCAACTCGCCGCCCAAGTTGCGCTGATCATCACCAATGCGACCTATGCTCAGGCGATTCAGATCGAGCCGGGACTTGGTGAAAACCAGCTCAGGGCTGTCATTCTAGCCTCTGGCGCCTACGACATGCAGTCCATCGATTTGGATGGCGACTGGGCATGGTTCTTAAACACGGTGTTCTGGGCCTATACCGGTGTCCGGGATTTTCTTGGCGACGAAAAATTCGAGCTTGCCTCGGTTCAGCAATTTGTTAGCCCCTCGTTTCCCGCCGCCTACATCACCAGCGGCAATGGCGACCCGCTCGAGCCTCAGGCACGACGGCTGGCCACAACGCTTGCCGGCTTTGGTGTCCCTATAGTGACGCTATTTTTCGAGGCCGACCACGAGCCTGCTCTGCCGCATGAATTCCAATTCAACCTGGACACATCTGAAGGCCAGCAAGCCTTTGCCGGTATTGTGAATTTCTCCCGAAACTGGTTGGCGCAATAGCCGCACGCAGGCTCACATTACCAACCTCTCCAAGTCTTCATCCTGTCGCAAGGTGGTGAACAGGTCGGCTTGCCTATGGTCCTTTTGTGCCGGTTACACGGCCAATCCCATGCAAAGGATCAATGATTATGAAGACCATTTCCAGCACTGCCATCGCAGCCCTGATGACTGCAGCAATTGGCCTGTCAGCTGTGGCGCCCGTCATGGCGCAGAGCGCCTCACCGGCCCCCGCCGCTGAGGCGAGCCAGACCCAGATCACTGCGCAGCACACAGGAGATCTTGCCTTCCGTCCCGGCCATAATGGCCCCCATCACAATGGCAATGCGGATCTGCTCAACTTTGAACGCGGCGGCGAGGCCATCGAGGTCGCTCTCGTCCGCCTCGGCCACAGGCTCGATCTGACCGACGCGCAAAAGGCCTTGCTCGAAACACTCAAAACCGATGCCCTCGCCGCAGCCGATAGCCTCAAGGCAACCACAGATACGCTGCGCCCCGCAGCACCGACTGAGGGCGAGACACCGACCGCACCCAATCTGGCCGACCGTCTCGAAACCCGGATCGCCATGGACACAGCCCGTCTTGAAGCCCTCAAATCCGTTCAGCCTGCTCTGACGGCCTTCTTCGACAGCCTCACCGACGAGCAGAAGGCCGATCTGATGCCACAGCGCGGCCCCGATGGTGACCGGGCCCCACACGCAGGCAAGCAGGGCAACGGTCCTGAGCGGCGCGATGACCAGCGCTCTCATGGCCAGCATCCCGGCGACCCTGGCCATCCGAACGGCCCTGCCCCAACCAATAACAGCTAACCACAAATTCGGCCTGCTGCGCTCCTTCGGAGCAGGTCGTCCCCCGCAGTGCCTTGTCCCCATCAAACTTCGGCACTGCACAAACCCCGGCTCTCAACAGCCGGGGTTTGCTTTTTCGTTGGCCTCGAATACCAATCAGGTAACGTTCCAACGAGCTATCCATGACCAACCTGCCTCTCGACCCCGCCCGTATTCGCGCCCTGTTCCCTGCCTTTGCCGAACCAAGTCTTGCCGGACAGGCATTTTTCGAGAATGCAGGCGGTTCGTACACGTCGAAGCATGTACTCGATAAGCTCGACCATTTTTATCGCGCCACCAAGGTCCAGCCCTATGGCGTCTATGCCGCGTCTATCGAAGCTGGCGAGGCCATGAACCTAGCTTTCGAGCGCATGGCGCAGGCTTTCAATGTCAGCACCGATTGGATTCATTTCGGCCCCTCAACCTCGGCCAATACCTATATCCTCGCCCATGCCTTTAGCGGCTGGCTCAAGCCCGGCGATGCCGTCATCGTCACCAATCAAGACCACGAGGCCAATAGCGGCAATTGGCGCCGTCTGGCAAAGCACGGCATCGAAATCCGCGAATGGGCCGTCGATAAACAAACTGGCCGCTTGTCGCTCGCCGCGCTCGATGCCCTCCTTGACGATAAGGTCAAACTCGTTACCGCGCCGCATTGCTCTAATGTGGTTGGCGAGATCAATCCCATCGCTGACATCGCCGCCCGCGCCCATGCGGTTGGCGCGGTTCTCGCCGTCGACGGCGTGTCTTATGCGCCCCACGGCATTCCCGATCTGCAGGCCCTTGGCGCCGACATTTACATGTTCTCGGCCTATAAGGTTTATGGCCCCCATCAGGGCATTATGGCCATCCGGCCCAGCCTTGCCGAAGCCCTGCCTAATCAAGGCCATTACTTCAACGACATCAAGCCGCGCTACCGTCTGACCCCCGCTGGCCCCGATCACGCCCAGATCGCCGCCAGCGCGGGCATTGCCGATTATCTAGAAGAGGTCGCCAAAATCGCCGGTGACAGCGTATCCGGCGCAGATCCCTTCCGCCGCGCCCATACGGCCATGCGCGCGCAGGAAATCGCCCTCGCACGACCGCTCATGGACTTCCTCCGCACCCGCAATGACGTTCAGATCATCGGGCCTGATGATCCCGAACTGCGCGCGCCCACCATCGCCCTGCGCCACCGCGAGCCCGGTATCGAGGTCGCCAAGCGTCTTGCCAAGCATGGCATCATGGCATCGGGCGGCAATTTCTACGCCGTACGCCTGCTCGAAGCTCTTGGCATCGACCCCAATAATCACGGCGTTCTGCGCCTTTCCTTCGTGCATTACACTTCGCCCGAAGAAATCCAGAGCCTCATCAAAGCGCTGGACGCCGAGCTTTAAGCCCGCCGCGCCGTCATCTTCCCGACAAGGGAAAAGTCTACTTTCCACGCTCGCCCCCCGCCTCCGCGGGGGTTGCTGCTCAACGTCCCGAGCTATCTATGTCCCGCCCTTTTGCCACTGCCCTACTGCTGTTCTGCACCATCCTGTGGGGCTTTGCGTTTATCGCCCAGAAATCGGCGATGGACTCCATGGGTCCGCTCACCTTTGCCGGCGTACGCTATCTTATCGGCGGCCTGCTCGTTCTGCCTCTAGCCCTCCATGAACGTCGGCGTCGCCCTGTACAATTGACCAGCAAGCACTGGGGCCTGATCATAGCCCTCAGCTTCGTGTTTCTCATGGGATCGTGGCTGCAACAGGCGGGTTTGACACTCACCACTGTCACCAATGCCGGCTTTCTCACCGGGCTCTACGTCTTCTTCGTGCCGGTTCTCGGCTACGTACTTTATCGCACGCGCCCACACCCCATCATTTTCGCAGGCGTTCCGCTAGCGCTGGTTGGCATCTATTTCCTGAATGGCGGCGGCTTTGCCAGCTTCAATTTAGGGGATCTTCTGGTCGTCGTTGGGGCCATATTCTGGGCGCTGCACGTCATCCTGCTCAGCGAAGCGGCCCGGGCCACCAACCTGCCGATCTTCGTGTCCGCCTTCAGCTTCCTGTTTGGCGGCATCGCCGCAAGCGGGCTGGCGCTGGGTCTCGAGGCCCCGACAGTCGACGCGATCATGGGCGGCTGGGTCGAAATCGCCTATGCCGCTGTTCTCTCGACCGCCGTGGCGTTCACCTTTCAGGCCATTGGGCAGCAGCACGTCCCGCCCGCAAATGCCGCCATCATTCTTTCGGCGGAAAGCCTTTTTGCCGCTATCGGCGGTTTCATTATCCTGGGAGAGCGCCTGCCCATGCTCGGCTATGCCGGTGCCGTGCTCATCTTCGCAGCCATCGTCATGGTCGAAGCAGTTCCGCCATTATGGGCCAGGCGCAAGGCGCATGCCCATAAGATCACCAATTGATCATGGCGTGTATCGATACATCTGATAGCTCTTGCATAGGATCAGCGCCACGCAGCCGCGCAGCGTGATCCGATCAGGGCCAACTTGACTGATCGTGCCATCAGCGGTCTGCCCGAACAGATGCAGCTTGCCCTTCCATTCTCCCGGCTTTGTTTGCTTGGCACGGTCGATCAGCAGCGTATTGAGATAAGGCATATTGGTAGGATTGTCGGCCCCGCGGCCCAGCCACACCAGTTCCGCACAAAGCTGCGTTCCGTCGCCGCAAAGGCTGACGTCATAACGCGAATCCCGCGTCTCGATTTCCCACATGCCAACCGGTGACGCCATAGCCGGCAATGCGCACAGAAGGCCTGTCATCAGCGCCAGTCCCAGTCTCGCGGCTCGGATCGGAAACATCATCACCCCTATTTGTCGTGCCGGTACATTTCGTAGCTCTTGCATACGACAAGAAAAGCGCAGCCCTGCAACGTCATCTGGTTCTCGCTGCGCTGGGTCAGCGTCCCTGCCACCTTGTGCCCAAACAATTGCATCTGGCCCTTCCATCTATTTGGTCCAGCCGGAACAAGTCGGTCGGCCATCGGCTTATCGAGGTAGGGCTTATATTGTTCATTGTAATCGGCGTCGCTGAGCCAAGCGAGCGTGCCGCAAACCTGCGTTCCATCGCCACACATTTCGAGCGCAAATCGCGTGTCGCGCGTCTCCAGCTCCCACAAGCCCGCAGGTGATGCCAAGGCCGGAAACGCCATTGCCGTCGCCGCGCCCATGGCAAGGAAAAACCCGAAAATCCGACGCATCGGCAACTCCTGAATTTTGCTGCCACCAATGTGTTGCCCGGCTCCTGAACGCGACCTGAACGCCCGTCACAGCGCTGTCACACCAAGCCTCTAGGCTAGCCAGTATCCCGGCTTCCCCAAAGCCCGGATTGGCCGCCTTATGCGTCCCCGGCATCGCGGCCCTCTGGATTTCTCGGCCATCAGCCCAGCGATCCGCAACCGAAAAGTCGGTTCTTGGCCGCCCCCGGGCGGCCTCTTTTTTTGGCTAGAGCCGTTCCATCGCAATGGTGCGGACACTCTCGCCCATTTCGAGGTCCTCATACTCATTCATCTCGATCCAGCCACGAGCCCGGTAAAAATCGCGCGCCCTGATATTGAACGCCCGCACCTCCAGCTTACGCGCACCCTCAGCTTCCGCTGCATCCATCAGCGCCTTGCCGACCCCGGTGCCAATAGCCCAGGTATCAACGTGAATGGCATGCAGATGGTCGTCTTCCAGATGATAGACACCAACGACAACATTACCACGGTCAGCAACGCGGAAGCGTTCTAGATAGTCGCTGACATAGCCATCCACCGGCCGCGCAGCATCATAACGCGCCAGCGCGCCAAATTCCAGGTGCGGCGCCCAATGCGTCCGCCAGGACCGGTCGAGCAGGTTCCTGATATCATTCCCATCGCCTTGGCGCGCCCAGCGGATCACGATATCGGACATAGCCACCTCACAATGAACTGTTGAACGTTGCGTCCGCCCGCTTCATAGGCGCTCGCTTCGGGTCTATTGCCTATCCTGATCCAATGCTCAACCCGCGAGTTCCGCGCGCCATGGCCAAGCTTTATTTTTCCTATGCGGCGATGAATGCGGGCAAATCCACGCTGCTGCTTCAAGCTGCCTACAATTACCGCGAGCGTGGTATGCGCGTGCTGTTGTTCACCTGCGCGGCCTATGCCGGCGGCACGCCGGGCATCATTTCCTCGCGTCTGGGCATTTCCGAGGAAGCCGAGCTCTATGACGACGATCTCGACCTTTATCAGCGCATCCGGGACTACACAGAGGAATCCAAGGTCGATTGCGTCTTTCTCGATGAGGTCCAGTGCCTGACGCGCGAGCACGTCTGGCAATTGGCCCGCGTTGCCGACCGGCTCAATATTCCCGTCATGTGCTATGGCCTGCGCACCGACTTTCTCGGCAATCCCTTCCCCGGTTCAATCGCACTGCTTTCGCTCGCTGATACGCTGCGCGAAATCCGCACCATCTGCCATTGTGGAGCCAAGGCCACCATGGTCGTGCGCCGAAATGAGCATGGCCGCGTGCAAACAGATGGCGATACAGTTGCGCCTGAAAAGGCCGACTATGTTTCCCTCTGCCGCAAGCATTGGGAAGAAGCGTTTGGCCGCTGGCCGGTGAAAGGACCCTGATGATGAAGAATGATGCTACCGAGCCCACAGGCGCTCTCACCATCCGCACCCTGGCCATGCCAGCTGACACCAATCCGGCAGGCGATATTTTTGGCGGCTGGGTCATGAGCCAGATGGATATTGCCGGAGCCATTGCGGCCATCGAGCGTGTCAAAGGCCGCGTCGTCACTGTAGCGGTAGAGGCGATGACCTTCATCGCTCCGGTCAAGGTCGGTGATGTCCTGTGCGTCTATGCCGACATTGAACGCGTCGGCACGACCTCCATCACCGTGGGCCTGGAAGCGTGGGTCCGCCGCAACCGTCTTGACGACAGAACCAAGGTCACCGAGGCGCGCTTCGTCTATGTATCTCTGGACGAGAACGGCGAGAAACGCCCGATCCCGCCCGCCTGAAATTCCGTTCAGCCTGCGTTCAGCCAGCCAATGCTTTTCTGCTGTCCAAGACACCAATCGGTGTCACAGCGACGCGGAGCCGGTTGGAACTAAGCGCCCTGAAGGAACTCTTTTCAGTCGGCCTCCGTTTCAGAGATCATAATTATGGCTTGGCAGCCGCACAGCGTTGCTCTGGACTTCCAGGGCCGGCAAGCCAGAGCCAAAGGGAGCAAGCTATGCACCGTCAGACTCGTAAAAAACTGCTCAATCTGGTCACCGGCATTGCCGTGGCCGCCGCTGCAGCCGTGGTTTTCCTGCCTGCCGCACAGGCCGCACCCGGCACCGCCACGCAAAACGTCAACGTTCGTCAGGGCCCCGGCACTAGCTATGCCGTCACCAGCACACTGCGCCGCGGTGACGTCGTCGACGTACAGCGCTGCCAGGGCTCCTGGTGCTACGTGCAGGGCCGCGGCTTTGCCGGCTGGGTTTCCGCCAGCTACCTTTCTGCCAGCGGCACTCCGGTGAACCCATCTAATCCCGGCCTGTCTTTCGGCTTCACCATTGGCGGTCCAAACGGTCCCAATATCAGCATCGGTGTCGGCAACCAGCCACAGCCGCCGCGCCCCGGTCCAGGCCCACGTCCTCCGGTTGTTGAGCCGACCGCAGAAGTCTGCTTCTTCGACCGCGCAAATTATCGCGGCCAGAGTTTCTGTCTCGAACAGGGTGATAATGTGCGCGATCTGGGCAACTGGACTGACCGTATTTCGTCCATCCAGAATTCTTCCCGCGTTCGCGTCGAGGTCTGTTCGGAAGTCGCCTATCGCAATTGCCGCACCTATACCACCAATGCGGCTACGCTCGGCGATTTTGACAAGTATATCGCCTCCATCCGCATTCGCTGATTTAGTCAGCACTGTCGTCTCAGAGCGCCGCCCCCAAAAGGGCGGCGCTTTTGCATTGAATGGGCATCTATCGCATCAACGGAAATACGCCGCGCACCTTTTCCTCGCGCAGCCACAAGGCGCCCCATACCGCAATGCCCAGATAAAGGCTGAACAGCGTATGGCTGAACATCGGATTATCGACCCGCAGATTGGCAGCAAGCGCCGCTCCCAGTAGACCGGTAAACAGCACCGCGCCCAACAAGGCCGTCCGCGGAATAAGAAACAGCACGACACAGACCAGTTCGATCACGCCGATCAGCAGCAGATACTTCGCTGGCCAGCCGACAACCTCCATTGGCTCCGGCGCCACATCCAATTGCAACAGTTTCGGCGCAACCGATGCCGCCAGCATGAACACCGCAATCAAACCACTCAGCACCCAACCAGCAATTTTCATCTCATTCCTCCAGTAGCGGTCCAGCGCCACCCTCAAGACTATGACGATTGATGCCATGTCCTTTCGACATGCAGAAGACGGTCAATTCGAGCTTTCGTGAACGCGGGTTATGCAACGTTTAAAGCCCTCATTGGCTTTGCCCATGAGCCCGACGCTGATCCCGGCGTCCAATTCACCCAGATTTGACAGGACCTTAAATGTTCAGACCCGCTCAATTGCTGGCCGGCACGGCCCTCTCGCTTGCCCTGATTGCAAATCCCGTTTTCGCGCAGACCGAACAGACCGCGCCCGCCGAAGAAGTTGAAGGCACCCCGCCGGCTGCTGGTGATGAAGCCCCTGCTGGCGAGCCGGTAGAAACCAATCCACCGAACGCGCCCGACCAGCAGCCCGCCTCTGCCGATCAGGTCCGCGCCCCACAGCCTGCCAATCCGGTCGACGTCACCACGGAAGTCATCGCTGAAAACCTGCCCCAACTCTGGGCGATGGAGTTTCTGCCCGATGGCCGCATGCTGGTCACCGCCAAGCAGGGCGCCATGCATATCGTCGATGAAAATGGAGAAGCGGGCCCCGAACTTTCCGGCCTGCCCGAAGTCGATGCGCGCGGTCAGGGCGGCCTGCTAGACGTGGCGCTCGATCCCGATTTCGAGAGCACCAACCGCATCTTCTTCTCCTATGCCGAACCCCGCGATGGCGGCAATGGCACCACGCTCGCCAGCGCAACCCTCGTCCGCGACGACAATGGCGGCGGTGCGCTCGAAGACGTGGAGGTCATCTTCCGTCAGGAACCGACCTATGACGGCGACAAGCATTTCGGCTCCCGCATCGTCCCGGTGGGCGATGGCACGCTTTACCTCACCGTTGGCGAGCGCTCCGACGCGCCTGTCCGCACCCAGGCACAAGAACTGGCCTCCGGCTATGGCAAGGTCTTCCGCATCGACTACGAAGGCAATGCGGTCGACGGCAATCCTTTCATCGACACTGAAGATGCCCTGCCCGAGATCTGGAGCCTCGGCCATCGCAACACCCAGTCCGCCGCCCTTGATGGCGACGGCCGGCTCTGGATCGTCGAACACGGTGCACGCGGCGGCGACGAATTGAACCTGCCCGAAGCTGGTCTCAATTATGGCTGGCCGGACGTTGCCTATGGCATCGAATATAGCGGCGAAGCCATTGGCGGCGGCATCACCGCCGACGCTGAAACCGAACAGCCAGTCTATTATTGGGACCCAGTCATCGCCCCGTCCGGCATGGCCTTCTATGAAGGCGATGAATTCCCCGAATGGGAAAACACCTTCCTCATCGGCGGCCTTGTGTCCACCGGTGTCGTTGTCGTCCACCTCGATAACGACCGCGTCGCCTTCGAAGAGCGCATCCCCCTCGACGCGCGCACCCGCGACGTTCGCGTCGGCCCCGATGGCGCAATCTATGCTGTTACGGAAAATCCGGGCGCAGGAACGTCCAGCATCGTTCGGATAACGAACGCGAGCTAAGCCAAGCTCTCTACCTGACGGAGGGCAGTGGTCACTTCGCGCCTGCGCTTTCTTCCCCACCGGCCTGACACCTCCCCCTTAACGGGGGGAGTGTTTACTTTGAACGTTCGGCTCTTTCGCTTCCCTCCCCTCAAGGGGAGGGGGTGCCGAGGGCCCGCTGTCAGGGGTCACTCCCCATTCTCAATCCCTCCCCCGCAAGAGCCTACCCCTCACGCCGCGCCGATTTCATGGCTTGGGTAACACCCATGGTTTCAACGCTCACCCGCGCGACCCGTCCGATCAGGTCCACCACCTTTTCCTTGTAGTCAGCAAAGCGGTAGGTGTTGAATTTCTCGCGGATGGTCGGGTCCTTGGGCGTCTTTTCCTTGTACTGGTCCAGCACCCATTCGACGCCGGAGCGATTGCCCAGCTTGTAGTCCCAGACTTCCGGCGGGAGACCGGAGAGCACCGTCTCGCTGTCGAGGCGGATCGTGCCGTTCTCCTTGTCAGCCTTCAGCACCGCCTTGGGCTGCAACCCGGCATCCCGCGCCTTCTCGTCCGGCGTATCGACACGGGTCAGCCGCCAAGGCTCGATGCTCTCATAGCCAATATGCAGATCCAGCAGTTTCTGGCCCCAATCCACCCATTGGCGGAAATCGGGATAGAACGGAATGCGCGGAAATTCGCGCTTCAGGTTGATCGCATATTTCTCGCGATAGATCGGGTCATGCAGAACCGCATAGACATAGGCAAAGATGTCGTCCTTGGTGACTGACTTGCCATAGCGGGCGATGAACTTGTTCTCGGCCCAGGTTGTAATGTTGTCGATGCGCTCGCCGGTGTCGGTGTAGCGATAGCGCGCCAGCGAGAATGTGCCCCCGTTTCCTTGTTTCAGGTAACCTAGATCAATGACTTGATCTGTTGCCAATGAAGCTAGGGGTTTATCTGAGCTTATCGAGTAAACATTGATGGCTAAATTTTCTTGTCTTCTGGCGGAAGGAAACAACGTTCTCTGAGCATAAAACCGATGCACTAAGAGAGGCGCATAGTTCACCCACCTCCGGACAAAGGGTCGATACGCAGCGTCTCCGGTAACTGGTGGCGAGATTGAGAGCTGCACTGAGTTACGAGCAGACTTCTCCAACTCGCTTGTCCATTTGATTGCTTTGTCAAAATTCTTAAAGTCTTTAGGTGCCTTAGCACCAACGTGGCGTTGATAAACGTCGAGAAAGTAGGCCGACTTATATGAAAGTTCTTCCATGCTTTGAGCATACACCCATTCATCTCTGTTGGTGCCAAGTCCGAGAGAGAAGCTCTTAAATATCGCCCGCTCCCGCGAAGGCCATTTCGTCGCTTTTGTCTCCTTGTCCGCCACCGGGATGAGATCATCCCAGTCGTTTTCCGTCAGATTGATCCAATTATGCTTCTTGTCAGGCTCGACCCGCTGGAAGGCTAGTTGCGCCGCCGGATTGGCGGCCAGAAAGGCCAGCTTTTCGTCTGCCGTATCCATCTCCGGCCGCCGCGCATAAAAGACGCGACCGTCCCCCTTCTTGCCCTTTTTGACAAAGAACGAGATCGCCACGCCGGTCTGGATGCCGAAGACATTATGCTTGGTGCCAGATAGCTTCGGATTGGCCCGTACGTCCCCGCCCAGATCGACCACGTAAATTTCGGCGAAGTCCTCGGCCACCACCTTGCGAAAACCGTCAAATGTGCGGCTATCGACAAAGCTGCGATTGGTGATGAAGGCCAGAACCCCCTCATCGCCCAGCCTGTCCGATGCCCAGCGGTAGAAGCGGGCATACATGTCATAAACCTTGGTCTTCTGCGCAGTCGACTGCGCAATATAGGTCGATTTGATCGCCGCATCGATATGCTTGTAGGTGCGGTTCTTGTTGTTGTCGTTCTCGTTTTGCTGATTGGCATTATAGGGCGGATTGCCGATCACCACGGAAATCTTGCGCCTGTTCTGCCGGTTCACACGTTCGATGTTTTCTTCCGACATCGCCGCAAACATGTCGTGCTGGTGTCCGCGCTTGATGCCTAGACCCGATACATTGTCGAGCGTATCCACGAAACAAAGGCTCGGAAACTCGGCATATTGGCCGGTGATCGCCGCATAAGTGGCTTCGATATTGAGGTTTGCTACATAATAGGGAAGGATCGCCACCTCATTGGCGTGCAGTTCTTCCTTGTATTTATGCACCAGCTTTTGCGGCTGCCCCCGGAAATATTCCAGTAGCTCGCAGATGAAGGTGCCAGTGCCCGTCGCCGGATCGAGAATTTCCACGTCCCGGTCGATCAGCGCCTTGCCAAAATGCTTCTGCGTCAGCCAGTCGGCGCCTTCGATCATGAATTTCACGATCTCATTGGGCGTGTAAACCACGCCCAACCTGTCAGCCGCTTTCGGGTTATAGACCTTGTAGAACCCCTCATAGATCGCCTTGAGGAACTTCTGCTTTTCCGCGTGATCATTGATCAGTGCCGCCGTCGAGCGGATAGTCGCGTAATAGGCCTCCAGCCCTTTCAGCGTCTCGCGCTTAGTCGCCCCGGTGAAGAACTTGCCTTCCAGCGCATAGAGCTGCTTGGCGATATTGTTCTCCCGATGGAAATCTCCGTCATTGAACACATGGGTGAAGATTTCCTCGGTGAGGATGTGCTGGATCAGCATTTCGCGCACATCCGCATCGGTCAGCGTCGGATTGATCGTTTCCTTGGCGTGCTCGAGGAAGGTTTCAGCGGCAGCGGCAAAATCGGTATTGCCGTCATAGGCCGCATTGATCTTGCCACGCAACGCCTCCAGCACAGCTGGCAGATCATGCTGAAATTGTTCTACCGCCCTACGGAAATGGAGAATTTCCTGGCGCTGATAGCCGAAGAACAGATTCAGCAGCCGCAGCAATTCCTCGCCATCCGTCATCGAACAAGTCATCACCTGCTCACGGTTCTGGATTAGCACTGCGCGGTCTGAGTTTTCAAAAATGATATTGGTCTGCGGATAGCCCTTGCGAAGCTTCTTGTCGATTTCGGCGTCGAGATCGTCATCGGTATCCTTGGCTTCCCAATAGCCCAGGTCCAGCCTCAGATCGTGCTTGATCGTTCCGTCGGGCCGGATGCGCGTCTTCTGATTTGACTCGAATTCGTACTCGTCAAGGAAATGCAGGTTTTTCTGACGCGCCCAGCTTTTAAGCAGGTCACGGAAAGCGCCACGGATGACGTTTTCCGTCGTGGTACCTGAAAACTTCCGCAGCCGGTCGATGTCGTTGAAATACTCATTGACGAGTTGTTTGCTCATACGGCCCCCTTGCGATGCGCACCGTAGTCGCCAATGCAATAAATGCAATCACCTCGGCAACTTACCATCGCCTTCCGTCGCAAGTGGGAATTGTCACCTGTGAGGTTCCTGCCGCCCCCCCCATTGGTTTATTGAAAAGGTCAACTCTAGGACAATCCATGATCCCCTGGCAAAAACTCGACGAAACCACCATGCCCGGCGGCGGCAAGCTGACCCTGATGCAGCGCGGCACCGAATTCTCCATCATGTCCGGCACGATTGGCCTGATGAACAGCCGCATGAGCGGTTCGGAAGAACAGCTTGCCATCCTCTCTGCAGCCCGTGTCGGTAAGCGGCGCAAGGCGCGCATCCTCATCGGCGGGCTAGGCATGGGCTTCACCCTGCGCGCCGCGCTCACGGCCTTTGGCCCAGACAGCCAGATCACCGTTGCCGAACTCGTGCCCGCTGTTGTCGCCTGGGCGCGCGGTCCGCTCGCGCCCATTCACGGGAACAGCCTTGATGATCCCCGCGTGATCATCCATGAAGGCGACGTCCGCACCGCCATGACCGCGGGCCAACCTTTCGACGCCATCCTGCTTGATGTCGACAATGGACCCGATGGCCTGTTCCGCCCCGAAAACGACCGCCTTTACAGCGCCACCGGCCTCGGCAATGCCAAGGCAGCGCTCACTTCAGGCGGGCACCTGGCCGTCTGGTCTGCCTATCCTGACGCCCCCTTCACCAAACGCCTCCGTCAGTCCGGCATGGCCATCGAAGAAATCCAGGTCCGCGAACGCAGTAACCGCAAGGGTGCCCGCCACATCATTTGGTTCGCCACCAAGAGCGGAAAGAGCCCCTGAAGTCATCACAATGCCTTGATCTGAGACCCAAACTTCGGGTTGATTAGCCACGAGAAGTAAAAAGGATCAGTCAATGGGCTTTCTGGACGACATCAAGAACAAGATTTTCGGCGCCCCCGCACCTGCTGCTGCGCCTGCCAATGCAGCCACCCCATCCACTGCCGAAGTGCAAAAGCAGGCGGCCATGGATGCAGGTATGGACGCAGCAAACAAGGTGATTGCCGACGCCCTCGCCAAGAAGCAGGCCGAAAAACAGGTGGATGTTGCAGCCGTCCTCGATGCGGCCGTCGCCGCCTCCGGCCAGAAGCTCAACTGGAAGACATCCATCGTCGACCTGATGAAAGCGCTCAACCTCGATTCATCGCTCGATGCCCGCAAGCAGCTTGCCGATGAACTGAACTATCAAGGCGACAAGTCCGATAGTGCCACCATGAATGTCTGGCTGCACAAACAGGTACTGGCCCAGCTCGCCGCCAATGGCGGCAAGGTCCCAGAAACTCTGCTGGCCTGACTACCCCACCCCACCGCTTGCGCGCGGTGGGGTTACGGCGCCATTGCGCTCGGCGACATATCGTTTGGCAAAACAAAAGCCTTTTGCGGGATAGGGTCAGATGAGCCACCGGCTTACGACGGCAGCGGAGTAAAAACCAATCAGGCCTTGAAACGGTTCTCCCGATGCCATGAGAGAAAAACGGTATGCGGCCAGTTTCTCTCATTCTCGGGCACCAGCAGCCGCCCACTTCTGTTGATCAGGCTCTCGATCGAGTCGCGATCGTTCACATGCCGAGACACCAGAATGCTGTAGTCATCACTCACCGAAATAAGGCCTCGATCAAACATCCAGTGGACCGTTCCCGATAGCGCAAGACCATTCTGGACCCGATCAGGCCCTTTCGCCTCGACAGGACGAATGTGAGCGGCCTCAACTTCGGCTCGTCCCCCACCATTGATCAGTTTGAGACCCGTCACGCAGCATCGCTCGTTATAGGCTTTCAACACCAGCCTGCGGAAAACGCGATCGCGCACAAATCGGGATGTCAGTCCTTCGATACGTGGGCGCTCGACCTCGAATACTGCCTGCTCGGCTTCGCCAAATTGCCCCCACTCATGAGTACCTGTCTCTTTGGAGCCGGTTCGCGGCAGCAGACCTTCTGAATCAGCCAGACCGAGCGTCACAATACGATTGAAGTCCTCAGCGAAGAGCGGCCGTACGGCAGACTGGGCCCGCCCAGAATTCCGGCCAGCCGCATTGAGCAGGCCCCTCTCGACCACTGCACCATCATGCACGTAGGCGACGCCGGTGGGAAACTCGAGATATGTCCCTTCAGCGATCAGCGCCAGGAACATACCGTCCGAAGTTGGATCGGGCACAATTCTCTCGACCATGGCGACAGCATAATAACCCTTGGAGGCTTTGACCTTGGTTGGTTCATAGTACACGATCCAGTCGCCCACAAACTTGGCCGCGCGCGAGTAATAAATCGCTGGAAATTGGTAGCGCCGCGCCGGGTCGTCCTCATAAATCGAGTCTGCCCGATGCACGAATACCCCGAAACCCATGTCACCCCCGTATTTTCCCTAGGGTAGAATGCCTGATCGGCGCTGACGAGCCTCTTTGTAGTAAGGTTGGGTAATGCTACGTTTCGTGATCTGTTCTCCTGCTGACATTGCGTGACAGCACACCCATCTATGGGTTCTCCTGCCCCGCTCCCAATTTGACTGAAAGTCTGCCATGCCTCCCAAATCCACACGACCCGGCAAGGCTGAATTCTCTATCGACGAGTTCTTCGCCGAGATCGAAAAGGCCGAGGATATTCAGGCCAGCAAGCCGCTTTATGCCGAGCGCATGAAGAACAAGCGCGCCCTCGACCGGGCCGACGCCGCCGCTAAAGAGGCCGCCGCGCCCAAAACGCCGCTCGAAAAGCGCCGCACCACCAAGTCGAACAACGACACCGCCACCGGCATGTCGAAAAAGACCGGCAAGACCAAGATCAACTCGGTCGATCGCGTCGATTTCGACGGCATGGGTGAGGCCCCACAGGCCGGTTTCAACCACATGCCCTCGGCGAAGGCTTTGTCCCGCGCCGCCGCCAGTGATCCAGAGGCCATCGCCAAGGTGCGCGAAGCCCTCGACGCTTCCGTGAAGAAGAACAAGGCCAGGAAGGGCGAGGACGTTTCCAACGCGGCCACCGTTGGCGTCACCGCCACGGTCAAGGCCCTCGAACAGATCATCCTGCACGGTCGCAAGGAAGTGGAAGGCTCCGCCCCCTGGATGCCGCACCGGCCCGAGCGCCCGGCCAAGCGCGGCGCGTCCAAACCTTTCCGCCTCGCCACCGACTACACGCCCGCCGGCGACCAGCCCACCGCCATTGCCGAGCTGGTGGAAGGCGTCGAAAACGGCGAAACCGATCAGGTTCTGCTCGGCGTCACCGGTTCGGGCAAGACCTTCACCGCCGCCCAGGTCATCGCCCGCACCCAGCGCCCTGCCCTGATCCTTGCGCCCAACAAGACCCTCGCCGCCCAGCTCTATTCCGAGTTCAAAGGCTTCTTCCCGGACAACGCGGTCGAGTATTTCGTCTCATACTACGACTATTACCAGCCCGAGGCCTACGTCCCGCGCACCGATACCTATATCGAGAAGGAATCCACCATCAACGAGCAGATCGACCGCATGCGCCACTCGGCCACGCGCGCGATCCTCGAACGCGACGACGTGATCATCGTCGCCTCGGTTTCCTGCATCTACGGTATCGGCTCGGTGGAAGACTACACCGCCATGACCATCGACGTGCAGAAGGGCGAAAAGATCGACCAGCGCCAGCTGCTCGCCAAGCTCGTCGCCCTGCAATACAAGCGCGGCGATACCGGCTTCGTGCGCGGCACGTTTCGCGTGCGCGGCGATACGGTCGAAATCTTCCCCGCCCACTATGAAGCCGCCGCCTGGCGCGTCACCCTCTTCGGCAACGAGGTCGAAGCGATCACCGAATTCGATCCCCTGACCGGCAAGAAGTCCGCCGACCTCACCTTCATTCGCGTCTACGCGAACAGCCACCACGTGACGCCGCGCACCACGATGAACCAGGCGATCAAGCAGATCCGCGCCGAACTCGCCGCGCGCCTGCAGGAACTCAACGGCGCTGGCCGCTTCCTCGAAGCCCAGCGGCTGGAACAGCGCTCGCTGTTCGATCTCGAAATGATGGAAGCCACCGGCTCCTGCGCCGGCATCGAGAACTATTCGCGATACTTTTCGGGGAGAAAACCCGGCGAGCCGCCTCCGACCCTGTTCGAATATCTGCCCGATAATGCGCTGGTCTTCGTCGACGAAAGCCACGTCACCATCGGCCAGCTCGGCGCCATGTATCGCGGCGACCTCAGGCGCAAGGCGACCCTGGCCGAATACGGCTTCCGCCTACCCAGCTGCATGGACAATCGCCCCCTCCGCTTCGAGGAGTGGAACGCCATGCGCCCGCAATCGGTCTATGTCTCGGCCACGCCCGGCTCCTGGGAAATGGAACAGACCGGCGGCGTCTTCGCTGAACAGGTCATCCGCCCGACCGGCCTCATCGATCCCCCCGTGGAGATCCGCCCGGCCACCCATCAGGTCGATGACGTCATCGACGAAATCCGCCAGACCATCAAGGCAGGCTACCGGACCCTGTGCACCGTCCTCACCAAGAAAATGGCCGAGGACCTCACCGAATATATGCACGAACAGGGCATTCGCGTGCGCTACATGCACTCCGATGTCGACACCATCGAGCGCATCGAGATCATCCGCGACCTGCGCCTCGGCGCCTTCGACGTGCTGGTGGGCATCAACCTCCTCCGCGAAGGCCTCGACATCCCCGAATGCGGCCTCGTCGCCATTCTCGACGCCGACAAGGAAGGGTTCCTCCGCTCCGAAACCTCCCTCATCCAGACCATCGGCCGCGCCGCGCGAAACGTCGACGGCAAGGTGATCCTCTATGCCGACAAGGAAACCGGCTCGATGGAACGCGCTCTGGCCGAAACCAACCGCCGCCGCGAAAAACAGATCGCCTATAACCTCGCCAACGGCATCACCCCCCAATCGGTGAAAGCCCGCATCAACGACATCATCGACTCCACCGCCGAACGCGACCACGTCACGATCTCCATCGGCAAGGGCAAGGACGGCAAGGAAAAGACCGTCACCGGCGACAATCTGGCGACGGTCATCAAGGACCTCGAACGCGAAATGCGCGAGGCCGCGACGAACCTTGAGTTTGAAAAGGCGGCTAGACTCAGGGATGAGGTCAAGCGGTTGCGGGAAATGGAACTCGACACCTTGGAAGGCGAGGTTAGCTAACCCCCACCCGGCCTCCCGCTGATAGGGGGAGGAGAAGTGGCGGATCACCAACATCGCAGCGCACTGGATGGGTCCCTCCCCTATCAGGGGGAGGCTAGGTGGGGGTACTCAAGCAAAAGAGCGCACCTGCCGAAGCCCTCATGGTGAGGTGCGCAGCGCAGCGGAGCCTAGAACCATCCTGAGCCCGTCAAAGGTGGGCGTCGGCCGCGCGCGTTTAACACACTCAATTGTCACCCTGGCGAAGGCCGGGGCGCGTCCTTAGATCTTAAGATGGATCCCGGCTCAATGCCGGGATTACAACTGTGTGCCGTTGCAAGCAGTTTTCCTAGCTTTTGCTCCAGGCTTTCGGATCGAGAAATGCTATCAAAGTGACGGTAAGTAACAGTCGGGCAGTTTATCGAGTGGGAGTCAGAAATATGGTGGGCGGTTTTTCTGGATTTGATAACATTGATCTTACTGCCATGGTGTCCAGCGATTTTTTCAGGATGGACGTGGCATGCGACAAAGCACAGCTCTATAAGTATCTGAACTTTCAAGATAGAGATTTCACTCTAAGATTTCTTAGAAACCCTACGGTGAAATTTGCGACTAAAGATCAGCTGAACGATCCCTTTGACCTGACTAGGCGTTTTGAGCGGTTTGGCGCTGAAATGTTCCGAAAATTCGCTGCTAGGTATATTCAGCGTTATGTGGATGAACGCATCACAGACGTCGAATTTCTCGTTGGCGAATTTCAGAAGCGGCCCGAATTTGCATCGCTGAAATTAACTCGACAGCAAGCGAGGCAAATTCTGAGTTCTTCGCGAGGTCAGATAGCTATTGGTGCAATGGCAGAGCAAATGAGGTCGCAAATCCCTCTCTTTCTGGAGATGGTCTTCGACTATGCCGATCAACATTTGGATACGATGTTTGATGAGGCCATCCTTGGCGCCGGCGTTTTGTCACTCTGCGAGCAAAACAACAACAAAGCCCTCTGGAGTTTATATGCTGGAGCCGGAAATGGATTTGCACTTGATTTTGACGCACAGCACGAATTTTTTATAACAAAAAGAAATAATGGAGAATTTAGGAATCGGATTTTGAAGATGCATTATAGGGATGACCGAATACCTGACATTTGGACTAATCCGTACTACCTCTTCGGGATTAAAAACTCCGATTTCGCTTTCGAGCGCGAATGGCGATGCCTCAGACAACTAGATGAATGTGATCAAGTTGAGCTTTCGGAGGGCAACATAATTCACACTGTCTCTCCGCCGCGCGGCCTAATTAAAGGGGTAATATTTGGCTATCGCTGGACCCCAGCAGATATTGATCTCGCCAAATTCGCAATTCGGGAATTTGACGATACAATTTCTATTTCCAGCGCTATCCCAAACTCAAAAACGGGTGAGATCGATATTATTCGCTGCGATTGAACCTTCCGATAAAAAGGTTTGTGTGCCGTCTGAAATCACAACGCTCCGCGTTAGAAGCTGAAAATCATCTACAAAGGCTCTCACACGGCACCCCATCATTATCGCCGTCGAGATAGTGCCCCCACGAACAATTCGCCAAATAGAACCGCGCTTCCTGACAGGAACTGATCTGCGTGCAATAGCGCCGCGACGGGCAGGACTGCGCGGATTGGGCAGGTTGTGGCCTTGGCTGGCTTCGCGGGGCCGGTGCCGTATAAACGGGCACCGGGGCAGCCTGAAGGCTGCCGGACAAATAGTCGCCACTGACCCAGCCGATATTGCCCTGAACGGATACCTGCACCCAGCCGTTTTGCCGTGCTCCCGCTCGCACCTGTACGTTGCGCGACAGTTTGGCCAGCACGTTGGCACTGGTGGAAGGACCATCGCGCAGGTTCAGCGTGTCGGCCGCCACATACATGACAGCATCGAATTGCGGCGTGGCGGGAACGATAACAGGCACACTCGTCGGCGCGCTTGCAGGCTGAACGCGCGCCGTCGCAGGCGTATCAGTCCCGCCGATCAAGTTGCCCAGCCCGGCAAGTGCCATAAAGCCAAAAACGATCCACCACAGCTTACGCATGCATTCTGCCCTCTATTGGAGCATGCACACTGAAAGCCGTGTTGTCATCAAACTCGCATAGTCAGGCTTAACTGGTGTGGCAGACGGGCGAGCAATGGATGCAACCATTGCTCTGGCGATAATACACCTTCGCAGCAGTTACCGCCGTGTGACAGGTGCTGTGATAACCCAGATCGGTTTTGCTGGACGCCAAACTGAGCCAGCGGCACCCATCCTTGTGAACCTCATGGTCGCCATTGGGCTGCGCAGTGTTGTTTACGTAGTAACGGTCGCTCATCAAACTGTCCTCGGGTGATTGAAATTCCAATCGACATGATTCTCCTAAATCACGCCTCGGCAGAAATACTTAGCGGCAATTGCGCAGGGGGAGCGGCGACGCAGCGGCTCCTGCCTCCCCTCGCCCCTTGAGGGAGAAGGACAACCTGACGCGTCCAGCGGAAGGTCAGGGTGAGGGGCTTCGCGCTGTCCCGCAGGGCAAATCGGTCCGGTGGACCGATTTGAAGTGAGAAGACCATAAGCGCTATGCGCGAATGGTGCCCATCCTTGCGCTCAGAGTTTGTGCAAGCACAGATACCCCTCATCCGCCCTTCGGGCACCTTCTCCCTCAAGGGGAGAAGGCAGAGGCGCACTAAATCTATCCCCGCCCCCAACACCCTCCCCTATTCTCCACTCATCCCCGCCAGTTACGCGGTTCCGACGCAGGGCCGGGTGGGGAGGCCGGGAAGAGGGGCGCCTCTTTACGCGGGTAGAAGCTCGGCAGCCGGACCTGCAAGATGGTACCGCCTGATTCCGGACCCGTGAAAAATCCGTCTCCGTGAC
>PJTZ01000108.1_pt1 | contig 78319 bp, 73 predicted proteins | sample 1512131 | NCBI WGS metagenome assembly PJTZ01 (sample SAMN08177679, study PRJNA422409) | Soil metagenome, whole genome shotgun sequencing project. | reverse complement strand
AGGAGCAAAAGTTTCAGCTACGATTTTGTCTCATTTAAAAGGTGATAAAGTTATCGTTTTCAAAAAGAAACGTCGTAAAGGCTACAAAAAGAAAAACGGTCACCGTCAGCAATTTACCAAAATCCAAATCACAGGAATTAGCCTGTAAAACGAATTAAGAATTTTTAATCTGACTTTACGTCATAAATTAAGATAAAAAATGGCACACAAAAAAGGTGCGGGTAGTTCCAAGAACGGCCGTGAGTCACACAGTAAGAGATTAGGCGTTAAAATTTTTGGTGGTCAGCAAGCTATCGCTGGTAACATTATCGTTCGTCAGCGTGGTACAAAACACAATCCTGATAAAAACGTAGGGATAGGTAAAGACCATACATTACATGCTTTGGTGGACGGTACTGTCGTTTTCCGCAAAAAAGCTGACAATAAATCTTACGTATCCGTAATTCCTGCGGAGCAAGCAAATTAGGGTTATTGTAATATTAAAAATTTAAAAGCCGCTGCGTGTATTCACGCGGCGGCTTTTTTGTCCATTCTCTTTTTTTCTCAAAAAAAGAGGCACATGTTATTGCGCCTCTTTCCTATTTTATATAATACCGTTGATTATATAATCAACATAGCATCGCCATAGGAGTAAAATCTATATTTTTCTTTTACAGCTACTTCGTAGGCATTCATTACATTTTCGTATCCACCAAATGCAGCAATCATCACAAGGAGCGTAGATTCTGGTGTATGAAAGTTTGTGATCATTGAATTCGCTATACTGAAATCATAAGGTGGGTAGATGAACTTGCTCGTCCAATCATTTGCTGCTTTGAGGTGTTTGTCAGCCGAAACAGATGATTCAATAGCCCGCATGGAAGTTGTTCCAACGGAGCAGATACGTCTCTTTTCGTCGATACCCTTGTTTACCGTGCGTGCAGCCTCTTCGCTAATAATAAATTGCTCCGAGTCCATTTTGTGCTTGGTGAGATCTTCCACTTCCACGGTACGAAAAGTTCCGAGTCCGACGTGTAATGTCACCTCTGCAAATTCGACACCCTTTAATTCCAATCTTTTCATCAATTCGCGCGAGAAATGGAGTCCAGCAGTAGGTGCTGCGACCGCCCCCTCGTTTTTGGCATAAATCGTTTGATAACGGAATTTATCTTCCGGTGTTGCTTTACGTTTTATGTATTTGGGTAGTGGCGTTTCTCCTAAAATTTCAATGTTCCGGCGAAACTCTTCATCGGTGCCATCGAAAAGAAAACGGATTGTACGACCGCGGGAGGTCGTATTGTCCACAACTTCAGCGACCAGCAGGTCGTCCTCTCCAAAGTATAATTTATTACCTACACGAATTTTGCGTGCAGGGTCAACCAATACGTCCCACAAGCGTAGTTCTTTGTTTAATTCTCTTAGCAAGAACACTTCAATCGTAGCGCCAGTTTTCTCCTTATTTCCGTACATACGTGCAGGAAATACCTTGGTGTTATTTAAAATCATGACGTCTTTGTCATCGAAATAATCCAATACGTCCTTGAAAATTTTGTGTTCTATCTTTCCGGAATCACGATGTAAAACCATTAGACGTGATTCGTCACGCTGTTCTGATGGTTCTGTTGCCAACAATGATTCTGGTAAATTGAATTTAAACTGTGATAATTTCATCTAATTATTTTTTTTCATCTGTTGATGAAAACGCCATGTAAATATTTTTCGTATGAAGGCATTATTTACATTTCGATTTCACCGATATATTTTGTTCTGTTGAAACCTTAACAAATAAGTACAGTTCCGGTTTCAAAAATGCTTACAAAGTTAAGCATAATAAACGGAAAAAAATATTTACTTTTATCGGTATATATGTTTTTGATCCTTACCCTTATCAAAGAAAGTTTTTTGTTTGCGTTATCGGCATTGCGGGATAACCGTACGCGTACATTATTATCCTTATTAGGAGTAACCATAGGGATCATGACAATTATTAGCGTTTTTTCGGCGGTAGATACTTTGCGCAATAACTTAGAAGAATCTGTGCGCAAAATAGGCAGTCGTACATTATACGTCGAAAAATGGCCATGGGGTGGCGGTGGCGACTATCCTTGGTGGCGATATGTGAATCGTCCCGAACCAAAATATGCCGATTTTGAAGCCGTGAAAAATAGGATGACAACAGCAGAAGAAGTTGCCTATTCCATTAATATCTCTAATTCCACTGCTAAATACGGAAATAATTCCGCTTCGAATATTAATGTGACAGCGGTAACGCATGAGATGTATTCCATCAGAAACCTTGAAGTAGTTGACGGACGCTATTTCACGGAACAGGAATCACGTGCGGGAAGCCATCGTGTTATTTTAGGAGCCACGATAGCAGAGGGGCTATTCCCCAATACGACGCCTATTGGTAAATATGTGACGTTGTTGGGAAGAAAAATGCAGGTGATTGGCGTATTGAAAAGGGAAGGGTCTGGGGTACTTATTAATGTATCCAATGATGAGGTGGCCTACATACCGTTTACGTTGGCTCGTAACCTGGTAAACTACGAACATTATGGCCCGAGTATAGCGATTGAGGTTAAACGACAATATGCGCTAGAAGAGGCTGAAAGCGAGCTGATCGGTATTATGCGGTCCTCCCGTCGTCTGCCCCCCCAGCGGGAAGACAATTTCTCGGTTAATCAAACGACCCTTATTACGGCACAACTTGACCAAATGTTTGCAATTATCAACCTTGCCGGCTTTTTCATTGGCATCTTCTCGATTCTTGTAGGAGGCTTTGGAATCGCCAATATTATGTTCGTCAGCGTAAAAGAACGTACGAATCTTATTGGTATACAGAAGGCATTGGGTGCGAAGCAATTTTTCATTCTCTCGCAGTTTCTGATCGAAAGTATCCTGTTATGTCTTATTGGCGGGGGAATAGGTCTGTTGATTGTTTATGGTTTGGCAGCGTTAGTGGGTGCGTTGACCAGTGTGGTTATCGTAGTCAGTGTGAAGATGGTGATTCTGACCACGGTGTTGTCTACACTTATTGGATTAATTGCGGGGATAGTACCGGCTATCCAAGCAGCTAAACTTGATCCGGTAGAAGCTATTCGCAGTAAATAATGGGATGTATCATTTCCCCGTCTTCAGCTCACCGGGGGAGATACCGAAGTATTTTTTAAAGGCACTGCTAAAATTATTCTGATGTCCATAACCGGTGTGTATAGCGACTTCGTAAACTGATATTTTTTCTTCCAAAAGTAAGATACGCGCTTTTTCCATCCGAATGCGTGTAAGATAATCATGTACCGTTACAGAAAAATATTCCTTGAAATCTTTTCTTAACTTACTTTCACTCATAAAAACTTCCTGTGCCAATTCTTTTTGATTGGGCGGGTTGGCCATCCTTTGTTCCAGTATTTGTCGGGCCAGCTCTAACTTTTTGACATTATCTTCATCATATAGCGATGAAGAACCTTTGTTATTGTGTTTTTCGTTGTATTGTTCGAACTGGTACATGAGCAACTCTACAATATGCGACTCCGTATGCAACCTGCGGATTTCGCCCGTCTTTTTCGAATCTATCAGCTCACGGATGGTTTGCTGCATTTCGTATGTTGCCATTTGGTCTTCGTCGGCAAAAGAAGTATAATGGCCTTTCTCAATTTGTTCTACAAAGTGTTTGTGCAGCAGCGAATCTTTTTTAATCAAATTGAGATAGTATTCTTTCGATATAACGGCAATAAAGTACGTGTATGCTATGCCAGCTTTGACCTCGTGACTATTTTTTACGGTGGGTATATAGCGGATATTATGACGACTCATGCCGTATGGAAGTTTACTATTAGGGGATTTGAAAAAGATAAATTGACTGGTAATCGCTTCCCCTTCGATTTCTGTGTAGATATGAGCGGGTCGATCGGCTTGCATTTCAGTGTATAAAATGAAGAGACCACTTGTTGATAGTTGGAAATTATTCATAATAATAGGACTCCGTACAATTTCCTCCCGTTTTTCTACCAGCGGTTTATCGGGTTGATATTGATCTGGAATCTCCTCTATAAAGAGCCACTCGTCTAATTCTATGATTTTGCTTTTTATCAACATATACCTACGTCATCCGGATACTAGCGAAATATACTGTTTTGTTTTTGGTTTTCAGCTATACTGTTTGTCATTATTTCTCTTGGATTTGTGTACGGTCGGTACGCCAGAAATCTTCCGCAGGAACTGGTTGAAGTGAAGAATTGAAAAACGACGGTTCAATGTGCATTTCTTTAAAAAAGATATGGGGTTTTAACGAATGATTGTCTACACTTATCGAAGATTCTACCGAAAAGATGGTGTAAATATTTTTATCATTCAGCACCTCATTCGGTGTGCCATCCAGCCACTTACGGCCGTTTTTAAGCATAATAATCCGGTCAGCGTATAAAGAGGCCATATTAATATCGTGCAAGATGACCAAGACCATAAAGCCCTGACGGGAAAGGCTTTTTGCGATGGAGAGTACCTTCTGTTGGTAATGTAGATCCAAAGCTGAAATAGGTTCGTCTAATAATAGTAGCGCGTCGGGATTATCCCATAATTGACTGAGCACACGCGCCAATTGTACACGTTGTTGTTCACCACCGGATAAACTGAGGTAAACACGATCGGCAAAATCAGCAACACCACAGATGGCCATCGTTTCCTGCACAATTTTCCAGTCTTTTACTGAGGGAGACGATTGGAAATGTGGGTAGCGCCCCATAACGACCAGTTCTTTTACCGTATATGCCATATTAATGGCGTGCTGCTGACTGAGCATGGCACGACCTTGTGCCAGTGTTCTGTTCTCATATTTGTCAATGCGTTTATCGAATAATGTGATATTACCCGAAGACGGTTTTAATTCGCCGGAAATAAGCCGCATCAACGTAGATTTACCTGCTCCGTTCGCTCCTAGTAACGCCACGACTTCTCCTTTGCGCACCTGCAGAGATACATCCTTTAGCACCCGGTGCCCCTTTATTTCATATGATAATTCTTCTATACGTAGCATAAAACCTAAAAATATTTGTTGTTATTTATTCTCTTTTATGAGAATATAAAGAAAAACAGGTGTCCCGAGTAGCGCTGTAATGACACCGATAGGTAATTCTATTGGCGCAACTAATGTACGCGATAGTACATCGGCCAATGTCAATATCATGGCGCCGAGTAGCATGGATCCGGTTAACACATATTTATAATCTACTCCACCCAACAACCTGATCGTATGGGGAACCAGCAAACCGATAAAGCCAATAATACCAGATACTGCGACAGACGCCCCAACGGCTAACGTAGAAAACAAAACGACCCATCGTTTTGTGTAATCGGTATTGATACCCAACAGAGCAGCCTGTTCCTCTCCAAGAGAAAAGGCATTAAGCGCTTTCCCAAAGAAAGGAAGAGAAACCAACGGGAGCAGGATGAACGGAAATATGGCACGGAGGTTTTCCCATGTAGCACCGCCTAAGCTCCCTAGCATCCAGAAGGTAATTGTACGTAATTGTTGCTCCGTGGCCATATAAGTCATTAATCCCGTTAAAGCGCCGGCAAGCGCATTGATCGCAATACCTGCCAACAACATAGTGGTAATATTGGGGCGGCCATTTTTTTTTGATATCTGATAAACGACAAATGCCGTCAATCCAGCGCCCACAAAGGCACCGAATGCTAAAAGGTAGTATCCCAAAAGTTCGGAAAGACCCACAAAGAGTAACGTCTCGAAAGCAATAATCAATACTGCAAAAAGTGATGCGCCAGCCGATATCCCGATGAGTCCCGGCTCGGATAACGGGTTACGAAATATTCCCTGGATCGCGGCACCCGATATGCCCAGCGCTGCACCTACTAGCATCCCTAGCAATACCCGTGGCATACGTATAGCGAAAAGAACATCGGCATACATCTCATCGGCAGTTCCATTTTGTGAAAGCCCAATTTTATCCGTTAATGCACTAAAAACCTCTTTGGTAGGGATATTAAACGCTCCTAGCCCTAAAGAGATAATTGCCGTTAATACCATCGTGATGACAAGAACCACGAGTATAATGCGTTGTTTTAGCACCATCTTGTCTGTTACTTATATACGGCCTTCATAGCGGAATGAAGCTCCTGTATAGCTTCGGGTAACCTACTGGAAAAATTAATGAGCAACGGACCATTCATCTGGATGATCCTTTTATTTTTTCCTGCATTGGTAAGACGTACACCAGGCAGCTTGAGCATTGCTTCTTTTCCGCCGAGGCTACTGAGCCCAAAATCAAACATCAGGATGATGTCTGGATTCGCACTGACTAACGCTTCTGTTGTATAAGGCTTAAAGTCCGCAAATTCCTGTACCGCATTTTGCGCCCCCGCCAATTTTATAATTTCATCGATACTACTTCCTTTTCCGGCCACGCTCATCGTTCCCGTTCCTCTAGCATAGATGAAAAGCACCTTTGGTGTTTTCGTAAACGATTGTTTTTTGATGGTAAGCTCGACTTCCTGAAGTACTTTTTGGGTCGTGTTCACCAAGGTTTTCCCCCGATCCTCCTCATCTAGTGCATTAGCAACATCTTGGATGAAATTTAAGGCACCTTTACTGGAGTACTGTTGACGGATAGCAACGAATTTAATACCTGCTGTCCCCAACTGTTGTATAACGGCGCGGGATACTTCACCTTCGATCGCTAACACGATATCCGGCTTATAACGAAGTAGACCTTCAGACGATACGGACCTGTTTTTACTGACTTTTGGTAATTTTGCCGCTGCCGCTGGTGATTCACTTGTCACATCTGTTGCAACAATTGAAGAGCCAAAACCTAAGGCAAACACCGTTTCGGTCAGCGCACTATTCAAGGTGATGATACGCTTGGGAGCCGCTTCCACTAAAAATACCAAAGGTAGCAGCAATAGCATTAGACTGTATTTTTTTACTGTTAATTTCATATACATTTTATTTTCTTGATACAAAACAAAGCAATAATCAGTCTAAATACAAGTAGTCAACAAAGGACACATATAGATTGGATTGCTTTTTTTGATCTTTAAACGATTGAAAAGTAGTGTTTTAATGTCTGTTCTATCAAACCCGTATTTTCAGTTATATCAGTTTTCATATATAATATGACGGAAATCATATAAAATTCTCAATTTCATTTAGTTGTTTTGCAATTGTTATTTAGAACAATTAAAAATAAATGTTTGGTCGATTAGAGGTCTTAAAAAAGATTCTTTTTTTTATGTTACTGTTGCTTCCCGTAGTTGCATTCTGTCAAGAGAAATATACCATAACAGGAGAGGTGCGATTGGCAGATATCGGAGAGACTTCCGATCAGATCATATTAACACTCTGGCCCGACCAAAAGATACAGAAGCCGAATACAGAAGGACAGTTTGTTTTCAGTGAGCTTTACGAAGGATCTTACAGATTACGGGTGCAACATGTTGGCTATGTTTCGCAAGAGCTTGAAGTCATGCTGGAAGGGAACGACGTGAATTTGGATATTGTGCTGGAAATGGAAAGCTATGCGATAGAAGAAGTTGCGGTGCAGGGGAAACAAGTGGCAGTGGACAATCTCGTGAAGGCCGAAAATGCAGCTATGCCTGTCACTGTTATTACGCGTAGGGAAATCGAATTAATGGGCAGCAGGCGATTGGACGAGATCATGAAAGAGCAGACGGGTGTGGCGGTCGTCAATGATATCGCCAGTGGATCGCGTGCCATCGGGGTACAGGTACAAGGTTTTAGCAGTAATTATGTAATGGTGCTGATCGATGGACAGCCTATGTTGGGAAGAAACAATGGCAATTTTGATTTGTCCCGCATTTCGGTGACGAATGTGGAACGTATTGAAATGATAAAAGGAGCCTCTTCGTGTTTATATGGGAGCGATGCTTTAGGGGGCGCAATCAATATCATTACACGAAATGGAGCCATTACGCCACAGGCACATGCTTCTCTCCTGTATGGTAGCTTAAACACGGTGGATGCTACCGCGGAAGCGGAAACACCTTTTGCAAATCAACGCGGATCTGTCGTTGTTTCCGGGAACTATTATAAGACCGATGGTTTCAATACCGATTCGAAATATATGATCGGTGGAACAACCATACCGCCTTATCGTAATTATAGTTTTCAAGGAAGGGCACGATATCGATTGTCCAGAGATGGCACATTGGGTGTAACCGCAAGATACACCGAAGGGAACTCCGAAATGATGAATATCTGGTCTGATGAATGGATCAACAAAGATAAACAAACGGATCGTGATTTAAATCTTTCCGCTAGTTATGATCATAACTTTACCAATGGTGTACGAAGTATGAGCCGCTATTATTTTACCCGATACGAAAATGAAATGCAAGCTAACTGGATCAATCAGAATGCGTTAATCGGAGCAGAAAAGTTTGGACAACAGGCACATCGATTGGAACAGCAGTTTGCGTATGCACCTATTCATAGCGTCCAATTGACAGGGGGAATAGGCGGGAGTTTGGAACTGATGGATAATAAAGATTTAGGTCAAGAAAGAAATTTAAATACGGTATTTGCTTATCTACAGACCGAATGGCAGGCCTTAGCAAGACTACGAACAACAACTGGGTTAAGATATGATCACACGAATGTTTATCATGGTCGTGTGAGTCCGAGCTTGGGACTGCAATATAATTTATCGGAAGCCTGGTTGATGAAGGCGGGTATTGGCGCTGGTTTCAAAGCGCCGGATTATAAGATGCGTTATCAGGTTTTTTATAATCCGGCTGCAAATTATATGGTTGTTGGGACAGATCAAGTGCGTGAAGTGATGGAAGCGTTGGATAGAAATGGCGAACTGAGCTTTCAGAATTCCTATATGCTTAACTTGACCGCGGGTAATCTGAAAGCGGAAAATAGCCTCTCTACTAATGTGGGTTTCGTCTGGAATCCTCATGGCCGTTTGCGGGCGGAAGCTTCCGTTTTTTATCACCGCATCGCTAATCAGATCAATGCGGTAGCGGTCGGGAACGGAACCACGATAGGACAAATTTTTACGTATCGTAATTTGCCTCGTGCGGCTAACAAAGGCTTTGAACTGTCTATGGCTTATCACCCCTTGGAAAATCTGAACTTATCTGTGGGATACCAATATCTGATTGCCAGGGATTTATCGGTGTTGGATAGTATCCGTGCCGGTAACTATCCCTATAACCAAATGATCAACAATCCAATAACCGGAGAATCCCGCCCTGTAAAAGAGAATGATTATTGGGGAATTGAAGATCGCTCGCGTCACATGATCAATCTAAAGGCAACATATGAATACCGACCCTGGAACACGACATTCAATTTACGGGCAAATATCCGTGGAAGATATCCCTTTCAGGAAATTAACGGTAATCAGTTTATTGATGAGTACGATGCGTTTGTCCCCGATCATACCCTGTTAAATTTGACGGTAGAGAAAAGGGTGTGGAAAAACAAACTGACCCTTCGTCTTATAGCAGACAATCTATTGGGATTTACGCACCGGTATATGCCCGGACAGCCGGGCAGGGTCATATTGGGCGGTATGAGTTATCGGTGGTTTAAGGAATAATTGTCTTAAGAAGACTGAAAATTAATATAGAAGAGCATGATGAAAACAAGAGATATGATTATCAATGAACTAAAACCACTTATTGCATCGGGAAGAATGGGTAAATGTCTATTTGGTATCGCAGTATTGCTTACAATGTGTGCTTGTGGAAAGGATAACGATGTAGCTCCACCGTTAGAGGATGGCCGCAGCATAGTGATTTACGATCTTCCGGGAGATACCGAGGCTTCTATGGGAGAAGGTGTTGACGGAAAGGAGCAACGAGATGCTTATACCTTTTTATTTCGCTTTCGGGACCAAAGGCAGATATGGATCAAAACAAAAGAAGATTCTTTGAAATGGCTGAAGACATTAGATTGGGACATCGCGTTCACAAGAGAGTACAATTCGGAAGTACATATTAATAACGCGCAGCATACACGAAGTCCCGGGTTTGACGGTCTTGCAACGAATACAGCAGTTGTGATGATTAATCAATCCTATGATGCGGTAACAATTGCACCGAGTGATGAAGAATTCGATAAAAGTAATATTGATCGTATAGGATGGGCTTTTTCCGAATCGTCCAGTGGCTGGTTTCGCTATAGTTTAGACACACACCTCATGCAGCCATTGCCTAATCGTACTTATATTATTCGATTGCCTAATGGTAAATATGCAAAACTACAATTGATCAATGCTTATAAGGGAAACCCACCAGTGGTAACGAATATGAATTGGCCGGCACCTTATTTCACTTTTAAGTATTATGTGCAGGAGGATGGTAGTAAAAATTTAAAAACAAGCGAATAATTTACGGTTGTAGAAACCACATTTTGATAACTTTTTAACTATTTTATAATGAACAAACTATTTAGAATTGCTGTACTAGCATGTTTTATTACAGTTGGCTTCACGTCATGTGAAAAGGACAATAGCATGCCAGATGAGGATACTGATCAAGAACATCAGCCGAAAATCATTGTCCAAGATGGTGAAACGAAAGATTTGGCAGATGTATCAACTACATCAAATACCCAAGGAACAATTAGTCGGTACGGAGAACGTTATACCTTGCGTAATTTCCGACAATTTGTCGTTGAAGACAATGAAGCAACGGAAAACGTGGCGACGACATTCTATTTTGATTTTAAAGAGAATGACGCGGTTGCCGCGGAGGATGCACCTCTTACTTGGATTGCAGAAGCAAGGGAAATGGGCGTTCAACCCAATACCGCAAAAGGATATACTTTATCCTATATAGACAAAAGATTTGGAGCGGTGACAGCTGACGATGAGTTTACGACGGTAGAGAAAATGGGAATTGCTTTTGCTCCGACGGCTATTGGTTGGGCGACTTATAACATGCAGACACATACCGTAGAAGCTGTGGCAGGCCGTACATTGGTACTTTCAAAAGATGGGGAGCCACAGTTTAAGTTTCAGATAAGGAGCATCTATTCCGATGAAACACCGAATAACGAAAGCGGTCCAACGAATTATATCTATTATACTGTCGATTATCAAGATATTAATAAGACTGGTGAAAATGATGATATACAAGATAACGAAAACTATTACAAACTTATCCGTGTTGAAAATCTGCCTATTGCCCCAACTGACGAAGGGTCTGAACCGAACGAGTCTGGTTTTTATTTTTACAGTTTGTCGGAAAATAAATCGATAACGCAGGATGCCGTTAAGTCTAGCAAGTGGGATTTAGCTTTTGGAGGTATGTTTACAAGTTTCTTATCGGGTAACAATGGAACGGACGAAGGAAATCGTGGTGTAGGAAGTAACGCAATAGGCGGTATTGCCATCGTAGAAAGTACGTTTGATGATGTTAAGCAACTCCCAGCGGGCATCGAATTCAAGACGGGTAAAGATGTGATAGGTACAGATGACCAAGGGGCTTTTGGAGCAGGCATCGGTTGGTATTTGTACGATTTTGATGGAAAGTTGGTGCGCGAAGGGGCAGAAGAAGATAAACACGTAGCCTATGCACTGGCTGAACCGATTACTAAAAAAGATGGTGCCGTAATCAATCCACGTACTGTTATCGTGAAAACTGCTAATGGCGATTATGCAAAAATAAAAATGATTTCTTGTTACAAAGACTTGTTTAGTCAAGAAGAATGGAAGCGAGGAGAAGCGATTATGTATGCGACATTTGAATATGTTTTGATTCCGGGAGATCGTAATACTTTTGAGATTAGATAGGTATGTGAAATGTCGTTTTGCAGACATAAAACGTCGGATTTCAGCATACAATCAGGAGGATTAATACTAATCTTTGTATAGAATCAGTTTATAATAGAAAAGATATGTTAAGTCAAAATATCAAAGAAAACACAAAAGAGGCACACCAAACTTTAGAGGGCGTGGTCGTGAGACAACTTAAAGCCGTTCGGTCGGGTGCGGATTATGCGGAGGTGCTTAAGAATTTTTATGCTTATTTTAATGCAGTAGAAAAAAACATAGCACCGTTTATCACACCAGAAGTATTGCCCGATTATACGGAACGACGTAACTCATCACATATCAAAGCCGATATCGAAGAGCTTGGCGGCAATGTTGATAACTTGCCTGTGACGGCAGCACCCCTTGTCAATAACACATTGGAAGCATTGAGCGCGCTATACGTATTGGAAGGCTCCATTATGGGCGGACCCTACATCGTACAGATGTTAAATAAATATGGTGTGACGAAAGGAACATCCTTCTTTTCCGGTTATGGAGAAGATACTGGCAAAATGTGGGGTAAATTTGTTGCCGTGCTGAATCAGTACGGTGAAAATCCCGAAACGCATAACCACGCGATCGAAGTTGCCAATGAGACGTTCGCACGTTTTGGAGACGTATTTAAAGGCGTAACCGTCTAATAATTTTAATGCTTTAATTAAGATCCCCGCCCTAGCGGGGATTTTTTTGTTTTCTTTTTTTTAAAAATTATTGTACTTTAATAGCACCGTAAAATCAATACTAAATTAAATAAATAGAAAAGAGTATGGCTGAATCCCAAAAAAAAGGAGAGATTGCTACGGATATATTAGAGGAGGAAACACTAGATAATATCCATCACGTCAACAACCCTGTGCTTGATGTGCCCGCAGTAGAAAAAAAATATTTGAATAAAGTTCTTTCGTATGTGAAGCAAGGGAATGTATTTGTCTTTACAGACGGAAAAGCCAGTATAGAAGTAAAGGTGTTTTCGGACGAAATCATCCGGGTGCGTTTGGCGCCAAGAAGCTTGTTTCTGGATGATTTTTCTTATGCCATTAAGAAAGATTTGGATATACATCCTACCTCTTTTTCCATTGTAGAAACAGCGGATGCTTTTATCATCAAGACCAGTGTTGTCGTTTGTCGCATACAAAAAGAAGGTTTTCTAGTCTCGTTTGAGAAACTGGATGGCAAAGTGATGAATGCCGACCAACAACCCATGCATTGGGAAGAGAATCCGGACTTCGGAGGGTACTATGTCTATTGTACCAAGCATACTCCTCCTGACGAAGCTTTTTTTGGCTTAGGTGATAAATCTACCCATCTGAACTTACGTGGAAGAAGATTCCAAAATTGGAATTCGGATACCTATGGTTTTGGTTTTAACCAAGATCCGCTCTACAAGACTATTCCGTTTTATATCGGTGTAACAGGCGGTGATGCTTATGGTGTTTTTTTCGATAATACGTTTAGGACATATTTCGACTTCGCTGCCGAACAGCCTGACCAGACCAGCTATTGGTCGGAGGGAGGAGAGTTACAATATTACTATATCCATGGACCGCAGATGATGGATGTCGTGAAACGCTATCACGAACTGACAGGCACGCACTATATGCCTCCGTTATGGGCAATTGGATACCATCAGTGCAGATGGAGTTATTATCCCGAAGCCAATGTACGGGAAGTTGCTAGTCAGTTCCGTAAACGTCAAATACCGTGTGATGCTATTTACCTAGATATCGATTATATGGACGGTTACCGTTGTTTTACTTGGAATAAACGCTATTTCCCCGATCCGCGGAAAATGATTTCCGATTTAGCGGCGGATGGCTTTAGAACCGTTGTGATGATCGATCCGGGTATTAAAGTGGACGAAGATTATTGGGTGTTCAACGAGGGTAAAGAAAATAAATACTTCTGCCGTCGGGGAGACGACTACTATATGGAAGGGTATGTATGGCCGGGCCGTTGCCAATTTCCGGATTATACCAACCCCAAAGTGCGGGAATGGTGGGGAACCTTATACCGGGGTTTGGTAGAAGATGGCGTGGCTGGCGTATGGAATGATATGAATGAACCCGCCGTTTTCGGTCGCGGAACATTCCCGGATGACGTACGGCATTATTTTGAGGGACTAAGAGGCTCTCACCGGAAAGCACATAATATATATGGTATGCAGATGGTGCGCTCGACGTATGATGGATTAAAAAAACTTCAGAAAAATAGACGTCCATTTACCATCACCCGTGCCGCCTATGCCGGGGTACAACGTTATTCATCTGTCTGGACCGGAGACAATATCGCAACTTGGGAACATTTAAAGATAGGTATACTTCAGCTGCAACGCTTGTCGATTTCGGGCCTGTCTTTTTGTGGTACGGATATCGGTGGATTTACCGGCGAGCCCGACGGTGAACTTTATACCCGGTGGATGCAATTCGGAGTGTTTTCTCCGTTTATGCGGGTTCACTCGGCCGGCGATACCCGGGATAGGGAGCCGTGGAGCTTTGGCCCTGAATGGGAAGCTATCTGTAAAAAATTTATTGAGCTTCGTTATAAATTATTACCTTACATCTATACGGCATTCTGGCGTCAACATAAATACCGGGAACCAATTTTGCGTCCTATTTCATTACTGGAACAACATAAGCCCGAAAATCTACTGCGCGAGGAAGAATTTGCGTTTGGGCATAATATCCTTGTTTCGCCGGTTATTCAACCCGGTCAGCAATCCAAGATTGTGTATCTGCCCGAAGGTAACTGGTATTATTACTTTGATCATACCATGCTGGAGGGCGGACAGGAGCACAACGTGAAAACGCCATTAGACGAAATGCCGATTTTTGTTCGTGGAGGAAGCGTTATTCCCGAATTTCCGGTGATGCAATATACGATGGAGAAGAACATAGATACCTTAAAATTAAATGTCTTCTGGGGGCAGGGGCGATATGAATCCCATGTTTACATCGACCATGGAGAAACCTTTGCTTACGAACAAAGTGTATACAACGAAAAATATTTTATAATCGAGGGAGAACAAAATAGCTTAACGATCGTCCAACATATAGAAGGGTTGTATCACGAACGTTTCGATAGCTACAAAATATACATTGTCGGACTTCCATTCGATGTCCATCACGTAGAGGTAGATGGCGATATATTAGAGACATTGGTGGATGAAGAAGGGAAGTATTATATCACCGTTGAAAAAGAATTTAGACGGTTGACTATTTCGTGAATTTAAAAATAAGTGAACATAACATTATAAACAACTTAAATTATGAGGCAGGCAGTAGAAGTATATTCGTTATTCACGGACTTCGATATTAGCTTATTTCGTGCCGGAAGACACTTTAAACTGTATGAAAAGTTCGGTTCACATACGGTGACGCACAATGGTAAAGAGGGCGTACATTTTGCTGTCTGGGCACCCAACGCAGCATCGATTTCGGTCATCGGTAATTTCAACGGGTGGAATCCTCATAGCCATCCATTATTTGTCCGGTGGGATAGTAGTGGTATTTGGGAGGGATTTATTGAAGGATTGAAGTTGGGCGAGGTCTATAAATACCATATCCATTCGAATACCGGCGAGCGTCTCGAAAAAGCAGATCCATTTGCCTTGGTGAACGAACAGCCACCGCATACCGCGTCTGTCGTTGGTACGACTTGGTTTCAATGGAATGACCAAACCTGGATGCGACAAAGACAGGAGCATAATGCACTTGACAAACCCTTTGCCGTGTACGAAATGCACATAGGTTCCTGGCTCCGCGACCCGTCAGATCCCGAACGTTTTCTGAGCTATCGGGAGATTGGCGATAAATTAGTGCCATACCTGAAGGAAATGGGGTTTACGCATGTGGAATTTATGCCGATCATGGAACATCCGTTTTATCCTTCCTGGGGATATCAGATTACCGGTTATTTTGCGGCTTCTTCCCGTTATGGAAGTCCGCAGGATTTGATGTGCCTTATCGAAAATCTGCATAAAAATAACATTGGCGTTATCCTGGACTGGGTTCCATCCCATTTTCCAGGGGATGCACATGGCTTGTATAGGTTCGACGGTTCACATCTCTTCGAGCACGAAGACCCTCGCAAAGGATTTCATCCGGATTGGAAATCGTATATCTTCAATTATGGACGAAATGAGGTACGCTCGTTCTTGATTTCCAATGCATTTTTCTGGCTAGATCGATATCATATCGATGGTTTACGGGTAGATGCCGTCGCGTCTATGCTCTACTTGGATTATTCCCGCAACGAAGGGGAGTGGATACCGAACGAATATGGCGGACGGGAAAATTTAGAAGCTGTACATTTTCTGAAGGAATTTAACGAAGCAGTATATGCGCATTTCCCCGATGTACAGACGATTGCAGAGGAATCAACATCCTGGCCGGGAGTGAGCCGCCCAACTTTCGCGAACGGGCTGGGCTTCGGCATGAAATGGATGATGGGCTGGATGCATGATACGTTAAACTATTTTAAGGAGGATCCCATTAACCGTCGGTATCATCATGACAAGATAACCTTTGGCACAGTATATAGCTTCCATGAGAACTTTATGCTACCGTTATCACATGACGAAGTAGTACACGGTAAACAATCTCTTATATATAAGATGCCGGGCGATGAATGGCAGAAGTTTGCCAACCTGCGGGCACTCTATTTATATATGTACACCTTTGTCGGGACGAAGCTACTGTTTATGGGTGGAGAGTTTGGCCAAATCTCCGAATGGAATGTTAACCAGTCGCTTGACTGGCATCTCACCCAATTTGAATCCCATCGAGGTATGCAGCAATTTGTGAAAGATCTCAATATGCTATATCGGGCACAACCGGCTTTATATGAACGATCGTTTAGTCCGGATGGTTTTCAATGGTTGGAATATGGTGACCAGGAGAATAGTGTGTTTGTCTACTTGCGCCGGGGAAATGCCGCGTCCGATGATGTGTTGGTCGTACTTAATCTCACGCCTGTGGTTCGGGATTATCGTGTGGGGGTTCCTATAGCAGGTTTGTGGGAGGTAGTTCTCAATTCGGACGATGTATCGTATTATGGAAGTGGAACGCATCAGCATGCTGCTCTTTCCGAGGAGATAGCGTGGATGGATTGCGGGAATTCCATAGCACTTAAATTACCGCCGTTGGGCGGATTAGTCCTTAAACAAGTATAAAATATGCATGTAATACATTTAAGTGTGGAATGTTTTCCACTGGCAAAAGTAGGCGGATTGGCTGATGTAGTGGGCGCATTGCCGCGGTACCAACGTAAGCTCGGCGTGGATGCTTGGGTAGTGTGTCCGTACTACGACAAGCCTTTTACACGTGACAATCATTTCTCGCCAATTGCGAAAGGGACTTTTTTTCAGGGATCAGAAGAGTTCCATTATGAAGTATTGAAGGAAACGAAGGATAGTTTAGGTTTTCCCCTGTACTTGATCCGTATACCTGGCAAATTGGATAGAGAGGAAGTGTATTGTTACCTGGATGAAGCAGAGCAGTGGATCGCTTTTCAGCATGCCTTTTTACACTGGCTAAAAAACAGCCAGATTAAACCGGATGTTATTAACTGTCATGATCATCATGTGGGATTAGTTCCGTTCTTGATGAAGTATGCCGATGACTTTAAAACGTTTGCAAACGTTAAAACGGTATTTACCGTGCATAATGGCCAGTATCAAGGTTGGATGAACTGGAATAAGGGCATCCTACTCCCTGCATTTGATACCTGGAAATGGGGCCTGTTAGATTGGGACGGCCTTATTAATCCGTTAGCGACAGCTATTAAATGTTGTGATGCTTTTACGACCGTTAGTTTAGGGTATCTCCAAGAACTATATGAACAAGCCAATGGACTGGAAAGCTTATTCTCTTCGGAAGCAGCAAAAGGTTATGGTATTGTCAATGGTATCGACGACGCCTATTGGAACCCTGCGGAGGATAAATTGATTCCTGTCAATTACGATGTCGAGTCGAGCAAAAAAGGAAAAGCGAAAAATAAGAAAGCGTTTTGTGAAAAATATGGTCTGGATGAAACGTTGCCTTTATTGACGTATATCGGGCGTTTTGCCACGGAGAAAGGTGCCGATCTATTGCCAGAAATTATTGTGGATATTTTTTCGAATCCTGAAAATAAAATAGGTATATTTATCTTGGGTTCAGGCGATGTGCAGATTCAGGCCAATTTACAAGCGTTATTGGCAGCATATCCCGGGCAGCTGGCAGCGTTCTTTGGGTATCATGAAGCATTGGCGCATGAAGTATATGCCGCTGCGGATATGATTTTAATGCCATCGCGCGTGGAGCCCTGTGGATTGAACCAGTTGTACGCTATGAAGTATGGCACTATTCCTATTGTGCGTGGAATAGGAGGGTTGAAAGATACCGTAATCGATGTAGGCGTAAGAAACGGATATGGTTTTGTGTTTCCGGAAGCGGATTCTACAGATGCAGTTTCTGCCATTGGACGTGCTGTCGATTATATCGGGCAGCGTGGAAAAATGCAACGGATTCGAAGAAAGGAAATGGAGTTGGATTTTTCTTGGGATAAATCCGCTCAACAATATATCAATTTGTATAACCGATTATAAATTTAATGGTATGGCACACAAAGTAGTATCGATTGTATTGGGCGGAGGACGCGGAACACGTCTTTTTCCCTTGACAGAACAACGCTCGAAACCAGCAGTTCCTATTGCGGGGAAGTATCGTTTGGTGGATATTCCCATTTCTAATTGTTTAAATTCCGGATACAACAAGATTTTTGTCTTGACACAGTTCAATTCAGCATCTTTAAATCAGCACATCAAGAATTCTTACAATTTCAGTATTTTTAGCAAAGGCTTTGTGGATATACTCGCTGCTGAACAGACGTTGGAGGGAGACCGATGGTTTGAAGGTACTGCAGATGCCGTTCGGCGTACGCAGAAAAATTTGGTCAATGTCGACTACGACTATGTACTGATTTTGTCGGGTGACCAATTGTATCAAATGGACTATTCGTCGTTGATTGATTTTCATGTAGATAACGGTGGCGATGTCACGATAGCCACTATTCCATCCAACGCTAGGGATGCGACAGGTTTTGGTATTTTAAAGGCCAATGAGGCCAATGAAATTACTTCATTTACAGAAAAACCAGATAGCGAAGAAGTATTGAACTGGGCGTCAGATGTATCGGAAGATATGCAACGGCAAGGACGACTTTATTTAGCATCGATGGGTATTTACGTATTTTCCAAAGGCGTATTACGAAAAATGCTCACCGAAAACCCGGGAATGGATTTTGGCAAAGAACTCATTCCAGACGCCATTGAAACCCAAAAAGTATTAAGTTATCAGTTCGACGGCTATTGGACGGACATTGGAACCATCCGCTCCTTTTTTGATGCAAATATCGGTTTAACAGATGACGTGCCGGATTTCAACCTCTTTAACGAAACAGTCTTTACGCGCGCCCGGATGTTACCGCCTTCTAAAATTTCGGGTACCACCTTGAACAATACCATTGTCGCGGACGGTTGTATCTTAAATGGCGATAAACTGGAACGCTCCGTCATCGGTGTACGTTCGCGTATTGGAAAAGGAACAGTTATCAAATCAACGTATATGATGGGTGGAGATCATTATGAACATTTAGAAGAAGTCATCACCTTGGGCAACACCCAACAACCACCTCCGATAGGTGTAGGGGAACGCTGTTATATCGAGAATGCTATTCTCGATAAAAATTGCCGAATCGGAAACGATGTCCGTATAAAAGGGGGAGTACACCTACCTGATGGTGACTTTTCAACGTATATGATACGTGATGGTATCGTGGTTATCAGGCGTGACGCAATTATTCCGAATGGTGCAACGATTGGATGCTAAAATATATTAAAAGATATTTTTGTCTTTTATTTTTCTTTTGTAGTTTTGCCTGCAGAAACTGTTTAGGTATCGTTAGATTGACTGGCCTGAACGGCTACTAGTGTAATCGTTGATGGGTTTTTTTTCGAAAACATGTGAATATGCCTTAAGGGCGGTGATGTATATTGCCGCCCAATCCAGTAATGGGAAAAAGGTAGGTATCAAAGAGGTGGCTGAAAAGATTAACTCGCCAGCACACTTCTTAGGGAAAATTTTACAAAACCTAAGCAAAGATGGAATAATCCAGTCTACAAAGGGACCTCAAGGCGGGTTTTATATCAGCCAGGAGGGATTAAAAAAACCTTTGGCTGATATCGTAATTGCCATTGAAGGTGCGCAGTTTCTAAATGGATGTGGAATGGGATTGAGCTATTGCTCCCAGGAAAACCCCTGTCCGTTGCACGATGATTTTAAAGAGATTCGTGACCGGCTCAATCTTATGCTACACAAGACAACTATTGGACAGTTTAATGAAAAATTGATTCAAGGTGTCTTGACGTTAAACAAATGATTTTTTTTAACCCTATAAAAGACATTTTTGTCTTTTATTAAATATCATCATATAATGACAACAGAACAAAAGCAGTTGATTTTAGGTACTGTACCTGTCTTGCGCGAACACGGTGTTGCGTTAACCTCTCACTTTTACCAACGCATGTTTACGCATAATCCCGAGTTGAAGCATATCTTCAATATGGGAAACCAAAAGAACAACAAACAACAGCAAGCATTAGCGATGGCGGTATTGGCTTATGCAGAGCATATCGAAGATCCATCGGTCTTGTTGCCCGTTGTAAATAGTATCGGACATAAGCATACGAGCCTGGATATTCGTCCAGCGCATTACGCAATCGTAGGCCAACATCTCATTGCTTCTATTGGCGAAGTATTAGGAGATGCTGCTACACCGGAGTTGTTGGAGGCATGGGCAGCAGCGTATGCCCAGCTGGCGGGTCTGATGAGCGGCCATGAGCAGAAACTGTACGACGTGCAAACCAACCAACGCGGTGGATGGAGTGGATGGAGACCTTTCACCATTAAACGGAAAGTCCAAGAAAGTGAAGAAATCACCTCCTTCTATCTTTATCCGACGGATGGGGGCGAGGTATCTAAATATCTTCCGGGACAGTATATCAGTTTACGTTTGTTTCTCCCGGAGCTTAATCTGCTTCAACCGCGTCAATATAGTATATCTTGTGCGCCAAATCATGAATATTACCGTATTTCGGTAAAACGGGAGCGGAAGCCGCAGCATGCGGATGGCATGATCAGTAACCGGTTACACGATTATATCCATGAAGGTGACAACTTAGAACTAACAGCCCCGGCAGGAACATTTGTGCTGAAAGAGGAAGAGTTTGCGGGTCCTAAAGTATTCATCAGCGGCGGTGTTGGGCAAACCCCATTAATGGCGATGCTCGAAAGCCTAGTTTCGAAAGATCATTCTGGTTCGCCGATTACCTGGATACATGGTTGTCGGAGTGAGGCCGTACATGCATTTAAAGACCGTATTGCCGAATTAGGTGCTATTAATAACCAAGTCAAGCGGCATATTTTTTACGAGAATGTACAAAGTGGATTAGATAATGCACATCTCGGCATGGTCGATTTGGAGCAGATAGAAGAGGATGTCTTGCTGGACAATGCAGCGTATTATATCTGTGGTCCTTCTCCCTTTATTACCAAACATTACAACTACCTGCGGGAAAAAGGTGTGACGATGGATGCCATACATTTTGAGGAATTTGGACCGGCATCACTACAATTCAGTTAATAATCTGCAAAAGCTTTCCAAAACCCGGAAAGCTTTTTTTTCAAATAGATGTGGCAGTATTCTACATTTATTACGTCCTTTGTTGGAAATCGTCGTTTCGACGAAATCAATCATTAGAAAAGAAGAGGTAAGTGGATAGAAAGAAGATTATCAAGCAGCATTATTGGAAACTGGCCATCGTTTCCATCGGAATAGCGTTGGTTTGTTGTTTATTAGCCTATACCCTAAAACATGCCACGGAATGGTTTGAAGTAACCGCATTGCAATGGATTTCCCAAACCCAGACGTGGCTTTTCCTGTTATTTCCGAGTGTAGGTATTACCGCTATTTATTTTTTGCGGAAATGGCTGTTTCAAAACCGTAAGAACAAAGGGCTCACCGAAATTTTTAAAACGTTAGACGACCGAAAGGATCATCTCCCGTTGTTTAAGATCCCTTCGCATTATATCAATGGTTTTTTGACGGTTGTGTTCGGTGGATCAACCGGTGTGGAAGTATCTACAGTCGTCGCGACGGCATCTATCGGAAATGCGGTCTATGAAAAGCACTTTGCGGCCAATATGTATAAGCGCGAGTTGATATGTGCTGCGGTGACCGCTGGTGTGGCCGTATTATTCGGTAGCCCTTTTGCCGGTTGGCTTTTCGCCATGGAGGTTGTTGCCCGAAAAATAAATAAGACACTTGTTTTGGCGTGTACGACGGCAGCCCTCACTGCCGGTATTTTTGTTTACTTCTTTGACAGCCATCCATTTTTTAATTATGCTATTCAGGATTGGTATACGGCAGCATTGCCCTTTTTTATCGTCTTGAGTGTGTTCTGTGGGTTGTTGTCTACTTATTTTACGCTGTTAGTTACCCGGATGAAGGCGTTTTTCGGAAAGATCACAAATAATTTTATACGGGTTAATCTCGGCGCGCTGATTGTAGGAGGACTTATTTTTTATTTTCCTTTGTTATATGGAGATAGCTATCACGGCTTGAAAGAAGTGGTTGATACAGCCATGACAGGAGGAGAGCTATCGTTCGGTATACTGCTCTTTATCGCCCTGTTGAAGCCTCTTGCAGCTTCTCTAACGTTAGGTGCAGGGGGAGACGGGGGTGTTTTTGCGCCAAGTATTGTCGCCGGAGCCTTATTGGGCCTGGGTTTTGCTTTAGGTTGCAACACCTACTTCGGTACGGATCTCGTCCTTTTTAACTTTATACTCGCCGGCGCAGCAGCGACCTTATCGGCTTCGATCTATGCGCCGTTTACCGCACTTTTCTTAGTCTGCGGATTAGTTTCTAATGGCTTTGAACTGTTTCTTCCGATTTTGATCGTCAGTTTTGTGTCGAAGTACGCCGCACAGTGGGTATTGCCATACAATGCATATACGTATGATCAATTTTTGGAAAAGAGGAAGGTGGTGGGGTAGCATCTATTTAAAAGCTCTTTTTTCTAATATTACACGTTTTCGACGTACTTCGTTGATCTAGCGACGTAGTTATTGAAACTGTCGACAGCTTTCATCGCTGACCTGAGAGGCATTTCCATGGTGATATTGTCTGAATACACGATATAGACGACCGTTATAGACATTTATATGCGCATGATAAACACTTCTATGCACATGTCTTTATTCTTGAGCTATTTCAGCACATTGCGTCGGCGTATCATTATGATCGTGAGGTTTTTCTTTATCACTTTGTGCTCGTTAAAGATGACATCGCTGCCCATGTGTTCTACTTAGAGGCACAACAAGACCGTCTTACCGTACTTCATAGCGATTTATTCATACAACAAAAAGATAAAGTTGTTCAGGTTGTTCGTCATGATGCTCCTCAACATGACGTTGAGGTACCTCAACGTTGCGATGATGCCCTTCAGGTTGGAAAGGAGCTCCTTCAAACGAAATATGTGGGAGGTCAACGGGGCAAATACGTTTGTCCTATGGTCGATGCAGTTCCTCGCCATAGCGCGGAGGTTCCTCAAAATGCAAACAATATCGGGAAAAGCGTTTGCATTTGATTGCAAATGATTGCATTTGTGGGCATTTTCCGTTGAAATTTTTGTGTCCGGACGATATTTGTTTCACAGCTCAGGAATGAACCCTGCTGATAAAGACATATATTATGAATATCAAACAACAAGCATTGGGCGGCTTCAAGCGAGCAAGTGACGAGGCCGTATTGGCCAAAGGCAAAACTGTGTTGCTGGCTATGACGAACAATCCAAATTTTGAAAATCCAAATCCTGCATTGGCAGCGTTAGTAGAAGTAGTGGACACCTATGAACAGAAATTGTCAGTGGCAAGGTGGCGACGTCGCAGTACGGAGGATACCACGATCAAGAACGAGGCGCGTAATGCCGTAGAAAAAATGTTGAAGCGGCTGGCGTTTTATGTAACACATGCGGCTGACGGGAGCCTATCGGTGCTGCTTAGTTCGGGTTTTGACGTGTCCGGCTTACCGCAGAAAAAAGATGCGCCAACAGGTGTAACCGGGGTAAATCTACGCGATGGTGGACAGTCGGGACAGATGCGGTTGGATTTCGATAAAAATAAATTGGCTAAGATTTACGAATATCAAATCTGTGAGGTAGATAGCCGTGGTTTGCCGGGCGAATGGAACGAGGGGTATATCACTACCTCATCTAGGCATAATGTTATCGCCCCATTAACATTTCTTCAGTGCTACGGCGTCCGTGTACGAGCCATCAATGGGTATGGACGCTCGGAGTGGTCAGAAATAGTAATTCATGTCGTGCGATAGAGCAAAAGAAAATAGAGGAGAATATTTATATATAATAACCGTGTAAGGGTTGGCTATGTGTCAACCTTTTTTGTATTGCCGTTTTTCCTTTTAAAAACAAATCCATTTTTAAGTTGGTTTTTTTGCCAACGACTATTAGTACGTGCAACAGATGATTATGGACAGGTTTTTGTGCAAAAAAGCAGTTTTAGAATAGAGAGTTTTAACTAAACGGGTATTGAATACCGCTGTTTCTACGGAAAAGATAAGCCAGTTTAACTATCTTTACCGAATACAAGTACCCGATAGGATGTAAAAATGGGAGATTTTGTTTATTGGATAATAATCGTTGTGCTGAGTGTTGGAGCAGGCTGTGTCTATTGGTTGATGTACCGAAAAATGCAGCAACTGACGAAAAAGAACGACGAACTTTCGGAACACAAAGAAAATAGTTTAAAGAGCAACGTTGATCTTGAACTGGCTCCCTATAAATTGGATCCGCATCTGTTGAAAAACGCATTAAATGCAATTCAATCACACGCTTACCATAGCTATAACGCGTTGGATAAATTGTCAAATGTTTTGGACTATATCCTCTATGAATCCGATGAGAAATTTGTCAAATTAAAGGATGAGGTTAGCTTTGCACAGAATTTGATCGAAATCAATAGATTAAAGGTCAGTCCATTGTTTGACCTACACATGCGGATAAAAATTGCACCGGAGGCAGGTAACTTCATGATTGCTCCTTTCATCACTATCAATGCCATTGAGAACGCTTTCAAACATGCGGATGTGCAAAGTGAAAATAGTTTTATTTCGATCGTATTTGAGGTAATAGGAAATACGTTTTTCTTATCGGTTTCTAACAAGATACAGCCCAATACCATGTATAAAAATGTGCATCACGGAGGTATAGGTGATAAAACGTTTAAAAATAGGTTGGATAAACTCTATGGCGACCGTTATAAGTTGGTTACGGAGCAAAAGGAGGGAACCTACCATGTTAAACTGGAAATAAAACTACATGTCAATGATTAAGTGCGTTTTGTTGGATGACGAGCTTCCCATGCTGGGATATTTGCAAGCACTGTGTAGAGAGCTTGAAGGTATTGAGGTGATCAAATCCTATAATAATCCGTTAAAGTTTTTAGATGACGTGGATAAATTAGATTTCAATACCTGCGTGTTGGATATTAATATGCCCGGCATCAACGGATTGGAATTAGCAAATAGATTAGAAGGGAAGGCCATTATCTTTTCTACGGCTTACAAAGAATATGCTGCGGAAGCTTTTGATTTGGATGCGGTGGATTATCTACGGAAACCCTACCAATTGGAACGGCTGGAAAAAGCTTTCGGCAAGGTACAGGCATGGTTATCCAATAAAAACCAGGTGAATGCAATTTACGTCGAACTTAACACCAATCTTGGAAAATCTCGAATGAATACGAATGATATTGCCTATATAGCTGTAGCAGAAAATGACCGACGTGATAAAGAAATATGGTTTAAAGATGGGCAAAGTTTCTTAGCGAAGAACATTACCTTTGATGATATGCTGGAAAGATTTCCGGAAGGCCAGTTTTGCAAAATCAATAGAAAGACCGTGATAGCTCTCCATGCGGTAAGCTATTATACCACCCAATGGGTGTCCTGTGAAATAGCTTCTAGTAAGAATCCAATACAATTTAAACTTTCCGAACAATACCGGGAGCATTTTATGTCGCTATTTTTTAAGTTAGTACAAAAAAAAGATGTTTCAGTACAAAAATAGGAAAGCCTTCCATTGCTTTCCCTTCAAAACGAATATACTTGTGTGTTGTCTAATAAAAAAAAGACAACAACATACGTATGAAGGCTAGAAGTATACTATATTATTTTTTTATAATTGTTGGCGGTGTTATCCTAGGTTATTGGATCGTATTTCAGGGCAAAGGTCTAGAAAATGTAGCGACGATAACGGAGAATAATGTAGAAGGATCCGCATGGCAACATTTTGTGTCGGCAATTGGTAGTAATTTGGCTTATCCTTTGGCAATGCTCTTACTCCAGATTATTGCTATTATTTTAGTGGCCCGTTTTTTTGGTATGCTGTTTCGAAGAATAGGACAGCCGTCGGTCATTGGCGAGATTGTTGCCGGTATTGTCCTGGGACCATCCCTGTTAGGAAATTATTTTCCGGAAATATCTTCTTTTCTTTTCCCCGTAGCATCTCTAGGCAATTTAGGTGTAGTTAGTCAACTGGGTTTGGTGTTGTTCATGTTTGTCGTTGGGATGGAGTTAGATCTTAAAATACTCAGAAACCAGGCACACGATGCCATCGTTATCAGCCACGCCAGCATTATTTTCCCATTCCTTTTAGGAATGGTTTTAGCTTATTTTATTTTCCAACAAACGGCTCCACCGGATATCTCTTTTCTTTCCTATGCTTTGTTTATCGGTATTTCAATGAGTATTACGGCATTTCCTGTACTCGCCCGGATAGTGCAAGAACGTGGTATGACCAAAACTAGGCTGGGTTCTATTGCGATTACCTGTGCCGCAGCAGATGATATTACGGCATGGTGCTTACTGGCGGCGGTAATCGCTGTGGTAAAGGCAGGTTCTTTAGCAAGTGCAGGTTACACTATATTATTTGCTGCCGCTTATGTTGTACTGATGTTACGCTTTGTGCGTCCTTTTCTGCAACGTATAGGCGATCTGTACTCCAGTAAAGAAAGGATGAGCAAGCCGGTGGTGGGTATTTTCTTTTTAACGCTGCTTGTTTCGGCATGGACAACGGAAATCATAGGTATACATGCTCTGTTCGGTGCTTTTATGGCGGGGGTCATTATGCCAGCTAATGTCAGTTTTCGAAATATCTTTATAGAGAAAGTGGAGGACGTGTCGCAGGTGCTTCTACTTCCCCTGTTTTTTGTGTTTACGGGACTAAGAACGCAGATCGGATTATTGAACGAACCGGGACTATGGCAGATCTGTGCGCTGGTGATTGTGATTGCGGTTGTCGGTAAATTTGTAGGAAGTGCTATGTCTGCGAGGTTTGTTGGACAAAATTGGCACAGTAGCCTCACGATAGGCGCGTTGATGAATACCCGTGGGCTTATGGAATTAGTGGCGTTGAATATTGGATATGATCTTGGGGTTTTGACGGCGGAGATGTTTGCTATCTTGGTGTTGATGGCATTGATCACGACATTTATGACGGGGCCGGCCTTAGACTTCATCAATCGATATTTTGAACCGGAAAAGGATATAGAGGACAAAGGCATCTCCAAAAAGAATAAATACAATATACTGATCTCTTTTGCGAACCCTAATACAGGCCGGGTTTTGTTGAGACTCGCACATACATTGACAAAAAAATCTACGGATAACTCTACGATATCCGCCTTACATTTGTCGCCTGGTAATGAACTGAATCAATTTAATTTAGAAGAATATGAACGAGAAAACTTTACCGTTCTGGATCAGGAAAGTAAACTTTTGAATCAACCATACCGACCGATATTCAGAGGTACGGACGATATCGAAGAAGATATAGCGCAAATGGCAAATACGGATGATTATGATTTACTTTTAACTGGAATTGGACAGTCAGTATATGAAGGTACGTTTCTTGGTAAAATTCTTGGTTTTACAAGTAAAATGATTAATCCCGAAAAGCTCTATGGAACATTGACAGGAAAGGAAAACATCTTCGTAAGCGATTTTTTTGACGACCGGACAAAGAATCTCTTAAAAACAGTAAACATACCGTATGGTATTTTAATAGATAAAGGACTACCAGAAAATATCCACCGTATAGTAGTGCCTATCGATTCCTTAAGTGATAGTTTCTTATTGGTTTATATTCACAAATTTATCCAGAATAGTGGCGTCCATATTACGCTTTGGGATCTTAACGATACGATTAAATCATCGTTGGAGCTGAAAGAAGCTGTTCGGTCGATAGATCATGCCGCTCCAAACCATATCGAAGTGCGGTATGAGATGTCGGATAGTACCGTAGCATTACAGTCGTTTGAGCTGATGCTAAGTAGTCTGGCAACGTGGAAATACCTGTTGCAACAACATGAGGAATGGCTGAAAGATATACCGAGCGTTTTAGTATTAAAAGCGTGATTTTTGATAACCCATAAAAATGATAGTGCCATGGAAAATTTTAAATTCGAAGCATTAGTGACCGAGGATTCTCAATTGAGAAAATTAGAAGATTGTATAAAAAAAATTCCAAACATCAGTGATTGGCAGATTACAAAACGTTTGAATGGGATCCTGTTGTCCGTAAAAGCAGCCAATATCCGGGCTTTCGATATTGTGCTGACATTACAAGAAGACGGCTTTTCATTGGAAAGACTATATGAAGAATAAAAAAATGTAATTTTATACAATATATTACACATATCAGCGTTTTTAATATAAAGAGAAGCAAATAATAGATGATCTCTTTCAAAGAGATTTTTATTTTAAATAAACGCTTCTTTACGGAAAGATGTATCTGCAAAGAATAAGCAAAGGGTTTATTCGAAAAAAGAAACATAGAAACGGAAAAAAAAGATACGAAGTAAGGAAGTAAGAAAGGGTTCAGATTTAATCTGAACCCTTTTGCTTTTTATAGGAATTTAGCGCCTTAAAAAGAAATCCCGAAGCGGGGAGCTTCGGGATTTTCACTAACTAACCAATTATTAACCTAAATTATGAATTATATATATAACGCGTATTGCGATCAGATGTTACAAGACTAAGTTCATATTAACAAATTTTAACATTTGCAGCAGAAATTTTCTATTTAACATTCATTTAACTGTTGCTTAAAATAACTTATGAAGTTTAATACTTACCTTTACAAAAAAAACACTAGCCAATAAAAAGTCTAGGACAAAACAGAATATCAATACCCACTTTACAAGATTCAATGAGCTCATCCGTTAAGTTTAACAATGTCAATACATTGTTTTCCAAATCCCTTAAATTTAAAATCAACGATTATTTCATACGTAGCTATAAGAAGAAAACGGGGAATAGACGGATATTTATTAAAGCAGCAGTGCTATTGACCACTTTTACGCTGTTATATACGGTTTTGGTTTTTATTCAACCGCACTGGGCTATTAGCATCGTGCTTTGTTTGCTGTTCGGGGCAAACCTTGCTGCGATTGGTTTTAATATTATGCATGACGCAGGTCACAATTCCTTCTCGGATAATAAAAACTTGAATACGGTACTTTCCTATACGTTAAACCTGTTAGGTGGTAATATTTATTTTTGGAAGCTGAAACACAATATTGCACATCATACTTATACTAATATTGAGGGGGAAGATCACGATATCGAAGTGAAATTTATGCGGATTCATCATGATCAGCAATTGAAAAAACATCATCGTTATCAATCTTTTTATTTTATTTTCCTATATGGCGTCTCCTATTTAGCTTGGATCTTCTATCAAGATTATGAAAAATATTTTCGTCAGAAAATGGGTGGGAGTTCTGCGAAATTCCATTTTCCACTGCGCGAACGAGTTATCTTTTGGACAAGTAAGGTATTGCATTTTGCTATATTTGTGGTGATTCCTATGCTATATGTGGGATGGCTCCCCACGTTAATCGGGTGGGGAATCGCGGGTGCGGTGTGTGGTATAAGTTTGGCGACTGTTTTCCAGCTGGCACATGTCGTTTCCGAAACAGAATTTAAAACATTAGATGAGTCGAAAGTAGAAGAAGAATGGATGATTCATCAAATCCAGTCGACTGCTAATTTCGCAACGAAGAATAATGTGTTGACTTGGTTGTTGGGAGGACTTAACTTTCAGGTAGAGCACCATCTTTTTCCCCGGATTAGTCATGTGCATTATCCGGCCATTAATAAAATTGTACAGCAAACGTGTAAAGAATATAATATCCAGTATATCGAATTTAAATCCTTTCGGCAGGCATTTTTGTCGCATGTTAAGGTTATTCATGCGATGTCCAGATAATTTTTAAAACGGCTGATATACCTTGTAACAGATAGTTCAAAAAATGACGAAAAGACTTTTATTTACAAATAATTAATATTACCTTTGATCGGACAAGGCCCTGCCTATGCTTTTTTGATGTCGTTTAAATTATTTTCGGGATCATCCTTAGCTTTTTCAGTTGCCATTTAAGTTATCATAAATATAGACAGCATTCGTGCTGATTGGCGATGAAACCCTCCGATCTGAACATCTTGATATATTACTGTTAACAAATAAAATACATGGTTCTCTCTGGGAGCAAGCGATGTCTTGTTGAGATATCATAATTTAAAAGAAATGAGTTTTAATAATCTAGGGATAATAGACCCAATTATAAAAGCCGTCAATAACATTGGTTATTCAGCGGCTACACAGATACAAAAGCAGGTGATACCCCTTATATTGAAGGGTCAAGATATCATCGGTTGTGCCCAGACTGGAACAGGAAAAACAGCGGCGTTTGCTTTGCCCGTTCTTCAGTTGCTATCGTCAGATAGTAGAAAATACAAGACGCCCCGTGCGTTGGTGCTTGTTCCAACTCGGGAGCTGGCTATACAAATTGACCAAAGCGTCGCACAATACAGTAAATATATTCAGGTAAATCGCTTGGCAATCTATGGTGGTGTTTCTCAGGTTGCTCAAGTCGAACGCTTACGCAAGGGAGTAGACATGCTTGTTGCTACACCCGGCAGACTGATGGATTTAATCAATCAAGGACATGTAAATCTTACCCAAATTAAAGTGCTGATATTAGACGAGGCGGATAGCATGTTGGACATGGGATTTGTGCACGATATAAAACGCATATTAAAACATATCCCCCAAAAAAGACAGACGCTCTTCTTTTCAGCAACGATGCCCAATGAAATTCGGAAGTTCGCCAATACCATTCTTCATCAACCGGCGGAAATCAATGTTTCTCCTGTATCGTCTACAGCGGAGAAAATTGTACAGTCTGTTTCTTTTGTTGAAAAGAAAGATAAAGCAGCGTTTCTGGCCAACGTATTACGAAGTAACGATGTGAAACAAACCTTGATTTTCACACGTACAAAACATGGTGCGGATCGATTGGTCAGAATATTGGGTAAGGGTGGGATAGCTGCCGCTAGTATCCATGGAAATAAATCTCAGACAGCTCGGCAAAAGGCTTTGTCGTCTTTTAAAAATGGTAATGTCCATATATTAATTGCGACCGATATAGCCGCTAGAGGAATCGACATTCAAGAACTTCCGTTTGTGATCAATTATGACTTGCCGGTAGATTCGGAAACTTATGTACATCGTATCGGACGGACGGGAAGAGCTGGAAAGGAAGGGAAAGCGCTTTCCTTATGTAGTGAGGAAGAAAAACCCACCCTGCTAAAAATTCAAAAATTAATTGGTTTTCAATTACCAATCGCCAAAGAAAAAAACAATAATTTATCAATAAACAATTAATACAATGCAAGAAGGAACAGTAAAATTCTTTAACGTTACCAAGGGTTTCGGTTTTATCACACCAAGCAATGGTGGTCAGGACATCTTTGTACATTCAACAGGTCTAGTAAGTGACGTACGTGAAAACGATAACGTAACATTCGATGTTGAGCAAGGTAAAAAAGGGCTTAATGCAGTGAATGTTCGCGTAGCGAGATAATGAGAAGAAAAATGGCAAGTTTTTAGCTTGCCATTTTTTGTTTAGCCTAAAAAATTACGGCTGTAGTTCTATTTCTGAAACCTGGTTCCCCTGTTTCGTGCGGATGTATTTATATTTTACTTTTTGATTTACAGCCAGGACCATCCCTGCTAGCTTATCGTTAAAATAAACGGTTTCTCTGCTTAAGTTGTCCCGGATAAAACCATAATGACCATCTTCGTTATAATAGGAAACTTTACCGTAAAGATATTCCTCCTCTATATCTGCTGGACGTATTAGATCTTCTTCTTTAAACTTGTACGGTTGTGTTGGTGGTGTATCGGAAATATTGCCGAATTCATCCACATAGGCAAACATTTCTTCCAATGATTTACCTTTGTTGTTAGATGATTTGTTTAGCTCTCTTCTTTCTTGTTTTTCTTTTTTTTTCTGTTGCTGTTTTTTAGCAAGTTCTTTTTTCTTGAATGTAAGTTGATTTCTTGACATTAAAAGGGGTTAAAGTTATAAAATAATAAGGGTATAAATCTTATAAGAAGCCGATTGCTTAAGGATAAGAGATAGGTGCCTTTCTGAAATGTATACAAATATACAGATTTAAAATGGCAAAAGCAATTCAACAGTCTTTAGCAGATGCGAGGTATTGTTGTAACATTTTGTAGGCTCTTCTTTTTATTTTATCACGCAGAACTTTGGGAGCTAATACTTTAATACATTCACCGAAACCTAGTATTTCACGTTCCAATTCAAAGTTCAATACCACGTCTAGCCGGATGAGAATACCACCATCTTCCTCGGTTTTCAAAAGTTGCTGTGATGCGTGTATAGGTTTCGTGATGACATAAGGAGCATTATATGCATCTATTTGTAGAATAACACGATGACCTCTGTCGCGTTCTGATTTTGTGACGCCAATCGTATCGGCATAATAGCGTTCAAAATCAACCCCATCATAAGAAACATACCCCGATTTTGCCATTTCTGCGACTTCTTCAATCCGATCGAGTGCCAACGTGACGAGTGTCTTACCTTTTTTTGGTCTGCAAATGAGGAACCACCTGTTACGGTATTCTTTGAGTAAGTAAGGGAAATATATGGCTTCTTGTTTTGACTTGGATTTAAAGGATTTATACGTAATTAATAAAGGTCTCTTTTCCCGGATAGCTTTGTGAATAGATGTAATCCAATTTAACCCTTTTAATAATTTGTTGTTTTCCAATTGTATGTAAGAGGCGGATTCGCTTTCCTGCTTTGATAAATTGTTTTCCAACCGAGCAATCACATCGCTCATTTCTTCGAAATAAGAAAAGCCATTAAGGTGTTTCAGTATATCCACGGCTTCTTTCATTTTGGACATGTCATTATCTGACAATGGCAAGTTGCTGATGGAATAATTCGAATCCTCGTAAGTGTAGAACTTGCGTTTGATTACGATAATTGGCGCATTGTATCCCAATTTGTTGCTACGCATCAGTTGGATATCACCCTGTATGGTACGTTTACTAACTCCACTATGGATACCTTCCAATTCGTAAATACCATATGAAACTTTTTCAATTAGGTCTTCTAATGTCCATTTACGATGTGTTTGTCGAAGACAATTGTCAATAATTTTGTATCGGATTAGAGCTAGTTTATTGATTGCCATACGTTTTTTTCTGTTGATTTTGTTAAAAGTAAAATTAGAAGTTTTATTTTACTACGCAATATACTTGCGTGATATGGCTCCGTGTAACCGTTATTTGTAGATGTTTGATAATTTATTTTGTTGATTATTAGTTTTTTGAGATATTTTATCATTTTTCTTTAGTTTTTTGTCTACTGCGTATAACGGCTGCGTAGTAGTGTCTGCATCTTTGTGATGTCAAGTATGACAATCGTTCTTTGATGAAAAATAAGCATAAAGCTTTAAAGATATGTGTCGTGAGGCGCAAAGATACCTCTTGATTAGAAATAGCGTCCTAGTCTCCTGTTTCGGTATAGCAGGATAGTGTTGGTTCAGTAGAATTCAATATGCTGACAAAATGGATAGTCTTGAGGTGCAGATTGCTAGGGTCGTAGGTTCGAATCCTACTCTCGATTTATCGAGATAGCTCAAAAGGTAGAGCATAGCTACTTAGGAGGGTTCGAATCCCTCGCTCATCCATCACATGAGTCCATCGGTTGGAGGAACGAAAGTTCCATTGGTTAAGTTTAGGCTTTCTTTCAAAAAGTCACGTTTTAAGCTTTTCGTCTTTTGTTCGGTTGCCTGTTGTTTTTCGTCTTTTAGTTAATGGAGATACCTCGATAGACTTAGCACGAGAGGCAGGAAGCGACAATTGTAACCTGACTTCGCAATTTAAAACAAATGTCTTGGGAGGTAAAGTCAAAAATCCAGATGTAAGACATTGCTGGATACGTCTTTACAAACAAACATTCCTTTTAAGTTCCGTTGGGAAACAATGAACGAAACACGGAGAGCTTATTTGAAAAAGTAAATACTGTAAAACAAAATAATAGAAATCATGAAAAAAATGACAGTAAATGTAAATCAAGTCGGTTTGGTTGTTAAAAAAAACGCGGTGATACGTGTATTAACGGCCGGTAAATATTGGTTGGGATTTGGAGAAAAAATAGAAATCTACGATATGTCTAAAGCTTTCCAGGCACCGCACGATATTGATGTGTTGTTGCTGGTAGAGGGTTTCAAGGATTTCGTGGAGATAGTAGAAGTAGCAGATAACGCCTTGTGCATCATGTATGTCAATAACAATTTTAACAAAGTATTGCCTGCGGGTCGTCATATATACTGGAAAGGCCTACAAAATTACCGTTTCCAAATGGAGGATATTTCAACGATAGAAATATCACCTGCGGTGAGCCGAGAATTGTTGGAGAAGCAAACATTAGCGTATTATGTGCGTCAATACAAATTGGAACCGTCCGAGAAAGGATTGTTGTTTGTGGATGGAATCTTTGTAAAGGTATTGAACGCCGGAACGTACTATTGGTGGAAAAATGCGACCACTATTTCCGTAAGCAAAGCAGATATGCGGGTGGTGACCTTGGAGGTTTCCGGACAGGAAATCCTAACAAAAGATAAAGCACAAATCCGTGTCAATTTTTCTGTGCAATATCAAGTGAATGACATCGTGAAAGCATTGTTGGAAAATAAAGATTACGAAAAGCAATTGTATACGTTGATGCAATTGGTGTTGCGTAGGTATATCGGTCAAATGACATTGGATGAATTGATGGAAAACAAATCCGAAATATCCAGATACGTCATTGAGGTTACTGCTGAAGATGTGAAAGCATTGGGTTTAGTGATGTGGAATTGCGGTGTGAAGGACATTATCCTGCCAGGTGATGTGCGCGACATTATGAATCAGGTATTGATTGCTGAAAAACGGGCACAGGCCAATATCATTACACGTCGGGAGGAAACAGCGTCAACCAGAAGTTTGTTGAATACTGCAAAGCTGATGGAAGAAAATGCCATGTTATTCAAATTGAAGGAAATGGAATATGTGGAGAAGATCGCGGAGAAAATTAATAATATTTCCGTATCCGGCAACGGACAAATCGTCGATCAGTTGAAACAATTGTTTGTGAAATAAACGTTAATTAATAAAGAGGTGCAAGGGGTAACGGAAAGAGGCTTGTTACTCCTTGCTTTAGGAAATGGTATGATAATAGGTGTGTCTTGATACATTAATGAGATTACACGATAACAATAAGAAAAATGGAAAACAAAAGAATTAATGGCAATGATTTGATTGCTTTGGGGTATAAAGAAAATCATGCAATGGGTGTTGCATTGAAAATTAACAAAAAGAGATTAGGTTTTACGCGAGAACAAATGTTGGTTAACTTCAAGAATGTGCTCGAAAATCCGGAATTGTATATAGAGGATGCTGTTTTTAAACCACTGGCTGAGATTTTATTGAAAATTGACATCATCGAAAAAGAAACGATTTCTTTGAAAGAACAACCCGATGCTTATATAGTATACGGAGAAGAAAACATTGAGGACGGTGCTAAAAAGCAAATGAATGTAGCAATGAAGCTGCCGGTTACTGTGGCAGGGGCATTGATGCCGGATGCACATCAAGGTTATGGTTTGCCGATAGGAGGCGTATTGGCAACAAAAAATGCTGTTATTCCTTACGGAGTAGGGGTAGATATTGGATGTCGAATGGCGTTGTCTGTGTTTGATTTGCCGGTTTCCTATCTGGAAGATCATTCCGATAAGCTGAAAGACATTTTAATGCAAAAAACACGTTTTGGTGCAGGACATGGTTACTTGAAACATGAAAGGGTAGATCATGAAGTTTTAGAGAACTCGTTGTTTGAAACGCATGATTTTATCCGTGTGTTAAAGGATAAGGCTTGGACGCAGTTGGGATCTTCCGGCGGAGGAAATCACTTTGTGGAATTTGGAGTGATGGAGTTTACCAAAGCAGACGAGGTATTGGGTGTGGAAAAAGGTAAATACGTAGCATTACTGACACATTCGGGTTCTCGAGGATTAGGCGCGACGATTGCGGCACACTATACAAAATTGGCGAAGGAACTATGTAAACTTCCTTATGAAGCTCAAAACTTAGCCTATTTAGATTTGGATACCGCCGAGGGTCAAGAATACTGGTTGGCGATGAATTTGGCGGGTGATTATGCTTCCGCTTGCCATCAAGTCATCCATGATAAAATTAAAATAGCCCTGAGGGCTGAATTGCTGGCTAAAGTAGAAAATCACCATAATTTTGCGTGGAAGGAGCAATTTAATGGGGAAGAAGTAATCGTTCATCGTAAAGGAGCCACACCGGCAAGCAAAGATGTAATGGGGATCATTCCAGGTTCTATGGCTACACCGGGCTTTTTGGTACGTGGAAAAGGAGAGGAATCTGCCATTAACTCGGCATCGCATGGTGCAGGGCGTTTGATGAGCCGTACACAGGCCATTAAAACATTGTCATCAACAGATCTAAGAGCAATGCTGGAAGATAATGGTATTACCTTGCTTGGTGCAGGAATGGACGAAGCTCCGATGGCTTATAAAGATATTCATACTGTCATGGCAGCACAAGCAGACTTAGTGGATGTTGTAGCAACTTTTTTGCCGAAAATTGTGCGTATGGCAGATGACGGTTCTAGAGAGGATTAACAGCGATCGCTAAAAATAATACGAAATCTATAGGTTTTTCGTCGATATGGTTTATTTTTATTGATGAGGATTGCTTTCAGAGGATGAATTGGAAGTCGGTTATCTGAAAATGAGCAAACTAATATAATTTATTGCTAAACGATTTGTTACAAAGTATTTGTATTAGTTTTATTGGATTTAAAACGTAATCCTGCTTCTTCCAATGCTTTTTGGAAGACAGGTAAAGAAGCTTTTCCGATACCGTGCAATGCGAGAATTTCTTTTTCTGTATGATTTGCTAATTTTTCAATAGTATCAATACCATAATGTAACAAAGCATTTTTCGCAGGGTTACTCAATAAAGCAAGGAAACCCAATGCCGGCTCTTTCATTTTTTCACAAATAGGGCAAGTAGGGCAGTCGCTGCTTTTGTAGTATTTGTGTCCTTGTTTACAGGTTCGGAGTGTTTTAGGTGTTGCCATTTTTTAGATGTTCCATTTGACTTTTTTGCCTTGCTTCAAACTCTTTTTTGTGGAAAAACCAATAACAAATTAAAGAATATCTTTTTTTTATTTGCTTTTCATAGGACAAGAAATAAAAATCTTATTGAAGGTATCTTGTCCCTTCTCGAATCGAATCCTTCTAAACCCTTCTGTTCTCATCCGTCGGGTGGTGTTTATAGAAAAGCTCTAGAAATAAAAAAGCTCCAATCTTTTGATTGAAGCTACGCGGAGAGTGAGGGATTCGAACCCCCGAACCTGTGACAGTTAACGGTTTTCAAGACCGCCGCATTCGACCACTCTGCCAACTCTCCGCGACAAAAGTAGAAATTCCAAGTCGCTTCGCGAAACTTATTTTAACCTTCGTATATTACTCCTTGAAAATGAGGTGGATTATTTTTTTAGGCGTATCTCTATAGGGATATTTCCGTTTGCCAATAAAAAATAAATCTACTATTTTCACTGCGAAATATGGCAAAATATAAGAAACCTGTTAGAAGGGGAGCTAAAGCAAATGATGCGGAACGTAAGAAATATTTAATTTGGAGCATAGTTGTGCCACTATGTATATTGATTGGCTTTGCCCTTTTATATTATAGAACGGATTTTTCTTATACATTAAAAAGCTGGGTTTTACCGGAGGAATCGCCGGACACGCATACAACCAGCGAACATGAAAAACGCAATAGGAAGTTGATGGAAGACCATGATAGCTATGTGTATGGTATCGATATATCCCAATACCAAGGCGATATTAGTTGGATAGATATCAATACCATATATGATCAAATACCGATCGACTTTGTGTTTATTCGTGCCACAATGGGAGAGAAGGCAACGGATAAATGTTTCGCAGTGAACTGGAAAGCAGCGCAAAGTAGAACAAAATTACGAGGTGCTTATCACTACTTCCGGCCAAATGAAAACTCTATTCGCCAGGCACGTAACTTTATCAGCGTCGTCAAACTGAGACCCGGCGATCTGCCCCCCGTTTTGGATATTGAGGAGCGTCCTCGAAAACAACCGATGGATTCCCTAAAAGTGGGATTAAAGAGGTGGCTGAATGCGGTAGAAAAACATTACGGAATCCAACCCATTATCTATTCCGGAGATAGCTATTTCACAGATTTTTTAGAAAAGGAATTTTCGGATTATGTGTTGTGGATAGCGAATTATAATTTTTGGGTGAATAAGCCCAAAAAACATTGGGACTTTTGGCAATTCTCCGAACGCGGCTACGTACGGGGCATAAAAGGCTATGTAGACTTGAACATGTTTAAGGGGAGTATCGAAGAGTTAGAAGAACTAACTCTTCCTTATTAATCCTCGTTTTCGTTGATGTGGTTTGTTAAAATAGAAGGAATATTCACGAGAACCTTGTCTATTCGGTGGCCGTCCATATCAATGACTTCCAGTTTATAGTCTTTAAAGTGGATAAATTCTCCTTCTTCCGGCACATGATCTAAGGTAAGGAATACCAATCCGCCTAAAGTAGTGATGTTAGAGATATCATCTTCCTCTTCTTCGCTTAACTCGATTTGGAAAAAATCCAAAAAATCATCCAGCTGTGTTCTGCCATCAATAATATAGGAGCCGTCTTCGCGTTTGCGGATAGTGCTATCTGAACGTTCTTCTCCGTTATTCATGTCGCCGAAAAGCTGACGTACAATGTCTTTTATAGACACAATGCCCTGCGGAATACCATATTCGTCAATCACGACGGCTAATTGTGCTTTGCCGCTCCTTAGCGTGTTTAGAATGTTATAAGCTGATGTATTTTCGTTAACAAATGGAATGGGTTTTACCAGTGCCCGCAAGTCTATAGGCTTATTGTCGATATATTTTTTTAGAAAAGTTTTGACATGGATAATACCTTTTACTTGGTCGAAACTACCATCTACCACCGGGAATTCGGTATGTTCAGACTGTCGGATAATATTCTTATTGTCTTCAAAAGTATTTTGCAGATCCAGACAATCAATATCGGAACGGTGTACCATGAGGTTAATGGCGCGTTTATCACCCAACACGAGTAAACGATCTACAAAATCATGTTCGAAATTCTCAATGACACCGCTGGTAACGCCTTCGTCAACCAATGCTTTGATTTCTTCTTCTGTAACGGTATTCTTCGAAACCCTGATATTCAATAACCGAACAAGAGCGTCTGTTGAAATACTTAATAGCCAAACAAAGGGTTTAACGAATTTACTCAAAAATAGCATCGGTGTGGCGATAATGGAGGCGTATTTCTCCGGAATGGCCATTCCTATACGCTTAGGAACAAGTTCACCAATAACGAGCGAAAGATACGTGATAGCAAGCACCACCACAACGATGGCTACCTGTTGGCTATAGGGGGCCAGAAACGCTATTTGGCTAAATACGGTGGCGAGGTAGGTCGAAATAGTTCCACCACTAAAAAAACCGGTAAGGATACCGATTAGGGTAATTCCAATCTGGATAGTAGATAAAAACTGATTGGGATTTTCTTTTAAATTTAAAGCTACTTGGGCAGATCTGTTATTTTTATCTGCCGCCGCCTGAAGACGGGCCTTTCGACTTGATACAATTGCAATTTCGGAAGCAGATAATATTCCATTAAATATAATTAACACTATTATAATAATAATCTCTGTCAGCATAAAGCTTGTTTTATGCTCTAAAATACGAATTCTTTTCCAGCGTTGTATATTCTAGCGAAAAAAATCAGGAAATGCGATATTTCGAAAAAGAGCAAACGTTTGCTTTGATACCAAGCTTTTATTTATTGATTTATTTATAGATATTGCCAACGTTTAACATTTTTTATGTTAAATTTTTTAAATTTCCAATGTCTGAATTAAATAATAATAATATTTTAAGCGCTGCATCTCATTTTGATATAGAAGGAGATATCATGTATATTGAACGTTTTGGATCAGGGCATATCAATGATACTTACCGGGTGAAAACAGCTGTTCGAAGTTATCTGTTTCAGCGAATTAATGATCAGGTTTTTACGGATGTAGCAGGATTGATGGAAAATACCCGAGTCGTGTTGCACCATCTGAAACAGAAATTAGCACATCTCGGGCGAGAAAAAGTAGAGAAATCCACGTTAACACTAATACCGACCGACGAGGGGAAATGGTATTATCAAGATGAAAGCGATTGCTTTTGGCGGATGCTTATCTTGTTGGAAGGAACTAAAAGTTACGATATTGTAGAAACAGAAGCACAAGCATATGCGGGAGGAAAGGCGTTTGGTGAGTTTCAAAAACAGCTATCCGATCTTGAGCCAGGCAAATTGGTGGAGATCTTACCTAATTTTCATAACATCGATTTCCGGATGGGTAATTTGCGTAACGCTATAAAAGATAATGTTGCAGGTCGTGTCGAAGGAGTACAAGATATACTGCTATATATATTGCAGCGGGAAGAACGGATGCGTACCATTTTATGGATGGGGAACAATGGGGATTTGCCTTTACGTATTACGCATAACGATACGAAATTCAATAATGTTTTGCTGGATGAACATGATCGTGTACAGTGTGTAATTGATTTAGATACGGTAATGCCGGGGTATGTAGCCTACGATTTTGGGGACGCTATTCGCACCATTATCAATTCGGCAGCAGAGGATGAACCGGATACGTCGAAAATAATATTGAATATTCCGTTATTTAGAGCCTATGCGCAAGGATATATGAGCGAAGCCAGCGTTTTTTTAACGGAAAAGGAGATGACATCGTTACTCCATGGCGTATTTTTGCTGCCTTTTATGCAGGCGGTTCGTTTTCTGACGGATTATTTAAATGGAGATACCTATTATAAAATACATTATCCTACACATAATTTGGTTAGGACGAGAGCACAGCTTAAATTAGTGCAAGAAATGGAATTGTATCAAGAGGAGCTTACTACTATCTTGGAAGAAAGTGTTCATGTCTAAAAATTAAAAACGGATGTCTAGTTTACATATACCTTACCGCCAGATAGCATTGGACAACTTTACATACGATGCCCTAAGCCAACAAATGAAGGGATTGCCATGGCAACCTATAATGCAGGTAAATTGGGAGGAGTTCCCATATAAACCAGAAGTATATTTTCAAGTGGCACACGATAATCAACGGATATTTATCCACTATAGCGTCCAGGAGGAATTTTTGAAGGCACAATATGTTCGTATTAATGAAGCTGTATGGGAAGATAGCTGTGTAGAGTTTTTTGTTTCTTTTGACGGAAACGTGAGTTATTACAACATCGAGTTCAATATATTAGGAACAGGACTGATAGGAGTGGGTTCTCGAATAAAGAAGGAAAGGACACGCCTTGATCCGGAGGTAATCGCAAAAATTCAGTCAACTACAACAGTTGTCAATGCAGGGGGAAGGAAAAAATGGAATATTATACTGGTGATTCCAACGGATGTATTTGTAAACGATAAAATCGAGTGCTTAGGGGGGATTACCGCACACGGTAATTTTTACAAATGCGGTGATGGTCTGCCGACCCCACATTTTCTCTCCTGGAATAAAATAGAGCACGCCACACCAAATTTCCATTTACCGGACTTTTTTGGAGAAATACAATTCCAATAGAAGGTTAATTTGAATTATTTAAAGCTGCGATAGCAAAGTTGAAAAGAAACGTAAGTCTAAAATTGTAAAAATAGAACAGGATGAATAGTTCTTTTATATGTTCTTCTTCTACAAATACCCTAAAAGACCGGTTAATCCTCCGGTATGAATGGTCAAGATTTTCGAGCCTTTAACAAAGTAATCTTTCGCAATCAAATCATGTAAAGCATAATAGAGCTTGCCGGTATAGGTAGGTTCTATCATGATACCCGTTTGCTGGCAGAAAGTCTGGATAAAGGCTTGCAGTTCAGCATTGCTCTTTGCATAACCTCCTAAATGATAGTCTAAGTGCAGGGTAACTTGAAGAGGATCTGCGTGTAGTTTTCTTAGCTCTTCGTAGATAAATTTACCACCTTTCAATACAGGTACGCCGTGTAATTGCATAGCACTATTCCCCAATGCCAGCCCGGCCAAGGTTGTGCCTGTGCCGCAGGCACAAAAACAGTGGTCGTATACGCCCTTTATCTCTTCCAATAAATCCTTTACTCCCCAAGCTCCCTTTTCGCCATAACCACCCTCATCGATGAAATACGCATTATCCCGATGACCAAAATGTTTTTCAAACAAAGCCGGCTTATTTCTGTAGCTTTCACGGTCGACAAAGTGCAGCTGCATTCCGAAGAGTTTACAGAGTGCCAAAACCGGATTTTGTACTCCTTCTCCACGTACGAAACCTACGGTTTGAAACCGGAATTTGGCTCCGGCACAAGCTGTTGCCAACAAGTGGTTGGACCAGGCACCTCCGAATGTGACCAGTATTTTTTTGTTCGTTAGAAGGGCCTCTTCTAACGGATATTTCAGTTTCCGCCACTTATTACCGGATATATAGGGATGTATAAGGTCATCTCGTTTAACGAATACGCGAATACCGTGTTCTTCATAAAACGGAAGGACAATCTCTTCTTCGGGGCTGTAAAAATCAAAATCCAACATATACTTTTGCCAAAGTTAGTAGATTTTAAAGGATTTCGATACTTTTGCGTGATGGCAGAAGATTTAGATATACATGAGCAGGACGAGCGGGAGCTTTTTGAACATTATCGGATTGAAGCCGATAAAGGGCAAGCGCTGTTGCGGTTGGATAAGTTCTTGATGAACAGGGTGGAGAATACCTCCCGAAGCCGTATTCAAAATGCCATCGACGCCGAGACCGTCTTTGTAAACGGGAAATTGGCAAAAGCGAGTTATAAAGTAAAGCCTTTGGACGTGGTCACGATGGTTTTGCCAGATCCACCTCGTGATACCGAAGTTTATCCCGAAAATATACCCTTAGATATTATTTATGAGGACGATGACCTTTTACTGGTAAATAAGGAAGCAGGTATGGTTGTCCATCCCGGTTATAACAACTATAACGGTACACTCGTCAATGCATTAACATATCACCTAAGCCAATTGCCTACCTTGCCTGGCAATACTGGACGTCCCGGATTAGTACATCGGATTGATAAAGATACTTCGGGCTTGTTGGTGATTGCTAAAAATGAATGGGCGATGACCTTTTTAGCAAAACAGTTCTTTGATCATACAATAAATCGGAAATACCTAGCGTTAGTTTGGGGAGATATCGCGGAGGATGGTACCGTATCTGGCTATATTGGGAGGAATGCTAAAGATCGCCGGATAATGGAATTATACGATGATCCTGAAAAGGGTAAATGGTCTGTTACGCACTATAAGGTATTGGAGCGCTTAGGGTATGTCACTTTGCTAGCGTGTGAGTTGGAAACAGGACGTACTCACCAAATCCGAGCACATCTAAAGTCTATTGGGCATCCGTTGTTCGCGGATGAATCCTACGGTGGAGATAAGATTTTAAAAGGTACGGTGTTTAATAAATATAAGCAATTTATAAACAACTGTTTTGAGTTGTTGCCTCGGCAGGCATTACATGCGGAATCTTTGGGTTTTGTTCATCCTCGCACCAAAGAATCGATGTATTTTGAAGTGCCTCTTCCTCCCGATTTTCAGGCTGTTTTAGAAAAATGGCGTTCTTATATTACGGTGGCGGACCGATAAGTTTTAATAGAGAAAAATTTTTATGTCTTTACAATATATCAACTTCGATGGGCAGCTTCTTGCCGAAAATCAACACATCGCAACAATCGATAACAGGGCGCTGCGATACGGGGATGGGCTGTTTGAAACCATGCTTTGGAAAGATGGCGATCTCAGGTTTTTAGATCTCCATATAAAGCGTTTACAACAGGGTATGCAGACATTGCAATTGGAGGAATCTACCAAATTTGATGCTTTTTTTATCCGTTCTAAAACCGAAGAGCTGATCAGAAAGAATAATATGCTTGGACAACAGGTACGCGTGCGGTTGGTCATTTTCCGTGCAGGTGGCGGAACATATGCACCCGAAACCAATAAACCTGTATATGTTATTCAAGTCTCGAGGATACCTCCTGTACTACGGGATAAAAAATTAGGACTTATCGTCGATTTGTATACCGATTTTAAAAAGCCCTATAGTGACTTGTCGCATCTTAAATCAAATAATGCTTTGATTTATGTGATGGCAGGTTTATATAAAAAGAAATTTGCTTTCGATGAAGTGTTCATTTTGAATCAAGAGGGGAATCTATGTGAGGGCTTAATCTCCAATATCTTTATATACTATGATAAGACACTGTACACACCTGCGTTAACAGAAGGATGTGTGGAAGGCGTAATGCGACGTGTCGTCATGGAAATGGCAGCACATGAAGGTATTTCCGTAGTGGAAGCCCAAATAAGCCCGGAAATCATGAAAGAAGCAGACGAGATATTCTGTACAAATGCGGTTCAAGGTGTGCAATGGGTGATGGGCTACAAGCAGAAGCGCTACTTTAATAAAATCTCCCGAATCCTTCAGGAGAAACTGCAAACTTGGGGAGAGGAAGCAAGTGAAAGTTAAACGATAACTAGCATTTGATCAATATATAAGGTGATATAATAAAAACGCATATGCAATTTAGTGAAAATGCATATGTGTTTTTATTAGATTGCATATGCATTTTTGACAAAACGTATATGCATTTTTTGTGAAGTGCTTAGGTACTTTTTATAAAGCACGCTATATCTGTTGAAAATCGTGAAGCGCTTCCACAGCGTACTGTTATTTTTTGTTCTTGTTATGTTGCACCAATCGGTAGGTAATATATAGTAATATCAGCCAGATGGGAATTAATTCAACGGAAATCTTCAACCCTGTAAACCACATCATGACCAGCACACCCGACAGGAATAAAAGACATATATAGTTGCTGATAGGGTATAGAAGTGTAGGAAACGATGAGGTTTCCAACCGTTCGGTTATCTTTCTTTTGAAGAAAATATGGGTTAAGCATATCATAATCCAGTTGATGACGAGGGAAGACACGACTAAACTCATTAACACTTCCAGTGCGCGTTCTGGCATTATTTTATTGATGACGATACATATCGCAACAAGTCCTGCGGAAACTAAAATGGCGTTAACGGGAGAATGGTGTTTATTCAGCTTCGTCAGAAGCTTAGGTGCGTTACCTTGTTCGGCCAGACCAAAGAGCATACGCGAATTACTATATACACAACTATTGTATACAGATAGCGCCGCTGTAAGCACAATAATATTCAACGCATTGGCGATGATATTGGTGAAATAATAGGTAGTGTCGAAAAGTTCGAACTGTAAGCCTTTTAAACTGGCAAATACTTCTACAAAAGGACTTGTTTCGGGCGTAATGTTACGCCAAGGCATGAGCGAAAACAGCACTAACAACGACCCAATATAAAAAATTAGGATACGCCATAATACTTGATTTGTAGCTTTCGGTATGTTCTTTTCTGGATTTTCAGCCTCGGCAGCGGTGATGCCTACTAACTCCAATCCGCCAAAAGAAAACATAATCATGACCAATGCTGCTAAAAGCCCTTGGTAAGCACCGCTTTCATTGCTGGACAACCAGCCTTTTGGAAAGAAACCGCCATCATTCGTCAAGTTTTGTACCGTCGCTTGTTCTCCACCTTTTCCACTTAGCAATAGATAGCAACCAAAAATAATCATCGCAATAATAGCCACTACTTTGATAATGGAAAACCAAAATTCCGTTTCACCGTATACTTTTACGGAAGCCAGATTAAGGACGTTGATCACCATAAAGAAAAACAAGCTGGATACCCATAGTGGGATCTCCGGCCACCAAAATTGCACATAGTGGCCGATAGCTGTCAGCTCAGCCATACTAACTAATAAATACAAAACCCAATAGTTCCAGCCCGAGGCGTATCCGGCAAAGGAACCCCAATATTTATTAGCAAAATAACTAAAACTACCCGAAACGGGTTCATGCACCACCATCTCGCCCAATTGCCGCATAATAAAAAAAGCGATGATTCCCGCAATGGCATAACCGAGTATAACCGAAGGACCCGCTAAAACTGCCGCTTGTCCTACCCCTAAAAAAAGACCTGTGCCAATAGCACCGCCTAGGGCTATTAACTGGATATGTCTGTTGCTGAGCCCACGCTTAAGCTGTTTGTTATCTTCCGGAGTATTTGTTTTCAATATGCTATTATCAAGTTTATTGTTGTGTAAAAATAATAAAACCGCTAATAATACAGCGGCTTTATTACATTTAATCTATATCTAAAACAGATTCACTCGTTTGTCTTTCGGATGCTTGACCGAATAACCGAATTTTAGTTTTTGTGTCCCTCCGGCTGGAATATTTAATTTCCACGTGACGATACCGGTCTCTCTATTTACCTCTCCGCCATTGGATTCTTCGAGTGTGATGTCCATTGATTTATCTGTCGATAATGGATATTGCTCTTGTAGTGTTAGACTAACGGCCGATTTCTTATTATTTTTAATGGTTATTTCATAGATCGTCGTTTGTGTTCGGCTATTTCCTATCAATCTAGACGAAGAAAGGTCATTGATTTTTTCTCGTTTAACGGAAATCATCTTATCTCTTCCTAAACTCAGTTTTAATGTGTCTGTAGCGTCGCTTGGATTAATGTATGTTTTTCCAACCAACATATTTTCAAACATGACGTTTGCCTGTCCGGGAATGAGATTCAATTTTTCATAGTCCGTCATCTCTGCCAATAAAAACACCTCTTGGTTGATACGCGGAGCAACATAATATTGATAGCTCGCAGGATGCGTATATTCTTTAAGGCTAACAGCATGTTGTTTTCCGTTGGAGACTATGGTGTAGGGAATGTCGATATCAAAAGTCGTATTAAGTTGGTTTTCGACTTGCTGCACATAGTCATTCAATGCTTGGGGAGCTGCGGCTGCCTCTTGTCTAGCTGCACCCACTATGTTTAATTTTCTGGTGCTTCCATTTGCAACGGTGACGACTTCGTCTAACATATTTTGTCCACTTATCTCGTAATAATACAAATGCCAAGGTGATAGGGTAGGTGCTACGCCTCCCTGCGAGGGATTTGAGGTAGAAAGCCGGAGATTGACCTGTTGCCAATCCACACCCGTCTGTTGAGAAACATTGGCTTTATAGACAATTTGCAGCGGAGACGTTGTGTTTTCTGCACGCAGTTCGTAAGAAGCAGTCCAATTCGCCTGTCTGGTTAAGTAAGAAATGTTAAAAGGTTGGTTTCCCGTTTGGTTGTTCATGACCTGTACAATCAGTTGGCCGCCCGAACCCGAAGTCTGTCCTTTGACTTCATCAAATTGCACTTTGGCTTTATCCACTATATCCTGCTGCTCTGCTATTTTTTCGTCCAATGCGGTGATGTTGTTCTTCACTTCCAGGTATTTTGGTTTGTAGAACTCCGCCATCTTCACTAATTCAGCTACCGTTGTACTGCTGTTGCCACCAGAAATCTTTTGGTTTTGCTCCAATAGTTTCAGCAGACTTTCTTCTGTAGCTTTTTGGTTTTGTAATTGTTTTAATGCGGTTAACGCCCGTTTGTATTCATTCTCAACTTGGCTATAAGCTGTCGTTTTTACATCCGCATCCATGTAATTCAATGCTGGTCGCACGGATAGGATGGTCACTTGTGAACCCGTACCAATCTGTATGCTATTTTCGTCGATGCTGTTGGCGACATGTGTGAAGACGATTTCGCTGCTACCTGTAGGAAGATTGATATTAGCAGTATGATTTAATTCCGCTGCATTCGTAAAGACTGTTACATTTTTTAATTCCGCTTTTTGTATAATAGCTTTTTGCGCAAAGGATAGGTTGACTAAAACCAAGCCTATAGAAAATAATAAACTGCTTTTTGTCATCATATGAATCGTTTTAGAACTGATGATTTTTCCGGTTATATTCCATAAAGATATTTAAAAATTACCTTTTTTTCTCTACATCTGTCATCGAACAACCACAACCTTTATTGCAACCCTGCTGTTTTTTTTTAGAAGGTGCAAACCGTTTTATTAAAAATACCAGTGCCGCGATGAATACAAGGGCAATGATAGCGTATTGAATCCATATTCCCATAATATATTATTTGAGCAGTTGATAAGCGACCAAAGCTACTATATAAGCTATGCCGGTCATCATAACGGTTTGTATCAATGTCCACTTCCAGGAACCTGTTTCCCGTTTCATGATTGCAATAGTACTCATACATTGCATGGCGAAAGCATAAAACAAAAGGAGTGAAATCCCTGATGCCAAGTTATAAGAAGGGCGGCCAGTATTTCTGTTGATCTCCGATCGCATTCTACTTAACAACGTTTCGCGCTCTTCGTCGTCATCGGGATCAATTTCTTCCCCCAAACTATATACGGTAGCCATGGTACCTACGAAAACTTCTCTTGCAGCGAATGAAGAGATAAGCCCGATGCCCATTTTCCAGTCGTAACCCAAAGGCCTAACAAATGGTTCGATCCCCATCCCCATGTAACCTAAAAAGGAGTGTTCCAGTCTGAAGGAAGCTACTTCTTCATCTAATTCTTCTTCACTTAATGTTGGGTTGGCTTGCTGTACGTATTCTTCGGCATTACTAAATTTATCATTCGGACCAAAATTACCAAGTACCCATAGAATAACGGCCATCGCCAATATGATCTTCCCCGCACCAAATAAGAAACCAGCCGTTTTCTCCCACATATTCATACCCACATTTCTCCAATCGGGGGATTTATAGGATGGTAATTCGAAGATAAGAAATGACTTATGCTGATTTTTGATGATTTTATTTAAGACGGCGGCCGATAATAACGCTGCTACCACGCCGAGGATATAGAGCAGATTCAGTACGAGTCCTTGTAATCCAAATCCTAAAAATGTTTCATTCGGAATAACCAATGATATTAAAACGACGTAGATTGGAAGACGGGCAGCACAGGTCATGAATGGCGTAACCAACATCGTCACGAGGCGTTCTTTTGTGTTCTCTATGTTACGGGCAGCCATAATAGCAGGAACTGCACACCCTACACCTGACATGAGTGGAATAACCGATTTTCCATTTAACCCATAAGGACGAAGCCACCTATCCATTAAAAAGACAACGCGGCTCATATAACCCGTTTCCTCCATCAGGGAAATAAGTAGAAATAAGATGGCTATTTGCGGAACGAAAATAATAATGCCGCCGATCCCCGCTAATACACCCTGTGTTAATAGGTCTGATAACGGTCCTTCCGGTAATACGCCAGCAGTATAATCGATGAGGGACGAGAAGTTTTCGTCTATCCAATCCATAATCGGTTCGGATAGAATGAATACGAGTTGGAATACAAGAAATAAAAGAAGAAAAAAAATAATATAACCCCATACAGGATGGAGTAAGACTTTGTCAATTTTATTTGTTCTATGGAGATGGTGATTATCCTTTTGCAGAATAATCGTTTTTAAATCTTCCTCGATCTTTGTATTACGTTTTATAGCCTCTGTCTGTTGAAGAATATTGGAGGAGAGTTGATGCTTTTCTCGAATATCTATTAAAGTTTGTCGCTGTTCCTTCGTCAAGAAAGATACATGCTCTTGCGCAATAAATTGCCAAGTTTGATACTCGGTGTGTAACGGAAAAGATTTTTTTGCCTCTTCTAACGCTATTTTGTAAGTGCTGTCCACTTCAAACTGACCGGGGAAATAACCCGGACGCTGGTCAAAGGCCTGAATAAGTTGCCTTATCCCTTTCCCGTTTCGGGCGTCGGTGGTATAAACCTTGGTATGGAGATAAGCTTCTAATTTTTGATAGTCAATGTCGATCCCTTTGGCATAGGCTTCGTCAATCATATTGACAACAAAGATGGCAGGAACACCTAATTCACGAGCCTGTTGGTATAACACGATTGATCGTTTGATATTATTTGGCTCCGCCACGACCACAACCAAATCAGGGTGTGCGGGATTTTCTTTATCCGCTAAAACGTTGTACACAATTTCTTCATCCATCGAGGTAGGAAAAAGTGTATATGTGCCCGGCAAATCAATGATACGATACGTTTTGCCGTTGGCTTTTACCGAACCGTCTCTTTTTTCAACTGTGATGCCTGGATAGTTCCCTACATGCTGATGTAATTTTGTAATACGGTTAAATAACGAAGTTTTCCCGACATTGGGATTTCCTAGAAAGGCTATTATTGGGTTCTTCATATTATTTTTCGACGAAAATGTGTAAAGCTTCGGATTTACGGATAGCAATTAAAAGGTTGGAATTTGAGATTTGAATACCAATAGGGCCGTGGAATGGGGCCTTATGTTTAATTTCTACCACAGTTCCTGGAAGAAGCCCCATTTCGTAAAATTTAGAAGGTAGTTCCGACGAATCAAGCTGCTGTATAGTTGCTCGTTCTCCTACTTCCAATAGATCAAGACTGAAACTTTTCTGCATTTTTTCGTGTTAAAATATGATATAATTATATTCCTATTTCGGAATATCTAACGTATGCACCAAAGTTAGTTAATTTAGACTGATTTTAAGGTCTAAAGGGGTAATTAACTTTTAATGCTCATGGTCGTGGTCATGATCATGATGATCGTGATTGTGGTTATCGTGATGCTCATGCCTTGGTGCATGATGATGGTCATGTCCATCAAATAGAAAGTTGGCTAACGATACGAGTACGCCTAATATGACAGCGATCATTTTCTTCCGATTGAATTTATGATGATCTGCGGAACCCGATTCGAATAGGATAGTAGTGGAGATATGCAGAAATATACCGATGACAATCGCCATAATCTTATCGAAGTATTGGGTAATGTTTCCAATCTCGCCTTCACTTATTCCTTTGCTGGTCAGAAAACCTAGCGGTGTCATTATCGCAAATAGAAGGAGAAAGATGGCTATCTTTGTTTTTGAAAGTCGTGTATTAAGGAGCAGGCTGCCCAAAGCAAAAGCAGCGGGTACATGATGTATTGCTATACCGAAAACCAATTCTGCCTGGTGGCCGGCAGCCAAGGGCATGCCCTCCAGAAAGGCATGTAAACATAAACTTATCATAATACCCAATGGAAAAGCATGATGCGCACTATGGTGAATATGGCCATGCTCAATACCTTGAGAAAATTGTTCCAATACCAGTTGGAATAGAAAACCGCCCAATATGTACAAACCAATTATTTCTGGACTGGTATTTTGGCTGATGTAAACGTGAGGTATTAAGTGCAACACGGTAATACTAAACAAATAAGCGCCACTAAAGGAGAGGATAAGTTTAAGTAAATTCGTGTTGTTTCTTTTAACAAAGAACACCGATAAACCACTTAAAAAAGCCGAAATAAATAGAATACTGACGATTAATGACGAACTCATGTTGTTGCTGTAATAGAATTGGTTTTGAAAAAATCTGGAAAAAAGCGTTTAAATAAATAGCCGATTCCAGTGCCGATTAGAATACCGAGAATAGCCCCACAAAGAATGTCGAAAGGATAGTGGACACCGACATATATTTGAGAAAAGCTAATTAGTGCGGCCCACGTGATACATAACCATAATGTATGTTTCCAACGTCGGCGGAATAAAACGATCCAAAAGAACGCCATGGCAAAATGGTTTGTGGCATGGGAAGATGTAAAGCTAAATCCGGAACCACAACGTACACGCACATTGGCTTCTGTTTTAAAAACCAAATCATTACAAGGACGTACACGCTTAACATTCTTTTTGATGACATGGGAAGACAGTGCATCCGAAATGCCAAAATTGGCTAATGTAAATGCAACAATCAATATGCCCATCTTACCGTAATGCTTGATAAAAAAAATAATCAGAAATAGGTATAAAGGGGCCCATGTGTAAGGATTTCGTAGAATAGGTAGCAACCAATCAAAAAAAGGATTACTTAATCCTTGATTAATGACTAAGAATATCTCTTGGTCAAAATGAATGAGTTGATTCAACATAGATTCTGTACTTGTTTAAATTATCCTTCAAAAGTAAAGAATAATTAGCAACATTGTCGCCTTTTCATTAAATGATACAATGTTGCAACAAAAGTAGCGTTTTGAAATTTAAAAAAGCAAATTATTATAATTTATTATAAGAAAATTTAGGATATAAAGCTATTTTTACGACTGCTTACATTGAGCGCTTTTAAATTTGAAATATGACACTTATAAAATCAATATCAGGTATCAGGGGTACAATTGGAGGTAAGCCGGGAGAAGGGCTTACTCCGATTGACATTGTTAAATTTACAGCAGCATTTGGTAAAATCCTTCTGCAGAAGACAGGTAATAGGAGGATTGTTGTAGGGCGTGATGCACGCTTGTCTGGAGAAATGGTAAGCAATTTAGTAGTAGGGACTTTACAAGGCATAGGCGCAGATGTGGTTAATTTGGGTTTATCAACAACGCCTACGGTTGAAATCGCTGTACCAATGGAAGGGGCTGCTGGTGGAATTATTTTAACAGCCTCCCATAATCCTGGACAATGGAATGCCCTGAAGCTATTGAATAGCAAAGGAGAATTTATCAATGATCAGGAGGGAAAAGAGGTTTTAGCGTTAGGGGAGAATCTGAATTTTGATTTTGCCGAAGTAGGGGATTTAGGTAAGGAAACAAAAGATGATAGTTATCTACAAAAACATATCGACGCTGTTTTAGCACTTCCGCTCGTGGATAAAGAGTCTATTCGCGAAGCAGGTTTTAAGATAGCGGTAGATGCGGTGAATAGTACAGGTGGTATTTTTATCCCAGCTTTGCTAAACGCATTAGGGGTAGAAACCATTTATAAGATCCATTGTGAACCCAATGGGGAGTTCCCTCATAATCCTGAACCGCTGAAAGAACATTTGGTAGACCTTTCCCAAGCTGTCTTGAATCATCATGCAGATTTAGGTATTGCTGTAGATCCCGACGTGGACCGTTTGGTATTTATGATGGAAGATGGAGAATTGTTTGGGGAGGAATATACATTGGTGGCTGTCGCTGACTATATTCTAGGGCATACCAAAGGCAACACGGTTTCCAACCTTTCTTCAACGCGCGCTTTGCGGGATGTGACTGTGAAACACGGAGGTGAATATTTTGCGGCGGCAGTAGGAGAAGTAAATGTGGTCACAAAAATGAAAGCGGTAAATGCTGTCATTGGTGGTGAAGGTAACGGAGGAGTAATTTATCCAGACTCCCATTATGGACGTGATGCGCTGGTAGGCGTTGCACTGTTTTTAAGCCATTTGGCTAAATTGAAGAAAACGGCGTCTACCTACCGGTCGGAGTTGCCACAATATTTTATGTCGAAGAATAAAATTACGTTAACACCGGATTTGGATATTGATGCCTTATTGCAAAAAATGGAAGAGAAATATAAAGAAGAGCAATATACGACGATCGACGGGTTGAAAATTGACTTTGAAAAGGAATGGGTACATCTCCGGAAATCGAATACAGAGCCGATTATCCGTATTTATTCGGAAGGGCCAACACCAGAAGCTGCGGATGCTATCGCGCAGAAGATTATCCGCGAAATAGAAGAAATCATCAAATAAAATAAAAAAAGGAGATAACGCATGGTTATCTCCTTTTTCTTTTATAAGAATTCAATCTTATTATTCCGCTACCACTTCAAATGGAATCTGAACTTTAACTTCTTTATGTAAGTTTAAGTTAGCGACGTATTCGCCGATTGTTTTAGGCTCCGTTTCGAAAGTGATGCGACGACGATCAACTTCATACCCTTGTGTTTTCAACGCTTCCGCAATTTGGATGCTGTTTACTTTACCAAAGATTTTTCCAGTCTCACCAGCTTTAGCGCCAATGGTAAGTTTTATACTTTCCAATTTGTTCGCTAATTCTGCTGCGTCTTTCTTTATTTTTTCTTGTTTGAACTGAGCTTGCTTAGTGTTCTCAGCCAATACCTTCTTAGCAGACGGTGTTGCTAGAATGGCAAATCCTTGAGGAATTAAGTAGTTGCGACCGTAACCTGGTTTTACGTTTACGACGTCGTCTTTCTCGCCAAGGTGTTTAATATCTTGTTTTAATATAACTTCCATGTCGTTTCCTCCTTATTTTAATGAATCAGCTACGTAAGGTAATAGTCCGATAATACGTGCACGTTTAACGGCTTGAGCTACTTTACGTTGGAATTTCAATGATGTACCCGTTAGACGACGAGGTAAAATTTTACCTTGATCGTTTACAAATTTCAATAAGAAGTTTGCGTCTTTATAGTCGATATACTTAATACCGTTCTTTTTGAAACGGCAGTATTTCTTACGGTTGTCCTCTACTTTAGGGGCAGTTACGTATTGGATGTTTTCGTTTGCCATTAGTTTGCTACCTCCTCCGTTTTAGTTTCCGCTTTTTTGTTGAATGCACCGCTACGTTTTTTCTCATTGTAAGCTATTGCATGTTTGTCTAAAGCAATAGTTAAGAAACGCATCACACGCTCATCACGCTTATACTCAAGCTCTAGTTTTTTAATTAATTCACCCGGAGCCTTGAATTCAGTTAGGTGATAGAATCCAGTAGTTTTCTTCTGGATTGGATACGCTAATTTTTTCAAACCCCAATTGTCTTCAGCGACAATTTCGGCTCCGCCCTCAGTAAGGATGTTTTTGAATTTAGCGATAACTTCTTTCGCTACATCCTCTGAAAGCAACGGGGTAAGAATAATGACAGATTCGTACTGTTGCATTGTGTTTAATAAATTTAATTTAATTAATACTCGTACTTTTACGAGTGTGCAAAGATAATGATAAAGTTTTAATTTTTCAAATACTTGTCTAATGCTTTCTGACTTCGCTCAAAAGCTTTTCGTTGTTTATAATTCACCCATTTTTGCTTAAAGAGTTTTCGCATGATTTTGTCGGTATACCGGATGAAAAACACCTCGTTCAGCATATTAAAAAGCCTTTTTGGTGAACTAGGGAAAGAACGTAGGGTAACGGAGAAACCAGCCTCCAGATAGCGATTGAAATGCCAGTAGCCACTCGGCATAAAGAGTGCATCGCCGTGCTCCATAAAAATCTCATACCCCTTTGCATAACGTAATGCCGGAAACTGTGTATAGTCAGGATGTTCGTAATCTACATTATAAACAGTATGAACAGAAAGAGGAACTTTATATAGAAAAGCAGCTTCTTCAGGCGGAAATAATAATACTCTTTTTCGACCCTCGAATTGAAAATGCAATAAATCGCCCAGATCGACATCATAGTGCATCAGCACACGTGCCTCACTGCCACCAAAAAACAGCGTCGGTATGCGTTTAAAATATTTAAAGCCTAAATCCGGATAAGAAAAATTCTGAAGCAACCCCGGTAACTTATCCGTAATGATATAGAAGAAAATCCGCAGATCAGAAGGTTGTTTTTTGATAAGATGGATGTAGTCACGCATTTTCATATGCGTGACGGGTTCATCTGTTGCTTTATTAGGGTCAGCGGGTTTGTTATCATATAGTCCGACAATTTGTTCGCCTGCCTGCTCGTATATATAATCTAAATTCCATTTATCATATGCCTCCCATTTTTTAGCAAATTCTTTAATAAGAACAGGTTTTTGAGGCTTGAAGTATTTTTCTAGAAACACCTCTTTGCTTATATCATCCACGATATCAATCTCCGATAAAATCATAGCTCTTCTTTTAATGTTTAAACCCTGAATAAATCTATTTTGTCCTCCTTCGCCATCAAAGACAAATTTAATAATGGAAAAGTAGCAAAAAAAATGTCAAAATTTTATCATACATAACCTTCCCGGAAACTAAGTTGGGAAGAAATACGTTACTATATTACAAAACTAGTGCTACAGCATTTATTATGACATCAATAAAAAACGAATTAGTAGGAACTTGGAGACTTTTATCCTATATTGAAGTTCCCATAGAAGGAGATGATTCACTCTTTCCTATGGGAAAGAATCCCTATGGAATACTTATGTACTCACCCGATGGTTATATGGCCGTGCAAGTCTCCAAAGATGAACGACTGCTTTATAAGAGTAACGACAAAATGATGGCCTCACAGGAAGAGATGGTCTCTTCCTTGCAGGGATATATTGCCTTTTGTGGAAAATACAAAGTGGATAATCGAAATGCGGTTGTCACCTATTGCATTGAAAGTTCATTATTTCCAAATTGGAGAGACCAAATGCAACATCGGAAAATAGATTTCGAAGGCGATGTGCTTTACCTCAAATCTACGGAACCCATTCTCTCTAACGGTATCTATGTAAACTCATATATGACTTGGCAGCGTATGGATCGTTCAGCAGATGAGGTTGTGGACAAACACTTACTCCGGGAGATAAGTCTAATAAAAAATTAATTACACAACATAAAAAAAGAGCGTTTTAAACGCTCTTTTTTTATGTTGTGTATGAGACAATATATTTATTACTGTAGTGCATCAATTTTAGCTTGTGTTTCGGCTGATTTCTCCTCATCTTCTAGGAAACTATAATAACCTCTTAAGCTTCGTAATGCGTCAACATCGTTTGGATCTAACGAAATCACTTTTTCGAGATAAGGTAAAGCTTCTTTAATCTGCTCTTTAAGTGCAGTTACTTTTGCCGTGTAATCGGTATTGGACAACGTTTTATCGTCATTAAGCGCATTCAATTGACTTCCTACTTGATTGATAATCGTTGCGGAAAGGTTTTTATTAGCTTCTAAATAATCGGGATCTATTTCTACAGCCTTTTTGTATGCTTCGATAGCCTTTTCGTTGTTATTTGAGGTGGAATAAGCGATACCTAAATAGTAATGTAACGTTTTGTTGTTTGCGTCTTTTACAATTTGATTTTCGATTTCGCTGATTATTTTATCCTCGTTGCCCGTGATAAGGTTCAACTCTATATTTTGAACAGCGGCATTGTTGTCTTCCGGGTATTCTGCCGCGGCTATGGCAGCATATTCCAAGGCTTTAGTAGTATCCTTAGCGGATAGATATAGCTTCGGTAAGTCTATCACGACGGAATTATGTTGCGAAAATTCTTTTCGCGGAATTAATTCCTCAAAGTTTTTAATGGCGTTTGGATAATCCTGATTTTGGATAGCAGCTTGGGCAGAGTAGAAAAGTAATGTTGTATCTCCCGGACGATAATGCAATGCTCGTTCGAACGAGGTATAAGCTGTTTTAAAATCTTGACTGTTAAATGCATCGGCACCTTGGTCAAAATTATACTCGCCTAGAATCTGGCCTGCAGCAGTAATATTTTCTTTGTTCTTCTCATCAGTATCCAATTCTGTTGCTTTCTGAATACCTTCTTCTGCTGTTTTTGCTGCTTCTGCTGATTTTTCAGCGGTAGCCAGATTCGCATACACCAACGCATAAATAGTCCAAGTTTCGGGATCTTCTTTTGTTTTGTCATGTGTAATTGCTGCATCAATAGCTTCTTTAGCACTTTCCAAATCTTTTTTACCGAGTTGGGCTAATTGCTCCGAAGCGATATCGCTTCCCTTAAACTCTTGAAATTTCTGCAATCCTGCTTTGGCTTTTCTCAAATTGCCACTTTGAGCGAAAGCAGTAGTTCCTGCCACCACTAATAGCGAAAATAATATTGCTTTTTTAAAATTCATATCTAATTATTTGATAGTTGATTTAATAACAATTTTACGCGATCTAATTGTGCGAGATCTCCTGATCTTTCATAATATAAAGAAAGAGACTTTAACGCATTAACGTCATAAGGACGAATTTCGTTTGCTTTTAACAATAAATTTTGTGCCTGATACTGCGCTTCTACATTATCACTGTCCTGCAGGAAATTGTTAAGAAAAATGAGACCTAAAGCGAGATTTGCTTCATAGTTATTTGGCTCAAGTTGCAATACCTTCCCGTAGTATCTTTTTGCAATTTCGATATTTCCTACGGATTCGTTTGCATACCCTGCCAAATAATTTAGTTCAATATTTTCTGGTTCGTGGGCTACAGCCTCGTCAATAATCGGAGCGATTGCCTTGTATTCGTTTCGTTGTGCAAAGAGTTGAACCAAGTTCATCAACACCTGTTTATTTTCCGGAAACTTCGTGCGGGCATTGTGTAATGTGTTCAATACGGCTTGACTATCGCCGTTTCTTTTATGTACTTCTGCAAGCTCCAAATAATATTCAACAGGTGCATCGCCTCTTTTTAATAAATTATTGTAGTAAGCTGTTGCTGCGGCGTATTGTTCGGTTTGTGCGGCCAAAAGAGCAAGATTATATGTTACATCATAATTTTGAATGTTGAGGTCTCTCACTTTTAGATAGCTCTCGTAAGCACCTGCATAGTCTTCTTTCTCCAATGCTTTTTTAGCTTTGTAAATATGTGATGCAGCTAGATTTTGCTTGATGTAATTAAATTCAGAAGAATAATTTTCCCAATCGCGCTTTCTTATTTTGTTTACCGATTCATAGGTAATATCAATCGGATCACTAGGATTTTTTATGCTACGTGTAGAATCTGCATATGCCATAGCGCTATATATCATAGCACGGAGGACATTCACACGTGCACTATTTGAATCGCGACGGTTTTTGTACGTTTCGTCGATGAATTTTTTTGCACTCTCAAGATTCTTTAAATCACCGGACTGTGTATAGCGCGCAAAACTATTGCTACTTTCTTTATAGTTGGATTGCGCGAAAGTTTGCGCTGAACCCAATAACAGCAAGCCCGAAATGATGGCGGGCAAGCATAATCCTAATTTATTCTTCGTTTTCTTCCGCATCTGTTGTGTCATTTGATACGCCATTTTCATCCATGTTTTCAACACCGTTTTCCAACTCCTCCTCTTCCTCACGTTCTACTTTGGTAATCGAGGCTATGGCATCGGTATCTTTCAATGTAATCAGCCGTACGCCTTGCGTTGCCCGTCCCATTACACGAAGAGTATCAACACCTATACGGATAACAATGCCAGATTTGTTGATGATCATCAAGTCATCTTCATCGGTTACTCCTTTAATGGCAACTAATTCTCCTGTTTTATCCGTAACATTGATAGTTTTTACCCCCTTACCTCCACGGTTGGTTACGCGGTAATCTTCAATATCAGTACGTTTGCCATAACCTTTTTCAGAAACAACAAGTACTGTTGTGTCCGAATTATCTACAGCAATCATGCCAACTACTTCGTCCACATCACTAGCCAATGTAATTCCTCGTACTCCTGTAGCTGTTCTCCCCATCGGTCGTACTGTAGACTCGTTGAAACGTATAGCACGTCCGGAGCGCAGTGCCATGACGATTTCGCTATTCCCGGTTGTTAAACATGCCTCCAGCAACTCATCGCCTTCGTTGATGTTAATCGCGTTTATACCATTTGCACGAGGTCTTGAATACGCCTCTAAAGACGTCTTCTTGATTGTACCTTTTTTCGTACACATGATAATAAAGTTATTTTCGAGATACTCTTGGTCTTTGAGGTTAATCACCTTAATAAAAGCTCTGATCTTTTCTTCCTTCGGTACGTTGATGATATTCTGCAACGCCCGCCCACGGGAAGTACGGCTACCCTCCGGAATTTCAAAAGCACGTAGCCAAAAACAACGTCCGTGATCCGTGAACAATAACAGATAATTGTGTGCGGAGGCCGTGATAATGTGCTCTGTAAAATCCTCGTCTCGTGTTGTAGAGCCGATGGAGCCTTTACCACCGCGTCCCTGACGGCGATATTCTGTCAGTGGTGTGCGTTTTACATAGGAGTTGTGTGAAATGGTAATCACAATCTCTTCATCATCGATGAAGTCTTCCATACGCATGTCCTCAGCAGAGTGTACGATGACGGAACGTCTCTCATCACCATATTTTTCTTTTATCTCCAGAAGCTCTTTCTTGATTATTTCCATACGTAGGTCTTCATCTGCAAGTATGGATTTCAAATAATCAATTGTTTTCATGAGTTCTGCATATTCCTCTTTGATCTTATCACGCTCTAGTCCAGTCAAACGGCGAAGCGTCATATCCAGGATTGCACGTGCTTGGATGTCGGTTAAACCAAATCTACTCATCAAGCCTACACGTGCGTCTTCTGGTGTATCAGAGTTACGGATAAGTTTAATGACTTCATCAAGATGGTCAAGCGCAATGAGATATCCTTCTAATATATGTGCTCGTTTTTCCGCCTCTGCTAATTCAAATTTGGTACGCCGAATGACGACTTCATGTCTATGCTCCACAAATTCGTGGATCATGTCTTTCAAGTTCAACAACATCGGACGTCCTTTTACTAAGGCTATGTTGTTTACCGAAAACGAGGTTTGTAAAGCCGTATATTTATATAAATTGTTTAATACAACATTTGCGTTGGCTTCCCGTTTGATTTCATATACAATTCGGAAGCCTTCTCTATCGGATTCATCCCGAATGGTAGCGATGCCCTCAATTTTTTTCTCATTGACGAGCTCCGCTGTCCGCTCAATCATATTCGCTTTATTAACCTGATAAGGTATCTCGGTTACGATAATGCATTCGCGTCCGTTTTTTAGCGTTTCGATTTCGGCTTTGGCACGCATGACGATACGGCCTCTACCGGTTTCACACGCATCCTTTACGCCATTATAGCCATATATTATACCACCTGTAGGAAAATCTGGTCCTTTGATATGTTGCATCAATTCTGCGACTTCGATGTCGCGATTATCGATATAAGCAACGGTACCATTCACCACTTCAGTTAGGTTGTGCGGTGCCATATTTGTGGCCATACCCACCGCAATCCCGGAGGCTCCATTTACCAAAAGATTTGGAATACGGGTAGGTAATACCGTAGGCTCTTGTAAGGAATCGTCAAAGTTCAGTTGGAAGTCTACGGTGTCTTTATTGATGTCAGAAAGCATCTCCTCCGATAGTTTCTTCAGACGTGCTTCTGTATAACGCATGGCCGCAGGAGGATCGCCGTCAATAGATCCATAGTTACCTTGTCCATCTACCAACGGGTAACGCATGCTCCAATCTTGTGCCAGTCGAACCATGGCATCATATACTGAAGAGTCGCCGTGTGGGTGATATTTACCCAACACATCTCCAACGATACGAGCAGATTTTTTGTAAGGTTTGCCACTCGTTACACCTAGGTCTAACATCCCATATAGTACACGTCTGTGTACAGGTTTCAAACCGTCTCTTGCGTCAGGTAAGGCACGAGAAACGATGACCGACATAGAATAATCTATGTAGGCAGACTTCATTTGATCCTCGATATTGATTGGAATGATCCTGTCGTTTGCAGGTACTAGATTGTTTTCGTTTTCTGTTTCTTCAGCCATATTAAATGTGGTTTCAATAAAACTAAATGTGCCTCTAAAAAAAGATGCACACATCGCAGCGAAGTTACGATTTTTTTTAATAATCACCGTGCGTTTACGCGTCTAAAATATTGGTGACGGCATACGTTACTAAAATCATGCAAGAAATAAAGCGTCTCCGTTAATTCGTTTGTTGTATGTCATTTTTTTATAAAACAAAAGAAATGTTTATTTATTTCTCAATAAAAGTTTCGGAAATATGAAGAAAATTAAAAAATGTACTATTTTTGCGATTCATTTATTCACATAAAATAAATTCATGATGAAACACAATTTTGGGGCAGGACCATGCATACTTCCAAAGGAAGTATTTCAAGAAGCTTCGCAAGCTGTAATTGATTTCAATAACACTGGGCTTTCCATTCTTGAAATATCGCACCGTTCCAAAGAATTTGAGCAAGTGATTCAAGAAGCAGAGGCTTTAGTACGCGAACTTATGGATGTTCCATCTGACTATTCCGTTTTGTTTTTACAAGGAGGAGCTAGTCAGCAGTTTGCTATGGTTCCGTTGAATCTTTTGCCCGAAGGGGGGAAAGCGGCATATTTGGATACAGGTGTTTGGGCGACAAAGGCTGCAAAAGAAGCATCTAAGGTAGGGCAGGTAGAGATTGTGGCTTCTTCATCCGATAAAAATTATACGTATATTCCTAAAGAGTTTTCGGTGCCTTCGGACGCTGCTTATTTCCATTACACATCAAATAACACTATATACGGTACCGAGGTATTTGAAAAACCTAATGTCAATTTGCCGACGGTGGTTGATATGTCATCGGATATATTGAGTCGTGTAATCAATGTTGCTGATTATGATTTGATATATGCTGGGGCACAAAAAAATATGGGACCAGCGGGTGTTACATTGGTTATTGTAAAGAATGATATTTTAGGGAAAGCAGGGCGCACGATACCGACAATATTGGATTATGAAGCACATGCAAAGGCGGGGTCACTTTACAATACACCTCCGGTATTCTCTATTTATGTATCGATGTTGAACTTACGATGGTTAAAGGAAAAAGGTGGTATATCAGTTATTGAACAGGAGAATATCATCAAAGCACGTACGTTATACGATGAGATTGAACGGAATCCGTTTTTCAGCGGAACAGCCAATGAAGAAGATCGTTCTCGAATGAATGTGACATTTGTTATGGATACCCCAGAACAGGAAGCTGCTTTCTTGAAACTCGCGCAAGAACGTGGAATGGTGGGCATTAAAGGACACCGTTCGGTAGGCGGTTTCAGGGCATCGATTTACAATGCATTGGGAATTAGTTCCATCAATGCTCTGGTAGATGTGATGAAAGAATTTGAAGAATTAAGTAATAAATAATTTATTTAGATGAAGATATTAGCAAACGACGGTATTGATGCAGCGGGTAAGAAGCTGTTGGAAGATGCCGGATTTGAAGTAGATACTAACCATATTCCGCAAGAAGAACTTGCAGAAAAATTGCAGGCTTATGATGCCATTACGGTACGTAGTGCCACTAAAGTTCGTCAAGCATTGCTTGATGTGTGCCCGAATATTAAAGCTATTGGTCGTGGTGGAGTAGGGATGGATAATATCGATGTCGATTATGCACGCTCGAAAGGTATCGCTGTTATTAACACGCCAGCAGCATCATCCTTATCTGTAGGAGAGCTTGTATTTGCACACCTTTTAAATGGTGTGCGCTTTTTGTATGACGCGAACCGCAAGATGCCGGTAGAAGGAAACACGAACTTCGCCGGACTTAAAAAAGCTTATGCAAAAGGTGTGGAGTTGAGAGGGAAAACATTAGGCGTCGTTGGATTTGGGAGAATTGGCCGTGAAACAGCTAAGGTAGCACTCGGATTGGGAATGGACGTTATCTACACAGATTTATTTGACGGACCGACATCTTTACCGTTGACGTTTTCCGGTGGAGTTCAAGTCGATTTGCCGGTAAAACAAGTGACTTTCGAAGATGTGTTAAAGCAATCTGATTTCATTACTCTCCATGTTCCTTTCTTAGATAAACCTGCTATAGGAAAAGAAGAGTTTGCATTATTGAAAGACGGTGTAGGATTGGTAAATGCGGCTCGTGGTGGTGTAATAGATGAACTAGAGTTAGTTAATGCGCTTGATTCGGGTAAAGTATCTTTTGCTGCCTTAGATGTGTTTGACAATGAACCAACGCCTAGACAGGAGATTTTGAGTCATCCGCGGATTTCTTTGACGCCCCATATCGGAGCGGCAACAAACGAAGCACAGGAGCGAATCGGGATCGAATTGGCAACGCTGCTTATAGACGCCCTGAAGAAGTAATTCTTCCGCATAAATAATATATGCGGCACAAAAGCAATGGAAAGCATTTGTGCCGCTTTTTTGTGTAAAATAGGTACATTTATAGGTTTTTAGAGAGATCGCAATAGATACTATAATTATAAAAGATGAAAATTCTAAAATTTGGTGGCACATCGGTGGGGAGTGCCCAACGTATTAAAGGGTTGTTGGATATTGTAAACCCTACGGATCGCCAGATTGTTGTATTGTCGGCAGTAGCTGGTACAACAAATGCATTGGTCGAAATAGGTCATGCCTTTTTAGCGGGAAAGACAGAAGAGGCGTTAGATTTAATCGCGCAACATAAGACTAAGTACGAGGAATTAATAAAGGAACTTTTTGCTACGGAGCAAGGGCTTGAAAAAGGAAAGAACCTGATTGATTATCACTTTAATTACATTGCCTCTTTGGGTAATGAGATGTTTACGCCTATCGAGGAAAAAATCACTTTGGCACAGGGCGAACTGTTGTCCACCACCTTGTTCCATTTTCATTTGGAGGAAATCGGCGTCTCATCGGTATTGTTGCCGGCGTTGGATTTTATGAAAATAGATGAGGACAATGAGCCTATGGTGCCTTATATCGGAGAGAAACTTGCTGCTTTGTTGGCAAACTATCCTGATAATACCTTGTTTATTACACAAGGTTATATTTGCCGTAATTCGTTTGGTGAAATCGATAATTTGCGTCGTGGCGGGTCAGATTATACAGCGTCTCTTATCGGTGCTGCTATCCAGGCAGATGAAGTACAAATATGGACAGATATTGATGGTATGCACAATAACGATCCACGTGTAGTAAAAGGAACGCAACCAATCGCACATCTGAGTTTCGATGAGGCCGCCGAGTTAGCTTATTTTGGAGCGAAGATCTTACACCCGCAGAGTGTTTTCCCTGCGCAGCGGTACAATGTACCTGTGCGTTTGTTGAATACAATGGACCCGCAAGCCGCTGGTACTTTGATAAGCAAAGAGGGGGGGACTAATGGACAAATTAGAGCTATTGCTGCAAAAGATGGAATTACAGCCATTCATATCCATTCTTCCCGTATGTTACTAGCTTATGGTTTCTTGCGCAAGATATTTGAGATATTTGAACGTTATAAAACACCTATCGATATGATTACAACATCGGAGGTTGCTGTTTCATTGACGGTGGACGATACCCGAAATCTGGAAGATATTATCAAAGAAGTAGAAGATTTTGGTTCTGTACACGTAGATCATGATCAGACTATTGTTTGTGTAGTAGGTGATTTTAGTGCTAATACACATGGCTACGCGGCTAAGGTATTGGATGCGATTAAGCATCTTCCTTTGCGTATGATTTCTTATGGAGGATCGGATTATAACGTTTCTATTCTGTTGGATGCTAGTCATAAAACGGAAGCACTACGTTCCTTACATAATAGATTGTTTTAAGACATAACGGGTTATTACAAGGGCGATATTTGCAGTCGTCCGTGGAATAGGAAATAGGGGCAATTGCCAATCATTACAAAGACAAAAGATTATATGTTGTTTAATAATAGTCAGCTAGATAGGATCAAAGAATTAGAAACGCCATTCTACTACTATGACCTTAATTTATTGGACGAAACATTAGAGCAAGCGAAACGTGCGGCAGATAAACGGGGGTTTCATGTGCATTATGCGTTGAAAGCTAACTTTAACGACCGGGTACTATCTGTGATTCAATCCAAGGGATTCGGAGCCGATTGTGTAAGTGGAAACGAAGTACAAAAAGCAATTGATCTTGGTTTTGCTGCGGATAAAATTACATTTGCGGGTGTAGGTAAATCGGATAAAGAAATTATCTTGTCGTTGCGGCATGATATCTTTGCTTTTAACGTCGAATCGATTCAAGAGATGGAAGTCATCAACGAACTGGCGGGTAAGCTCGGTGTTATTGCCAAGGTGTCATTGCGGATTAATCCAAATGTTGATGCGAACACACATCATTATATCACCACAGGCCTTGATGAGAATAAGTTTGGAGTTCCGACTTCTGAATTGGAGCAAGCGGCTTCTGTTATCCGGGAGGCGAAATATGTAGAACTCGTGGGATTACACTTCCACGTTGGCTCCCAGATTACCGATATGAATGTCTTTAAGAGTCTATGTGTTAAAGTAAATGAGTGGAAAAACTGGTTTGAAGAGCGGGGAACACAAATCAAAGTCTTGAATGTTGGTGGTGGCTTAGGGGTAGATTATCAGCATCCGGACGAGAATCCGATTCCTGATTTTGAGACGTACTTTGATATATTTGATAGGTTTTTGGAACGAAATGCGCACCAAGAGGTTCATTTTGAATTAGGACGAGCATTGGTAGCGCAATCTGGATCACTTATTACCAAAGTTTTATACACCAAAAGTGGTGTGAAAAAACACTTTTTGGTGGTCGATGCCGGTATGACGGAACTGATGAGACCGGCTTTATATCAGGCATATCACAAGATAGAACGTATAGAAGCCGGTGAAGAGGTGGTTATCCCGTATGATGTTGTAGGGCCGATCTGCGAAAGCTCGGATTGTTTTGGTAAAGAAGTGCCATTGCCGAAATCAGAGCGGGGAGACTTGATTGCTATCCGAACAGCAGGCGCCTATGGTGAGGTGATGGCCTCGCGCTACAATTTGCGCGATGAGATCCGCTATGTATATAGCGACGTATTAAATTTATCCCCCTCACTATGAATGGGTTTTTGTTTTTCTGAAAAAAAGAGATGAAGAATGTTTGCATTTTAAATCGAAATTCCTACTTTTGCATCACTTCAAACAACGAAGCTCTGCTTTAGAAAAACGAAGTAAGATTCCGTAGCTCAGCTGGTAGAGCAATACACTTTTAATGTATGGGTCCTGGGTTCGAATCCCAGCGGGATCACAAACAAAAGCAACTCAAAAAGGGTTGCTTTTTTTGTTATAACTGGGATGAGGACAGAAGGGGGGGCAAACACCACTACCCAACAGTGAAGAATTGCTTATCAAAATTGAAACACACATTGAAAAGGGAGTGCCAGAGGTACAATGGGCAATTAATTTTACTGCAGCTCAAATCGGAATTTTTGAAGAGAAATATCGTTTGAGATGTATTTCTTAGGTCTGTTGTGGCGTAATCAAAAATACATATTGGGAAGTGCCGTCGGGTCTCGAATATATTTTAGTTTTGCGTTTAGCAAAAATCAATTGGCGTAATTAAAAGCACCTTTACGAAGTTGAATCCCATATTCCAGATAAGCTTTCATACAGTCGAGGAAGTTTCCCCAACCAAATGTGTTGTCGGTAAGCCATTTGATATTTTTCTCGTTTAGTTGTTTCTCGCCTTCGGTAACTTTTACGACCGTGCTTTTGTCAGGTTGTTCTTCCAATGTAATACGCACGACGGTTTCTTCGTCCCAAACAAATTCTATGAATTTGTTAGGTTGTACTTCCGTAACTTTCACCGGAAATTTACCTGGGAAATCTCCAAACTCCCATAAAAGTTCTTTACCTGTTTCCATACGACCTGTGCTTTCAGAAATAAAATACTTCGTCATTTTCTCAGGATTTACTATCGCTTCAAAAACTTCGTGTATCTGTTTTTGGATTTGTAGAGTAGCTTTCGCGGTAAGTTTCATAGCAAATTTTATTTAAATGCGGGGTTCTTCCATAAATTTGGAATCCAACAAATGTAAAAAGGCTGTTGTAAACTCAAGTTGCCTTATGGCAAGAAAATATTTTCTTAAAAAGCCAGAACAAAATAATGCGTTAATTCTTTAAATGAACTAAATTTTAAATCGCATTTTTTTCTTCGCTAAATCCATAATCAACAAACATGGCCTTTCTTTCTTCGTAAGCAAATTCAGGTGATCTAGAACGAACAAGCACAAAAACTGGAAATTGAGACAAAACGTAAATAAATTGATACCGTGTTATTGGAAGACGTATCCATTTTAATTGTACCTTTAATATAAAATAAACCCAGTATGAAAAGAAGAACATTTTTACAAGCGCTACAAGTAGGTGTCGCATCAGCTACGCTGTTCAATGGCAAAAGTCATGGAATGGATTTAACTTCACTGATAGATAGAACGTCGGCAGACAAGGAATTGGCCTACCATCGAATTCAGGAGATCAAGTTTTCAACAGTAAAGCTGAACTATCCGCGATTAGTCGGGAAAAATGCTCGTCTCGACCTCCATGGTTATGGTCCAACTGTCGAGATATGTTGCATAATAACAGACAAAGGTGCTATGGGATGGGCCTCATTACGTGGATCAAAACGCGATGCTGAAAAGATAGTAAACGAACTTGTTGGCAAAAAGGTATCGGAGATATTTGCAGCCCATATCGGCACGTTACAGGAAAGATATATTCCCTTCGATATGGCTCTTCATGATCTTGCAGGAATCATTTTACAAAAACCTGTATATGCGCTACTCGGAAAAGAAAAGCCCTTTATTACAGACTACTATAGTGGCATGATCTATTTTGATGATCTAGAGCCCGCCGAAAAACCTGCCGGGATCGATCGTATATTGGAAGAATGTCGCTATGACTATGGTGTAGGATACAGACAGTTTAAGTTGAAAATCGGGCGTGGTCATAAATGGATGCCTTTCGAGGAAGGTTTACGACGGGATATCGAAGTTACCAAGGCGGTGAATGAAGCTTTTCCTGATTGTGAAATCCTAGTAGACGGCAATAATGGATTTTCAGCTGATCAGTTTATTGCATATCTTAAGGGTATATCCGGAACTAAACTGTTTTGGATAGAAGAACCTTTTCACGAGACCGTTGCGGACTACCAGAAGCTACGCCATTATATACGAGAGGAGGGGATAGAAACATTGTTAGCGGATGGTGAGGCAGATCCTGATCAACAATTTTTAAAGGAGCTGATTCAGCAAAAACTATTGGATGTTCATCTAACAGACATTGAAGGACTTGGATTCACCAATTGGCGAAGATTGATGCCCGAGCTCCAAAAGTTAGGTGCACAGGCTTCACCGCATGCTTGGGGATCACTTCTCAAAACCAACTATACGGCGCATTTGGCTGGTGGGTTAGGTAATACGGTTACCATCGAAGGGGTAACGAGCTCATCTGATGACGTGGATCTTTCCGGGTACACAATCCGAGACGGTAAATTAATCCCACCATCGACACCAGGTTTTGGTATGCCGTTGTTGAAGAAAATATAACGGTCGTTATATGGATAGGTTCAATACTTTTGAATTTGCTTACACTGTTGGTTTTAGCTAGTTCAGATTTTCGTTTTTAGGCTTTCTGACACTCATCATTGTTTTTGAAGCAAACACGAGTGCTTGGATGATCACAGCAATGACGATGAGAATAGCTAACTCCAAATAGGAGAGTATGTTGGAGAAAGAAGTCATATTTAGTACATCGTCTAATTGGTTTTTTCCTTCCTCTACTTGTATGGAGGAAAGAGTTTGCAATGTGTCTCCGGCATCACGTGCGGCTAATAGGGCCGACGAATAATCGCCAATTTTGTTATTTCGGGATATGGTTTGACACAGCTGTTTGAAAATCTCAAAATTAGTTCTTTCTATGTCCGTAAGAATCGTTTTCTCGTATAATTCATTTAATGCGGTTACATCGGTTAGGTGATCGTTTATCCGGGCACTGATCTTTTCATCTTCCTTTTCCAAGATGGCGATGATGCCCTCCATTTGCTTTGACAATTGGAGGATATATTGTGCGACGACAAGCCGATCTTCGTAAATGGAGGTAACCGCTGTACTTATCCGCGTAGCGATCCGTTGTTCACGCATATTGGTCAGCATTACCAGACCGATTACGGTGAATAACAATATCGCCGCCGTCATTTTCTGTTTAATCGCAAATGTCCACATAATCCTCAATTTAACCGACAACGTCATGCATCAGGTTCATAAAGCAGACAATTTAAGGAATTATTTCAAAAAACTATCACACATAATCACAGAGAAACGGCATAAAAATAGAGATTAACGATGATTTTAAAAAAAAGATATCCGACATATATCAATTGTAATACAAACTGGCGACGGTTGGTTGTTTATTTTTTTCGTTTGTAATACAGTTGTATCAATCCTGTTTCAAATGTTTTTGCGGTTATGAATTCAAGCGTTTGTTCAGGTCTGCCACCCTTGAAAAGTCTCGTGCCATCACCCAACAAAACTGGTACAACCGAAATTATAAACTCGTCTATTAAGTCATGTTTCAATAGATCATTTATTACTTCCGCACCACCATCACAATAAATATTCTTTCCGTTTTCGGACTTTAGCTGTTTAACTAATTCGGACAAATCTCCCGTATAAAATGTCGTTCTTCCGACACTTGGCTTTTCGGTTCTTGTTATGACATAAACATCTCGTTGTCCGTTGTCGTAATGAGACGAGCCGATTTCCCTAAGCACATAATCATAGGTTTTTCGCCCAATAATTAATGTATCAATCGTGTCTGTAAATTTTGTATAACCATAGTCTTCTCCTTCTTTTTCAACGCTTTTTAAGAAACTAAGGTCGTCATTCGGTCCCGCAATATAGCCATCTAAACTTGTTGCAATGAAAAGTGATATCTTTCGCATCTATTTTTAAATTTAATCTCTCCTGTAAATTTCTGTGTAATTGTAACTTTTTTTGATTTAAACCTATCATTTAAGTTTTATAATTCGCTCCTTTATACAAGAAAAAGTAAGAATGTCGTTTATTTTAGCCGTTATTTTTCTGTAAATATTTGCTTTTTACTCATAATTTAATGGTATTGTTCGTAATTTATTCTATCTATAGAGATAGCAATGAACTTTTTTTCTTTTTTAGTAACTTTAAACAAAATTAAAATTTTTTAAAACATGACAACGGCCCTGTTAAGTGTATTTTTTGCCGTACTACTGATCGTATCAAGCTTATCTTCTTCAGGGGGAGAGATCCAGACTAAAATAAATAAAAAGTATCTTAATAATATTGAAGTGAAAAATCTAGAACTGTTTGGTATAGCATCCATCTGGGACTGATCATTTATTTGTTTCATAATCGGATTACCGGCCTCGCTTTTTCTAACGGAGGCGATTACGCAATACAATATTTCAACTAAAATAATGCAGAATTATTTCATAATTAGTGGTGGACCTGGAGTTGGGAAAACAACTCTTATAGAAGAGCTTAAACAAACAGGTTTTTTAACGGTTGAAGAAGAAGCTAGAAGAATTATTAAAGATCAGCTAACGATGGGCGGTGATGGTTTGCCTTGGAGGAACAAGACGTTATATGCGCAACTGATGTTCGACGCTTCGGTAAGAACCTTTGAGAAAATCAAAAATGACAATTTCCCTGATCCTATATATTTTGACCGTGGGATTTTGGATACTATTTGTTATATGAATATGGAAAATATTCCGGTATCCAAGGAAACCGTAGAGATTGTCCGTAAATGCGTATATAACAGAAATGTTTTTATACTCCCGCCGTGGAAAGCAATATACGAAACGGACAGGGAGCGGAAGCAATCTTGGAAAGAGGCTTTATCCACCTTTGATAAAATGAAAGAAACTTACATGGAATATGGTTACAACGTAATTGAAGTACCCAGAGTTTCAATTTTAGAGAGACGACAGTTTGTAATTGAGCAATCTAGTCAGTATTAATCATAAATAAAACAAGTTGGTAAAAGGGTTAGCGATAATTTCCCAATATATTATAAAACAAAAAAGAGGCAAACACGTCGTAACATGTTTGCCTCTCCTGTTTTCACCGCTAAGAATTTTTGCTTAGTTGTGAAGAGCTATATTTATTTTTTAGCGGTGATATCAAATTCTAAGTCAACCTCTTGTGAAATCATCCAATCCTTAGGGTCACCATCTGTTCCGTAAGTAAGGCCCCAATCCTGTCTATTAATGCTGAATTTCGATTGTACATTCACCTCGTTTTCACTGATGGATACTTTAGCTGGGAAAGATATATTTACTGTTTTTTCCTTAATGGTAAGATTACCACTAATAACGTTTGTTGCATCCGCTAATACACTTTTGTCTTTTGCAGGATCAAAAGATCTTACAGACGTGATTTCCAATTTCGATGTGGGATATTTTTCAACTTCGAAAAAATCTTCGTTTTTTAAATGTCCATCTAAATCTGCAGACGTCTTTCCGCCCGTTTTCGCCACATCTACAGCATCTTCATCCGTACGCAACGAATTCATGTCGATGGTGAATTTACCACTCGCAATCGTATCATTTTCCAAGGTCAGGCTTCCCTCGCTCTCCAATATTCCAAATCGCGGATCAAAACCACCTTTATGGTACGCTTTCCATTTTATGGAGCTGTTTGCACGATCAAGATAAAATACGGTACCTTTTTCCGTTGCAACTTCTTGTGCTGTTGATGTCTGTACTTTGTCTCCGTTGGAGTTACCTCCACAAGCCGCCAATGCTAATGCGGCAACGATTGTTAAAGCTGATAGTTTTCTCATTTTTTATTTAACTGTTATTGATGTCTGAATAGCGCTGCAAAGGTAATATAAGGTCGGTTTAAAAAATGCATTAGTTACCAATTGGAAACTAGTTTCCAATTGGTAACTAAAATTCGTTTGTTTATTTTTGAAAAAAACTCCAGTATGGTAAAGAGGAAAGCGGTTAAGAAATCGTTAGAATGTAAGGTTAGAATAACGGCGATAACAGACACGATGCAAGTCCTATCGGGTAAATGGAAAATTCATATCCTCGGAACGCTTTTGCAAGGTGGAAAAATGCGATTTATGGATCTTTTACGAGAGATTGATGGTATTGCCGCCAAAATGCTGTCCAAAGAATTGCAAGATTTAGAAATGAACCAGCTTGTAACGAGGACTGTCGTTGACACAAAGCCCATAACGGTCGAATACGAAGTTACGGAGTATGGAAAAACGATGGAACCGATCATCGATGAAATTGCAAATTGGGGTGTTTTCTATAGAAGTAGGTTGCACGGCAAGACCGAATAAATCAACACCTAGCCGACAAACCAGTTCAAGAGTAAAACGCCAAATAAGCCAATAACAGAAACCAATGTTTCCATAATAGACCACGATAGGAAAGTATTCCGCATCGATAAACCAAAGTATTCTTTAAACATCCAGAAACCGGTATCATTTACATGCGAAAACATGAGGCTCCCTGCGCCAGTTGCCAGCACCATGAGTTCGGGGCTGCTGTGGGAAGACTCGAGGATGGGTAGCATAATTCCGGCTGTCGTAAGCCCCGCCACAGTAGCCGATCCAATAGCTAGCCGTATAATAGCGGCAATTGCCCAGGCCAAAACCAATGGTGACAGCGTAAGGTCAGCGGTAATTCCAGTGATATATAGCGCTAGGCCACTGTCCACAAGCACCTGCTTAAACACACCAGATGCTCCAATAATAAATAGTATCATCGTCACACCCCGTAGAGCATCTTCAATGCTCTCGGCCTGCTGTTTCAAACTCTTGCCCTGTCTTATGCCCATCGTATACATAGCCAATAGAGCCGCTAAAAGTAATGCAAATACGGGATCCCCTAGGAATTGTATGACCTTTAAGATACGGGAATTTTCGGGTAGAAACAGCGATCCAAATGATCCCAATGCGATGAGAAATACGGGAAATAGTCCGGTGAAAATACTTACAGCAAATCCAGGTGAAGTGGTCTGAATTCTGGATTTAGGAGCAAATAATTCTTCGGGTGGATTGGTGGGTATAGATTTCAAGAAGTGTCCAAAAAGTGGACCACTTATAATAATAGCCGGTACCGCGACAATCATTCCATAGATCATTGTTAACCCAATATCTGCCTGAAATATGATTGCAATAGCTGTTGCCCCAGGGTGTGGTGGCAGGTAGCCGTGCGTGACAGAAAGTGCTGCAAGTAAGGGGATACCCACGTAAAGCAAAGGAAGTTTGTTCGACCGACATACCATAAAAACAAATGGAACCAACACGATAAAGCCTACATTATAAAAGAGAGGAATTCCCACGAGGAATCCCGTTAATACCATCGCCCACGGGAGATTTCGGACGCCAAACACCCTCGTCAAAACATCGGTTATCTTCTGTGCTGCTCCGCCATCAGCAAGCAGCCTTCCTAAAATTGCGCCGAAGGCAAGTATTAGCGCCAACTGGCCCATTGTGCTACTCACGCCAACTTCTACAGACTTCATAATGGATGTCCCGTCCATTCCCATGGCGAAACCAACTGCCATCGACGTAAGCAGTAACGAAATTATCGAATTAAGCTTTACGACCGTTATTAATAGTAACAGTAAAATGATTCCAGCAAAAACAATCATCAAAGGCATAATACAATTATTAGATGTTTAAAATTCTTCTTTCAACTTAAGGTAGAGACGTTCAAATTTCTGAAAGTTCTCCATATAAATGCGATGGTTATTCTCATCCGGAAGATATCGTGTACTGTACGTGTCAATTGTATTGGGCGATAGGTATGCACCATTTATACCAAGTGCTTCCATTCCTACGATAGCCGCTCCCCATGCCGAACTTTCTACATTTTCTTTTACAAATACGGGTTTGTTAAATACGTCGGCCAGCATTTGAACCCAGAGCACGGAACGTGCTAGGCCACCACTTGCATAAATAGTTTCTATCGGTTGTGTTGTTTCTTCCAGTGCGATTCCAACGTTATACAACGCAAATAGCATCCCTTCAATCATCGCACGCGCAAAGTGTGCTCTACGATGCTGAAGCTGGATTCCAAAATAAAGACCTTTTGCCTTTGCATCCCAATATGGGGCACGTTCCCCCGTAAGATAAGGTAGAAAGATTAATCCGTCCGAACCAGGAGGGACGGATCTGATTTCGTTATCAAATAAAGCGGAGGAATCCGTACTTAACGATGACTGCGAAAGTTCGGACATAAACTGATCTTTAAACCAGTTTCGGACAACTCCTGCATTATTGATAGCACCACCTACCACAAATTCACCGGGACGAAGGATATAACTGAAAACACGTTCTTTAGCGTCCGTATTGGAGCGATCCGTCATTACCCGTATAGCGCCACTGGTTCCTACTGTCAGGGAGGCTACGCCGGGCTTGGTCGCGCCCACGCCCAAATTGGCGAGGCACCCGTCGCTAGCACCAATCACAAAAGGTGTGCCTACGGGAATTTTCCACCGCTGCGCTATCACTTCATCCTCTACTTTCATTACATAATCAACAGAGACTAATGAGGATAGGTGTTTATCTGTTATTCCAACCTCTGAAAGCGCTAGTTTACTCCAATGCAGCGTATGGATATCTAATAGACCCGTAGCGGAAGCGATAGAATAATCTATGACATATGCATGGAACAGTTGGAAAAATAGGTATTCTTTTATGCCAATAAACTTGTGGGTTTCGTTAAAGACAGTTGGCATATGCTTATTCATCCAAATTAGTTTGCATAATGGAGACATTGGATGTATGGGCGTACCTGTTTGTCGGAATAGGTTTTGGCCTGCGGGTGTTCCTTTTAAGTTATCTGCAATATCTTGGCTACGTGTGTCTGCCCAAATAATACAATTGGTAAGATGATTCCCTTTCTCATCCATGGCGATAAGCCCATGCATAGCACTGCTTACAGCTATACCTTCTAAGCGATGTTCCTGTTTACAATTTTTTATAGCATCCATAACTTCCGAAACTGAGCGGACACAAGCCTCGTGAATTTGCATCGGATCTTGCTCATAATAACCAGTTTGTGGAGATAAAATAGGATATGTTACGTTATATTGTGTAATGATTGTACCCCCGTGGTCAAAAGCTATTGCTTTTGTAGAGGATGTACCGATATCTAAACCAATGATCATATTTTATTTATTCTTAGAAAAGCCGATTACAAGGTACGAAGATGTGCGTCATTTATAACCAGTTTTTGTTTCTTTTTAACAATAAAGTTTTCTTGGACACGCTGTAACCTTTTGCCATGTTCCTGCGTGTCCTGTAATAGGAGAAGGGCTGCCTTTATCGTGATTTCATTCGGTTCGTGTACGAAATCAAACTATCTCTTGAACATAATATAGTCTGTTATTAAAGGATCCAGGTTACTCAGCCTGAACTCCGTCGCAATCTGTGCGCGGTGATAAGTAGAATGGTTTATGACATGGAAAATAATGCTCCTAATAGAAGATTTAAAATCCCCTCCTGTACTTATTTTATAATTTACAATTTGGTCGAGATCGAAGCTCTCTATAATATCTATCGAATGCCTATAGTTCGTTAGATTCAGGTTTATGAACTCAGCCGTGTTGTGGATCTGCCATACACTGAAAGTCTTTGCTTTCGGATCAATCCTGTTGTTCCAGATCTGATGCGCGTTGAGTATGTGACTATATAAGCTGATGACCTTTTCGGATAGTTTCTCTTGTTGAGAGACTATCGCGTGCGCCAATATTTGGTTGCATTCGAGATTATAATCGAAGAGTTCCTTGAAGAATTGTACCATTGTTTTATCCATGTAGATGGATTATAAATATACTTATATTCTTGTCTTGGGGCAATTTTAAGTAAGAGAAATCTTTATATACTTGTAAATAGATAATTGATCAGAAAAATAGGTTAATAACTAAAAACATAAAGCGATGAAAAAACTGCAATTCACAAAAGAAATTAACGCATCGGCTCAAAAAGTATATGAAGCGATGTTGGGTTTAAATGATAAGTCGACCTACGAACACTGGACGTCGGCATTTAATCCGACTTCTACATATGAAGGAAGTTGGGATAAAGGAAGTAAAATCCATTTCGTCGGCACAGACGAAAAGGGAAAAAAAGGTGGAATGGTTTCGGAAATCGTAGAACACAGACCCGCTGAGTTTGTTTCGATTCGTCACTATGGCTTTTTGGATGGTGATACCGAAGTAACTACGGGTGAGCAAGTGGAAAAATGGGCAGGTGGACATGAAAATTACGGCTTTCGAGAGAGCAATGGCATTACAACAGTAACAGTAGATATGGATATGACAGACGAATATCTCGATTATTTCAACAACACTTATCCAAATGCTTTGAATAAGTTAAAAGAAATTGCTGAAAAGTAAATCCAGTGATCGTGGGGTAACCGCCACGCCTTCCTGGCACTATTGCTCCGGAAAAGTTGCGAGGTATAGATCCTCAACTTTCTTACGAGCCCAAGGTGTTTTTCTTAAAAAAGTCAACGATGATTTTAGACTCGGATTGTCAACGAAACAATTAATCCGTATCTCTTGGCTCAGCGCTTTCCAACCGCCATAGTATGTTAACAGTTCTTCGATAATCGTATCGAGCCGCTTGCCATGTAAAGGGTTGTTTGGTTGTTTTTCCATGCAATAAAGTTATGAAAAATAATGGTTTGTAAAGAGCATCCCTATAGAAATTCGGATGTCGGTTCCATTCAATTCCAACGGCTTGTTCGGTGGCAAGTTCTCGGTCCCGAGCGATTCCATTTTTTGCATATTTAAATTATTCCCTATCTTTGCGCTCATTCTTGATTTATTTACTTTTTAATATCAAGGAATCATGACAGATCAAATTTACATATCGTCCCTTTCGCTCATTGCCTAATAAGGCAGTCAAACCCCGTTTTTTAGAATTAAGCAGTTGTGTAATTAACTTATGCAATGTTTGCCTGCCTGAAATTTCATTAGATGGTGCTGCGCGCTCCTAAAGGTATATCCTTCTACAAGGACGAATTGCAATCAAAAATCAAATTCAACAAAAATTACAAACATTTCCAGATACAGCCCGAATCAGGCTTTTCTGGGTTTAAATATACATCCCCACATGGGCAATTTAAGAACAAAAGATTTAAGTAAGATAGGTTATCATAATGACCAGCTACGAAGTCTGGTTATTGGTATAGTCGCTAAAAATTTCAAACACCACAGTAAGCAGGAAATACTTGACCTGTTGGTGAATATTAAGAATGATCCAGAAGCATTTCTGGATGATGAATTGACAAGTAAAATAGCCGAGAAAATAATTGGTAAGATCGAAGATGTGTCATATAAAGCTTATACGCTACGCAATGGACCCATATGTGTTAAAACGTACGGCGGTAAGGGCATTGAACCATCAGCAAAAAAACAAATGGAACTTGCTAGCCTGTTGCCGGTAAGCATACAAGGCGCTTTAATGGCAGATGCGCATATGGGATTTGGCTTACCTATTGGAGGTGTGTTGGCCACGGATAACGCTGTTGTCCCATACGCGGTGGGTATGGATATCGGCTGCCGCATGGCACTTTCTATTATCGATGAAAGCGATAGTTTTATAAAAAGGTTTGCATACCAAATCAAGCAGGCATTAAAAAACCATACCCATT